>Ga0256405_10010643_pt1 | contig 12059 bp, 9 predicted proteins | sample RumenRJG_02DNA_FD_189096 | JGI IMG/M metagenome (GOLD analysis project Ga0256405, IMG submission 189096) | Bovine rumen microbial communities from Lethbridge, Alberta, Canada - RJG_02 | ecosystem: Host-associated > Mammals > Digestive system > Stomach > Rumen | place: Canada: Alberta | collected...
GACAGAATTAGAAAAACAGTGGAAAGAATTGTCATTAAAAACCCACAAAATATATTCAGAATTGGTTTCAAAATCTCTGTCATCTGTAGAATCGAAGGAGTTGCGAATATCAAAAAAAGACAATTCCTCCAGGAAGGAATCAGGTTAAAAACCAAAGGTGTTCGTCCAAAAAAGATTTTAACTTTGAACGGAGAAATCTGTTTTAACCGAACTGTGTATGTGCCTGCAGATAAAGAAAGTGCAGAACTTCTTCAGAAGAACCACAATATGAAGACGGTTGTTCCTATGGATATAGCTTTAGGGATCGACAATCTGCCATTTAAAATCTCTGTTGAGATGATGCTGGATATCACGAGACGAGCGATTAATTCTCATTCTTATGAGGAATTGCAAAATTCTTACAGCAGGGATTGGCACATAAACATAAGTGATGATCAGATAAGAAAAGTTACCAATTATATTGGGAAAATTATTTTTGATGATGACTCTGCAAGAAAAGAAAAAGCTATAAAGGAATTTCAGGAAAAAACTAACCGCTCCAAACATACTGCAAACAACAATAAAAAATCTGCAGTTCTTTACATAGAGATGGACGGTGCTATGTTTAACACTAGAAAATCCGAAAACGATTCGACCTGGAGAGAAAACAAACTTGGATTAGTATTCAGCAGTAAGAATGTTATGAGCTTTAAAACAAAGAAAGATCATGAATACCATAAAATCCTGCAGCGTGAATACGTAAGTTTTGTTGGAGAAGCAAATACATTCAAAGAATTTCTCTATGAAATGGCGTTACGAAACGGGCTTGAGGAACACGAAAAAATAATTGTTATAAGTGATGGAGCTTCGTGGATCAAAAGTTTTCTTTCGGACTACTGCCAGGGTTTGGATGCAATACAAATACTTGACTACACCCACATGAAAGAAAATATTTATAAATTTGCTCATTCTGCAATACGTGGATCAAAAGCTTCAGTAAAATGGGCCACTGAATTAAAAGACCTAGTCAAAGAAGGAAAAATTGAAGAGGCAATAAAAAAGGCAGAACCGTATAAGGATATAAAGAAACCAGGCATTCCGAATATTTACTCGTATTTGATCAATAACAAAAATTGCATCAATTACCCAGAATATGTTTCAAAGGGATATTTTATAGGAAGTGGTGCAATAGAAAGTGGAAACAGAAGTACGATGCAGGAAAGACTTAAACTGCCAGGAATGAGATGGGACATAACAACTGCGCAATACGTATTGTCAGCAAAAATGAAATATGACAGTGGCTTGTGGGACTCGTACGTAGTGCCTCTCGTGTATAGCAAATTAGGACTTTGAATTAAAGGTGTACCCACATTTTTATAGGTACACTCATTTGATTAGTATTCTGTTTCATAAAATAGAAATGCAAGATATTAATTATCGACCCTAGAATTGTTCTATAATAGGTATTGCGTTTAAAGAAGAATTTGTTGGAATATTCAAGATAATTATCTTGAGATTATCTGTTTAACTATAAGGTCCTAAATTAACACTATGTGGGCTATTAGTCACGACTAAAGTAATATTATTTAAAACAACCTTTTAAGGTGATTAGTACCAATTGTAGAGATTAATTTTAATGAAAATATTTAACTATGATAGACAGTGTGATTGTTGTGTAATTACGGCAGATAGACTGTATACATATGGAGAAATACTAGATTTTTCCGAGAGAATAAAAAGTTTAAATTTATCTAGAAATCTTGTGCTATCACTATGTGAAAACTCAATAGGTTCTGTTTTAGGTTATGTTGCATTTTTGTATACAGAGTGTGTACCAATTTTGGTTAGCACAGAAATAGATAAAATTTTATTAAAAAATATTATTAATAAATATTTTCCTAAGTATATTTGGATGCCGAAGTCATTGTACAAGCATTTTGATATGTTAGAAACATCTGTTGTATTTCAAGAATTTGATTACTGTCTTCTAAGGACTTCTTTTCCAACTCTAACTAATTGTCATATTGTTTTGCATCCTGATTTGGCTTTGCTTCTATCAACATCGGGCTCTACAGGTAGTCCGAAACTTGTAAGACTTAGTTATGAAAATATACTAAGTAATACGGTGTCTATATGTGAATATTTAAAGATCAGTAGAGTAGATAGACCTATAACCACTCTTCCTATGAATTATTCCTATGGTCTGTCTGTAATCAATACACATTTATATGCAGGAGCATCAATTATTCTTACAGATCAGAGTTATGCGCAAAAAACTTTTTGGGATTTGTTTAAAAACAATTCTGCAACTTCTTTTTCTGGTGTCCCGTATACTTTTGAAATCCTTAAGAGAATTCATTTTGAAAGAATGAATTTGCCATCACTTAAGTGTATGACTCAAGCTGGTGGAAAACTTTCTGAAGAATTACAGAGTTTTTTTGCTGAATATGCAACTAAACGAAATATTGATTTTTTTATAATGTATGGGCAGACAGAAGCTACTGCTCGTATGAGTTATTTAGATCCAAAGTTAGCAACTGAAAAAATTGGTAGTATCGGAAAGGCAATTCCTGGTGGTAGATTTGAGATAAGAGATGATCAAAATAATATAATCAATCAGCCAGGAGTTAAGGGAAATCTATTTTATTGTGGTACTAATGTTTTTATGGGCTATGCCGATACCATAAATGACCTATGCAAAGAAAATTTGCATAATGGCTTGCTAGATACAGGAGATTTAGCTGAATATGATAACGATAATTTTCTGTATATTAAAGGAAGAAAAAAGCGCTTTATAAAAATATATGGTAACAGAGTCAATCTCGATGAAATCGAGTCTATTCTTAAGAAAAAGTATTCGGATTTTAAAATTGTATGTTGTGGCAAGGATGATCACCTTGTGGCATGTGTTTTAAAACCAGAAAAGGATAATTGTATAGTCAGTGATATAGCTGAATTTACAAAAATGAATGCTAGAGCATTTTCTGTCAAGTGGATGGATGCATTCCCTATAACTGAGAATGGCAAGATTGCTTACGATTTGTTAAATAAGGAAATATGAAATGTCTAATAAAGAAAAGTATATTAATTGTTTTGTTGAATCATTAGAGGTAGATGCTAGTGTAGTAGAGACACTAGAATATCAAGGAATTCAGTCTTGGGATTCAGTTGGACATATGTCACTTATTGCTGCTTTAGAAGATGCTTTTGATATTATGTTTGACACAGATGACATCATTGATTTCAGTTCCTTTTCAAAGGGAATAGAAATTTTGAAAAAGTATGATGTAGAGGTTTAATCTAATGGATTTGCTGAAGGGAAAAGTAGCTGTTGTTACTGGTGTAAACAGAGGTATTGGTCTTGCTATATCCGAATGTTTTATGTCCCAGGGGGCTTCGGTAATTGGAGTTATTCGCAGTAAAAATGATCCTTTTAAAGCACAGTTTGAGCAGATGGCTCTTAAACATGGTGTGGATGCTAAATTATACTGTGCAGATTTTTCTGACGAATCGGAAGTTGTTAGTACAGCCAAGATTATAGCAAAGGAAAATAAGAAGATTGATATTCTTGTAAATAATATTGGTCAAGCCAACAGTTTATGTTCTTTCAGTATGACCAAGATGGAAACTTTCAAAAAAGTTTTTGATGTAAACTTTTTTTCCTCTATGGCTTTTACTCAAGTTATTTCCAGAATAATGATGCGAGCAAAGGCTGGAAGTATAGTTTTTATTTCTTCATCAGCAGCATATGATGGGGGGGCGAATATTGAGTATAGTGCTAGTAAGGCTGCTATTATTGGAGCTATGAGGAAACTTGCTATAGATCTTGGCGCATTTGGAATACGTGTTAATGCTATTGCTCCAGGACTTACTTCTACTGATATGGGTAATTCTATGAGCGAAGAGGATGAGAAGATTGCAATGTCGCTAAATGTTATGAAACGAAAAGCTCGTCCTGAGGAAATTGCTAATGCTGTTGCTTTCCTTGGATCTGATTTATCTTCTTTTATCACAAAACAAGTTATTTGTGTTGATGGTGGATTGCTTAAATAAACTTTTTGATTATGAATAGAATTTTGATTATGAATAGAATTTGTCGAAATTGATTTGGTTAAAAATTTGGTGGATTATATGATCAGACTTGCAGATTATGTTATAAAACGCATTGTAAATGTTGGGGTTAAACATATGTTTTATGTCCCTGGTGGCCAGTGTGTTTATCTTACAGATGCATTAAGGAGATGTGAAGATATAATTCCAATTTCTATGCACCATGAACAGTCTGTTGCTATGGCAGCATTGTCTTATTCTGTATTGAATGAAAATTTTGGCGCTGGTTTAGTTACCACAGGATGTGCAGGAACGAATACATTAACGGGAATTTTACATGCTTGGCAGGATAGCATACCGATGATTATTGTTTCGGGTCAACAGAATTATGAGCAGACTGTAAAATATTCAGAATTACCTTTAAGACAAGTAGGTATTCAAGAAGCCGATATCGAAACGATAGTTAAACCTATCACTAAATATTCTGTAACAATTAATAATCCACTAGATATTGCTTGGCATCTAGATAAAGCTTTTTATTTTGCCCTTTCTGGAAGAAAAGGACCAGTTTGGATTGATATTCCGTTAAATTTTCAAAATGCAATGCTTGATGAGGATAAATTAAGACGATATGTTCCTGAATTAGAAAAAAGATCTTATGAATTAAATAGCATATCAGAAATAGCTGAAGCAATGAATAATGCTAAACGTCCAGTGATTTTAGCAGGAAATGGAATCCGAGCAGCTGGTGCAAAACAGATATTTAAAGAATTTGTTCATAAATACAATGTTCCTGTTGTTTTTTCTCGTCTCGCTTTTGACATGCTTCCTTTTGATGATGAATTTAATTTTGGAGTGATTGGTGGTGTTGCTGGTGCTAATCGATATGCTAATTTTACAGTACAAAATGCAGATTTTGTTTTAGTTGTTGGTTCTAAACTTTCTATTGAAATTACTGGAGCAAACCGTACCGAATTTGCAAGAGAAGCAAAAATTATAGTTGTGGATATTGACAGCGTAGAGCATCAGAAAAAAGGCGTTAGAATTGATAGTTTTATTTGTGTTGATGCGAAAGAATTTTTTGAAAAGTTTTTTGTTCAGAATATTAGTAAAGTATCTCAAAGTTGGATTGATAAATGTTATCATTGGAAAGAAATCTTCAAATATAAAACTACGGTTACAGATCCTAATTACATAGATATGAAACTTTTTGCAGAACAAGTATCAGATAATGCTCCTTCAAATACTGTATATGTTTCTGATGCAGGTTTCACTGGAGCTGCAACTCCTGCTATGACTAAACTAAAGATAGGTGATCGTTTTGTTATTGCACAGTCTCAGGGTGAAATGGGGTATGCATTACCAGGAGCTTGCGGATTGGCTACTATTTCTTGTGGACCTGTTGTGAGCTATAACGGTGATGGTTCAATAATGATGAATCTACAGGAATTACAGACTATTGTTAGAAACCAGTTTAATATTAAGATTATTATTATCAATAACAATGGGTATTCAGGTGTAAGACATGGTCAGAAAGCTCATTTTAGAGGAAAGTCAATTGGTACGGATTCGTCCAATGGATTGGATTTACCATCTTTCGAAAAATTGGCTTTTGCTTTTGGTATTAGGTATATGAAGATTGAAGCCAAAGATAATATTCAACAGAAAATTAGCGATATTTTTATTGATAATAAACCATTAATTTGTGAAGTTATTTGTGACCCTGAACAATTTGATTTGCATAATGGTTTGGTTATGTATGGACATAGAAAATTTGGTTTTAGGCCTATTGAGGATCAATCTCCATATATTGACAGAGAATTATTTTTTAAGGAAATGATTGTTAAACCTTTAGAAACAAGTTCTGGGAAACCGGTTTAATTTTTAGAATTATTCACATCGTTTAACGTTCAGTAAGTGTTTAATATTATGGGTATGCTTAGTGGAAAAACAGCGCTAATCACTGGTACCAATCGAGGGATTGGTAAGGAATTGGTCAAGGCTTTTGCACATGAGGGTGCTCAAGTTATAGCACATTCTAGAAAGTTTGATGCTGAGCAAAATAAATTTTTAGAACAGTTGTCATCAACTTCAGAGTATTCTATACAACCAGTGCATTTTGATCTTTCAGATGAAACTCAGATTAAAAATGGATTGAAACAGGTTTTTCTTCAAAGTGAGAATATAGATATTTTGGTGAATAATGCTGGAGTTGCATTTGGAGCGTCATTTCATATGACTTCTATATCAAAACTAAAAGAAGTGTTTGATATTAATTTCTTTGCTCAAATTCAAATTATGCAGTTGGTATCACGAAAAATGCTTAAGCAAGGGTTTGGCTCAATTATTAATATGGCTTCAGTTGGTGGTATTGAGGCTAATCCAGGATATCTTGCTTATGGTTCCAGTAAGGCTGCTTTAATTTGGGCTACTCGATGCCTAGCCCAAGAAATTGGAAATAAAAACATCCGAGTAAATGCTATAGCACCAGGTCTTATAGATACCCAAATGGGTCATTATAAAGATCCTGTTGAAATTGACAAAATACTTGCTAGGACTCCAATGGGTCGGATGGGATCTGTTTCAGATGTTGCGTCGATGGCTCTTTATCTTGCATCTGATAGTTCTTCCTATATTACTGGACAAATATTCAGAATTGACGGGGGACGAACATAATTTTTTATAAAAGTTCTTTATAAAAGTATGTGTTTTGAACCTCTAAATATTAGTGTGTGCAACTTTGTTAAGATTGTGCATCTAAGTTTTATGTTCAGTTATAAGGGACTATTATGAGACAAATTAATTGTTCTAAAGAAAAAATCAATGAATTAACTGAAATGGCCAGACGAATGCGTCTTGCAGGCCTTGATATGGCTCGTTCAACAGGAAATAAAGGAGCTCATATTGGAGGTAGTTTCTCCTGTATGGAAATACTTGCTGTTTTATATGGAGAAATTTTACAGTTAAATCCTAAAAATCCAGAAGATCCGGATCGAGATCGTTTTCTTCCTAGTAAAAATCATTGTACCCTCGCGCATTTGCCAGCATTGGCCGAAAAGGGTTTTATTCCTCATACGGAATTAACAGAGTTTCAAAAAGATGGCGGTAGATTGACTGGTTATCCAAAAAATATAGAAATTGGACTTGAGTACTCTGGTGGAAGTTTGGGAATGGCTTTATCAGTCGCTTTAGGAATGGCTTTAGTAAAGAGAAAACACAATAGTAAAGCAAGATTTTTTGTTCTTCTTGGTGATGGCGAATTGAATGAAGGTTCTGTATGGGAATCCTTTATGTTTGCAAGTCAGTATCATCTAGATAATGTTGTTGCAATAGTTGATAGAAATCATTTGTCTTATGATGGTAATACAGAAGATGTAATGTCTGTTGGTTCTGTAAAAGAAAAACTAGAACCATTTGGTTGGAATGTAATAGATTGTGATGGACATAGTGTTGCAGATCTTTTAAGAGCTTTTTCTGAAATAAAAAATGGTAAACCAAATATGATTGTTGCCGATACTATTAAAGGAAAGGGTATTTCTTTTAGTGAAAATAATCATCAGTGGCATCATCATGCTTTAACTGAAGCTCAGTATGAACAAGCAAAAATTGAGATTCTTTCCCATAATTCAGAGGTGTGATTATGAAAATCAGCGGTGCAAATATTAAGGCTTGGTCTAGACTAGGTCAACGTGGAACTCTTTTTGGCATAGGCCTGCCAGAATTGGCTGCTGAAATGGATAATCTATCTGTTCTATCTGCAGATCTTGCTTATTTGTCTGGAATGGATCGTTTTATTAAAAAATATCCAGATAAATTTATACAAGCAGGAATCGCAGAACAGAATATGATGTGTGTAGCTGCAGGTTTAGCAATGGAAGGAGAGTGTGTTGTAGCTACAACTTATGCTTCATTTATAGCTGTTCGCAGTTTGGAGCAGATTAGACAGAATATTTCCTATCCTAAGACAAACGTCAAAATTATTGGATCTTCAGCAGGTGTGATTGCTGCAAAATCAGGTGTGTCGCACTGGGCCACAGAGGATCTTGCATTTATGCGAGCTTTGCCTAATATGACTGTTATTTCGCCTGCTGATAGTTTGGAAACTTTGAAGGCGTTTGATGCATCGCTTAAGATTAATGGTCCTGTATATATTAGATTGTCTGGTGGATTAGATTGTCCTATTGTTTATTCGGAAGACTATGATTTTAAAATAGGTAAAATTAATCTGATTAGATCTGGCAGTGGTATTGCAATACTATCTACTGGGCTTATGGTATCCGAAAGTCTTAAGGCTGCTGATCTGCTTATGGATAAAGGACTTGAATGTTCTGTATTTGATGTCCATACAATAAAACCGTTAGATCGTGAAAACCTTACTGAAATTTTTAAGAACTATTCATTGATTGTTACGGTTGAGGAGCACAATGTGATAGGAGGTCTTGGTGGCGCAATTGCTGAGTTCAAAGCAACACAGGCTCATTCTCCAAGACAGATTTTTATTGGTTTTAATGATGAATTTACAAAGGCTGGATCTCAGCGATATATATGGGATCTTGTTGGACTTACATCCGAGAAAATTGCAAAGAAGATATATGAAGAATTAGGAGCAGCATTATGAGTAATTCAATGATTCAACTTTTAGATTGTACGCTAAGAGATGGTGCATACATCAATGGTGCTGACTTTGGCAAAGAAACAATTACTGGTATTATTAAGCGACTTCAAAATGCTAAAGTTGAGATAATTGAATGTGGATGGCTAAAGGATTTTGAGCATAAAGAGTCTAGTTCTTATTTTCATATTCCTTCAGATCTAAAACCATATATTTTGAAAAAAGATCAATCTGTTACTTATGTGGCAATGATTGATTTCGATCGATATGATTTGAATTCTTTACCTCAAAATGACAATTCCGCTTTAGATGCTATACGAGTAGTATTTCCAAAGGGAAAAGCAACAGAAGGGGCAAATGTTGCAAGAAAAATTAGAGAAAAGGGGTATCGTATTTTTTGCCAAGCAGCCAATACATTGGGGTATAGCGACTACGAATTGTTAGAATTGATAAAGGTAATGAATGAACTTTGCCCAGAATGTGTTTCAATAGTTGATACTTTTGGTGCAATGTATCCAGAGGATTTGACAAGAATTTTGTCTATTTTTGTAAATAATTTGGATCGAAGAATAAAGGTTGGATTCCATTCTCATAATAATCAACAATTGTCATTCGCCCTTACTATTCAGTTTGTTAGATATATGAAAGAACAGGGATGGCCTATTGTTGTTGATTCAAGTCTTTGTGGTATGGGAAGAGGTGCTGGTAATGCAACAACAGAACTAGTCACTAGTTTCCTTAATAAAAAGTACTATGGTAATTACGATCTCGATCTAATAATGGATACTATAGACACATATATGGTTCCGTTTCAGGAAAAATATTCTTGGGGATATTCGATTCCTACATATATTGCAGGATCGTATTGTTCTCACGTTAATAATATTGATTATTTGCTCAAGAAACACAGATCCACTGCAAAGGAAATTCGTAGCGTAATTTCCTCGTTGAAACCTGAAGAGAGAATTAAATATGATTATGATCTTCTTGAAAGCAAGTATATTGAGAATCAGAATAATGAAATTGAAGATGAAAAGGCCTTTGACTTTCTAAAAAATCAATTAAAGAATAGAGAAATTTTGATTATTGCTCCTGGTGTATCAGCGATAGAACAAAAGGATAAAATTCAAGAATATATTAATGATAATAATCCAATAGTAATTGCCGTCAATGCTTTGTTGAAAAATTACAGTTATGACTATTTATTTTTAAAGAGTAAAGTTCGATATGAGTATCTTTCAGATGCCCATTCTGAAATTTTTGAAAATATTCCTAAAATATTACTTTCAAACGTAAAGACAGATAATTTACGTGAAAATGAGTATGTAATAAGATATGAAAGAGCTATTAAACGAGGTTGGAAAAATTTTGATAATGCTGTTATATGCTTATTAAGATTGCTTGATAAATTGTCTGTTCAAAAAATTGCAATTGCTGGATTTGATAGTTTTACTGGTATGTATAATGAAAGTTATGCAGATCCTAAATTACCTACAACAACATTTGGAGATTCAAATTGGCAAGAAACAAATTCTGAAATAAGAGAAATATTAAGTGATTTTATTAGCAGATTAAAGGCTGATGTTTGCATAGAATTTATTACTGAAACTGATTTGTGTAAGTTCTAAAAATTTAATTGATAATTAAGGTGAGTAATTGGAGAGTCAACGACTTTTTGTGTAAACTCCTTTAATTATTTAAAATACTTGGTTGCAACTTCTTTCGTAAGTGGATGCATGATCATTTGATTTCTGACTATTGACCAGTTTCTGACTGGGGTTTTATCCCACTTTTCTTTAAGCTTGCATACCCTCAAATACAGTGCTTTAAACACAGCGTTTTGGTTCTCAAAAAAGCCTTTCTTAGTCATTTTTCTCAAGCTGGAATTAACGCTTTCTATGGCATTTGTAGTACTGATGTAATGTCTTATCCAACGTGGAAATTTAAGCATCTGAAGTATTGTAGTTTCAAAGTGATTCTCCCATACTCTGACTGCACCTGGATACTTGTCTCCCCATAGTTCTTTGAATTCCGCAAACTTATTTCTAGCTGTAACTTCATCATTTGCCTGGTATACAGCTTTGATAGAGTTACAGAATGCTTTGTAACACTTGGTTGGAATAAATTTGATTGAGTTCCTCATTAAGTGCACAATACAACGTTGTACTATAGCCTCAGGGAAGATTATTTTAACCCCTTCCTCCAAACCTGATACCCCATCCATCATAATGAAACCAACGTCTTTTACGCCCCGGCTTTTCAGGCTTTCCAGTATATTTAACCAGGTGCTTTTTGATTCACTTGGATCTATCCATAATCCAAGCACCTCCTTATGTCCATCCTGATTAATGCCCAGTATCACGTAAACGGCATGCTTCCTTATCTGATTTTCTGAACTGTGTTTCATGTTTACATAGATGCAGTCAACATAAAGAAACGGGTAATACTCTTCAAGAGCTCTGTTGCGCCATTCCTCCATTACGGGTATTACCTTGTCGGTAATTGCTGATATAGTGCTTTGGGCCATATCTACATCATACATATCCTTGATGGCCGCAGATATGTCTGTCTGACTCATTCCGTCTGCATACAACGCTATTATCTTTTCTTCCAACCCATTGATGCTGCTACATCCCTTTGGTACCAGCATTGGCTCATAACTGCCGTCTCTGTCTCTAGGTATATCTACAGTTATAGGCCCAACTGATGTTTTTAGAACCTTGGTGTAAGTCCCGTTTCTTCTGTCTGTTGTTTCCTTCTTTTCTTGCGAAGAACGTTCATAACCAAGGTGATCATCCAATTCTCCTTGCAGAGCACTTTCTATGAACGAACTTGATAACTGTTTAACAAGATCATTAAGATCAGCTAACGTCTTCAACTCGCCATTCTTCATCATATTGGCAACAGCAGTTGCTAATTCTGGATTAACTTTTTTATTTTTTTTCATTGCGTAAAACCTAAAAATTTAAAAATGATAGTGCTCATACCTAAGGGCCCTAGTTTATAGGATGAACACTGGTACTTCAATGTTTACACAATCATTCTATTACTCTCAGTAATTGAGTAAACTAAATGAAATATATCTATCTTGTTCTAATATAAGATCTGGTTTTAATATTTTTAGAGATAACAAAATATTACCTTGTTGTTACGCAAGAAGTGATGATTTTGTTATCACCAGGTTTTCAGGTGATTCATCTTTTGATGAATTTGAAAGAACTTACATTTCGCAGTTAAAATAATGATAAATATTTCCCCAGTTCAATAATATGAAAAATTTATCCCCCATATGCCTTTAGGTAATTTCTTCCTAGAAGTTCGAGAATCTTACTTTGCTGTTCGAGGAGAATATGATATATTCGGCATCCATCTTGACCTACAAGATCCGAGAATTCTTCAAATTCTTGAAATACGAATC
>Ga0256405_10010644_pt1 | contig 12059 bp, 6 predicted proteins | sample RumenRJG_02DNA_FD_189096 | JGI IMG/M metagenome (GOLD analysis project Ga0256405, IMG submission 189096) | Bovine rumen microbial communities from Lethbridge, Alberta, Canada - RJG_02 | ecosystem: Host-associated > Mammals > Digestive system > Stomach > Rumen | place: Canada: Alberta | collected...
CGCCGACTTCTTTCGGATTCCGCCTCGCGACGGACACCCTTGTCTTAGGCTATGTGATTCCCACTATCAGGGCTCACTCGGGACTTCCACCCATTAGACTTCGCTCGTGCCGAGCATACAACAAAAGGTCGAATTCTTTACAGAACCCGACCTTATTTTTTATAAAAATTATAGTTGTTAACAATAATTTACCATGATATTATTGCATCCATACAGTAGCATCACTACCTTCAATCACGCCACGATATGCTACATTACTATAAACAGAAAGTTTAGCACGATTAACAATAGTCATAGTACCTTTGGTACCACGAACATCCGGACAATAATTTATATCCCAAGCAAAAGGAATCATGCCGTTGGCAGGTCCCCATTTGTTTATTGCTTTATAAAAAGCTTTTATACTTGCATCATGCTTGTCTTGATTGCTTACAACACGCCAATTTGCAGCATATTCACCGATGATTACGGGGATATTATTATCCGAAAACTTTGCTTTCATTTTTGCAAATGTATTTTTTAGTGAATTTTCTGAGTTCCAAACCGCTGTGTAGCCGGTTCCTTCGTTAAGACAGAAATTATATGGGTCGTAATAATGAACTTCCACCATAAGTTTGTTTTGAACTTCGTCGGTAGGCATACTGAAATAGTTGACAGTATAGTCGATATTAGTAGCCGGACCTTGAACAGCCAACACACGCTCTGCATTGTTGCCACCAGTTGCACGTACAGCTTCCACAAATGCTTGATTGTATCTCCACAGAATTGGCGTAAGTGCTTGAGCACGACCATTGAAAAGATTGTAGTTTTGGAATGGTTCGTTGAGTCCTGCAAATATCAAATGATAGTCGAAATCTTTCATCTCGGTAGCAATCTGTGTCCAAAGATTTTGCAAGATGTCGATTTTGCCTTCGATATAATTCCCATCGCCGCTGATGTCGCTAAATTCTGTAGAAGACGACGAAAAACCAAGTTCTTCAAGCCAACCGCCGTCCCAATGGTCGTTGAGTTCCACAAAAAGTCCGGCATTGATGCAGTACGTTACAATTTCTTTTACGCGCGACATCCATGTTTCACTGATTTTGTAGTTGTTGCTTTTGTCGCAATGAATATACCACGAACATGGAATACGAACAGAACGGAATCCCAATGATTTAACATAGTTGATGATTTCTTGAGTGGTTTTGGTATTCTGCCAAGAAGTTTCGCCGCCCGTAGCTTCCATTGTGTTGCCAAGATTCCAGGCGGGATACATCTGTGATGCCAAATCCATTGCAGAACTTGCAAACGACAAAGTTGGCAATTCGGTAGATTTTTGTGTTACGAAAATAGTATCTTGAGTATCGCCAAAATCAAAAATTACCAATCCGGTACGCTCGTTGCCGGAGTTGTTGGCATCGGCAGAAAAAACGTTTTCATTCTGATTGATCCACAAAGCGTCACATACAACACTAATTGTAGTTGGAATTTTCCCTATTTCAAAATCAGAAGCGGCAGCATCTATCGAAATTGTTTGATTCATTGTGCCATTTTGTGTTACTTGCACTTTTGCAGATTCGTTTCCTGCAAGCAATGTGATTTCGCCAATTCTGTCGATGTTACCATCGTAATGAGCGGCTATCACTTCGCAAGTATAAGAGTTGCCTTCAGAGCCTTTTATGGTTGGTTTTATCCACGTAGCATCCGATAATACTGTTACTTGAGATGCCGAGGTGATAGTAATATTTTGAACTCCACCCAATTTAGAGAAAACCAATTCTGAAGGGTCAGATTTCAGACTTATGGTTTGTTCCTCTTGTGAGGGCTCGTTTTTATCGTCGTCATTTTTGTTGCAACTGCAAAGAAAACAAGTTGCCAAAACAGCCGCACATAGCGGCAAGATTAATTTTTTTATTTTCATGTTTTTTATTTTTTATAATATAATCCGGTTTTTATATAGTTAAGAAAAAAATGTTAATATAAACAAAATATCCAAACAAATTATAAAAAATCCCCCTCACCTAATTGAATAATTCGATAAGGGGGATTGATTTTATAAAAGTGTGGATTAGACTCTAAGATTACAAACCGGATACTGTAACTACAATTTCAATCTCGTCGCCTGATTTTAATGCTATACCATCTTCAAAATTACTCCAATCACTACCGGAAAAGAATTGTAGACGGTAATTTTCATTTTTACCATCAGCACCCACTAATTCCAAATTGTCTGTTGTAATCAAAGAGGTTTCGGTACCATTAATTTTTATACTCTTCACCTCAGTAGTAACTCCTTCTGCTGTAAAGGCTGCATAAGACTTACCAGAATCAAAATGAATACAAAAATACTCAGCAGATACATCTTTTTTCAAAGTTGCAGTATATGTATATTCTCCATTACCTTTTACTGTAACGGTTTTAACATCTGCAACGTCTTCACCGTCCCAACTATCTGAACCCCAGAACGAGATATGAGAAACCCACTCTCCTTCAACTTCTTCTGCAGGAACTTCGTAAGAATATAATCCTGCTTTATCAAGTTCGTCTGATACAAATGTGTAAATGATTTCGAAACCTTTTTCATCAGAAACGCCGTTGTTGTCGTTATCGCGATGCATATGTGCATACATTATGGCGTCGTTTGTAACAAAAATATCAAAATTCAAACGATCTCGATCTCTAAAGCTATAGTAAGGTGTACTTCCGCCATCGTTCTCTTTATTGCTATTGTAGAAATTGTCCACAGGAAGACGAACAATACCACTTTCACCAATTGCAACTTTATTAAGAGTGATTTCGTAGTATTCTCCTGTATATTCATCACCAAATGCAGTCAAGTTGTCTTCGCCAAAAGAAGTAGATTGATCGTTACCATCCCAATCACTTGTATTGACACCGTCAAAAAGGTTTTGTTCTTTTTGGGTGTATTGGAAAGATGCATAATAAGTACCAGCAGGAACTACGTCACCATTTCCACCCAAGAAGTCGTCTCCCTCAATAACGAGTTTTGCCACTTGATTTACAAAGTCAAATGAAATTGTTGCATGTTCTACATCACCCTGTCCTTGATATGATCCTCTACCAGCACTCACTGCAAGAGTTTTTCCCGAATTCATGTATCCATAGTAATATAGACCTGCACCGAATCCTGACTTTGAATAGGACACTCCGCTATTGTTCTTGAACCAATCAAGTCTCCATGAACGAGTAAATACGCCTTTACCATCGTTTGTTCCGTCTTCATAAGCACTTTTACCTCCGGTAAGAACTTTCAATGTTGTGCTGTTGTCCAAGAACGACAAGTCTGTTGCTTCGATTTTTACAGTAAATTCGTCAGATGCTGTATTTATTCCATTTTCATAAATATTGAATGTCATCTTGTATTCTCCAGAAACTGGAATATTAACTACAGCTTTACCGTCTTTAATTTGTTTTTGTACGCCATCCAACAAAACATACATATTTCCGTATGTAAGTTTTGTTGTAATAGTTACGGTATTACCTTCTACATTAACATCGAAATCTGTACCCTTAACAGGTTTTGAAACTGTAGTAGTCTGACTTGAACTACCATTGTTGTCATCATCATCATCTTTACATGATGGAACAATAACCATTGTAGCGCTACATAATAATGCAGCAGCTAACCAATAACTAGGTTTTCTCATAATTGAATAGATTAGTAAAAATTAATAATGTAATTGATATATTTCTTTATAATTTAACCACAAGATTAAATTAATAAGCTAAATATTTATTCATTTGATTCTTTGCTAAATTAAGAATAAAATAATTAATTACAAAATTATTCTGACTTAAATTTGTTAATAATTAATCATTATTCCCATCCGGCATTTTGTTTTACAACTCCGTTAGAAAGACTGATTTGATTTGTTGGAATCGGAAACAATCCTTGATGTTTAACAAAGTTGTCGGTTTGGTATGTAATTGTAGCTTTTTTTGCTGCTCCGTTATAAACTTCTTCGCTCTTAAATTTACTAACGGCGTAAGCAAAATTACCTTTGATACCGTCATAACGAAGCATATCCCAATAACGGATTCCTTCAAAACAAAGCTCCCAAGCTCTCTCTTGAAACAAATCTTCTTTGCTATATGTGCTATAATATCCTGCTTCACCTGTCGCATTTTCGTGAACAAGATTCATACCTGTAACATTTTCATTAAGTTCACTTTGCATCAAGAGAACGTCTGCATAACGAATCTGTACATAATCCTGAGAATTACCAATTTGAAAGTCACAATCAGGATTGGCTGTTACAACGGCATACGCGGTAGGATCGGTTGGTTCTGCCAATACCATATATTTTTTGATATGATATCCTGTAAATTCTTGAACGTCACTTCCGATAACAGAATTATCAACAGCATCGCCAAGTTCATTTGCACAATCTACAATTGAGGCATCCAATCTTAAATCACCTTGTTTGAAAGAAGATACAAAATATTTTGATACAGGACAAATACCCCAACCTTTTTGATATCCGTATATTTTGTTTGCTTTTGATCCCTTATCCAAATTACGGAGCGAGATATCATCTATCCAGTTACAACTTTCGGTATTACCATTGTAATTTCCAAGATGTGTATGACGGATAGAGAATATAAAATCAGGATTGGTTTCGCCGGCATACTGATATTGCGAAGATGCATCGTAAGCCAAAACCCAATTTTTATTTTCTACAGCATTCTTATACTGTGCTGAAGCCGGCCAAAGTGTATAAGGATTTTGAAGTGAATAATTTCCTGAATTAACAATGTCATCAATAGCTGCGATTGCATCAGCTTTTGAACAATTTACAGGCTCTTCTCCATAATATCCTGAGTAATAAAGATATGCACGTCCCAAAAGAGCTTTTGCAGCCCACTTGTTAGCATGTCCGTAACGAGATGCCGAAGCATCTTCAGATGCTTTTGATGCTGCATCTTTCAAATCATCAAAAATCAATCTATAGATTTCGTTATATGTAGCATTAGCAACAATTTCGCTAGAAGGTTCTTCCAAAAGCGGACATGTACCAAAAATTCTAACAAGATAAAAATAGCAGTAAGCTCTTAAAAACTTAGCTTCACCAACTATATTGTTTTTTACCTCCTCAGATGACCAAGATGTTATCAGATCGATTTTTGAAAGCAATGTATTGATACGGTTGAGAGTTTTGTATGTATTCAACCAATCAGCTTCAAAAAGGTTTTGATTGTACGACCAGTTGTCATTAAACTGATTTAGGTCGGGATAACCGGAACCGTCGTTGGTACCTGAACCTCCGAGACATTCGTCAGAAGACATCTCCGGTGCAAGATACAAACCCATACAATTTGCACTCATCAACTGCAAACCGTCATAACAACCAACAAGAGCTTCTTGTGCTTCAGCTTCTGATGTATAATATGATACGTCGGTCTTTTTTGTAATTGGGGAAGTACTCAAAAAATCTTCCGCACATCCCGTTGTAAATATAGCTGCTACAGCAATAGCTAAAGCAGAAAATATTTTATGTTTTTTCATAATCTAAAATCCTCCTTAATTAAAGTTTCAAATTTACACCAAACATATAAGTACGGGGACGCGGATAGAATCCGAGGTCTATACCAGAAGAGAACTTGTCGGTAACTCCACCGTCGATACCAAAACCGACTTCAGGATCCAGACCGTCATACTTTGTAAATGTATAGAGATTCTGTACTGAGAAATAAACTCTAAGTTGTGTAAATACCGGTATTCTGAATTGCTTGCAGAAGTCATAACCGAGAGTAACGTTTGAAATTCTCAAGAAATCACCTTTCTGTACAAACAAATCAGAGAACTGCCAATTTTCTGTTGCATTTTCTGTAACACGTGGTATTTTGTTAGAAGTACCTTCGCCATGCCAACGATTAAGAATTGAAGTTGTATAGTTAGCGTTTTTGTTAGTAATATTTCTGTATGACTGAACAATCTTATTACCCGCTACGCCATTGGCAGATACCATGAAATCTAATGCTTTGTAATCACATGATAATGTAAAACCAAAGATATATTTCGGATTAGGACTTCCAAGGTTTACTTTATCATTATCATCAATAACACCGTTATTATCTATATCAACATATTTTACATCTCCTGGTTGTACTTTTGACTGACGAATACCGTTACCGGCAGCTTTCCATGCATCAATATCTGCTTGTGATTGGAAAATACCTGCTGTTTTGTATCCCCAGAAATAGCCTACAGGATTACCTGATTCACAACGATAAAATTCTGTTGAGTTGTCATACAATTGATTTGTTGAACCGTGAATAATTCCGTCTTCTGTAGGAATTTTGGTAACTTCGTTTTTATTGTAAGAACCGTTAAGAGATACATTGTAATTGAATTTACCAATATGGTTTTGATAAATAATACCGAGTTCAACACCAGTATTTTCACAATTACCGCCATTGATATATGGAGCATCAGCACCTGCTGTTCCTACTACAGGAGCTATAATAAGCCAATTCTTTGTTGACTTTTTGTACCAGTCGAAATTAATTGTTAAAGTATTTTTTAAGAATCTGGCATCAAAACCAAAGTCCAATTGCTCAGAAGTTTCCCATTTCAAATCCATATTTGCAAGACGCTGAGGATATGAACCATTTGAAGAAGCTCCGGAATCACCTTGTACTGCTGAAGCTCCGTCACCAAACGGATATGTAGCATTACTAAAAGCAACGGTTGCAAGATATTGGAAATCTGTAATAGCCTGATTACCTACTTGTCCCCAACTTGCACGAATTTTCAACATGTCAAATATATTTTGATCATGCATAAAATTTTCTTCAGAAACAACCCAACCTGCACTTACTGACGGGAAATAGCCCCAACGATTATCTTCTGTGAATTTAGAAGAACCGTCAGCACGGAATGTTGCATTCAACATATATTTTTCTTTGAAGTTCCATTGCAAACGTCCGAAATATGAAAGCATTCTTGTTTCTTCCGGATTACCGTTCATACGCATTGTACCGTTTGTATTATCAGAAGTTGTATTGTCGATCCAAGCATGTTGAAAATCTGAATAAGCAAGATTTGTATTGTATGCAAACAAATAAGCACAATCATAACGTTGCATCCAAGTACCTGCCATTACATCGATTTTGTTTTCTCCAATTTTGAAACCGTAAGATAAAGTATTGTCCCAAGAAAGAGATGTACTATTTCTCTGGTTTTGTTCTACTTTTGTTACATCTGAATATGTAAAATCAGATAATTGATATATCGGAGTAAATTTTCTGTAATCACTTCCATAATAATCTATACCAATACTTGAACGGAAAACAAGATTTTTTACAGGCTCCAAAGCAAAATACAAATCACCTACAACTTTAGTTTCTTTTGTAAGGTTTTGATTTCCGTAATACATCGAAGCGTAAGGATTGGCTTCGCTTGTATACCAATATTTTTCGCCATTGTGTAATTGTGATGCTGCGGTATTAAAATATGTAACTCCATCTTCTTCATACATCGGTAAAAGAGGAGAGGTATTGAAAGCTGAACGTAAAGAGTTGCCATACTGATTACCAACTTGAATACCGTTTTTCTTAACATGTGAATAACTAAGATGTTCTCCAACTTTGAGAACTCCGTCGTAAAGTTTATGTTCGGTATTGATACGAGCAGTATATCTATTGTAGTCAGATTCGTCTTTTCCGCCTACAATACCTTCCTGACCCATATAACCGATAGATAATGCATAAGTAGAAATATCGTTACCTCCGGTAGCTCCGGCTGTATATGATTGAATAGCTGCATTATCAACAAACATCTCATCCAACCAATCTGTATTTGCATTACCAGATGCAAGATATGAAGGTAAATTATTTAAATCGAATGGCAAATCAGCAATTGATGTACCGGAATTAGCAGCCTGTTCGTTCATTATCATAGCATAATCGTATGCACCAAGCATATCAACTTTTTTTGCTAAATTTTGTACACCATAATATCCGTCGAAATATACTTGAGAATGTCCTTTTTTACCGCCTTTGGTAGTAATAAGTACAACACCATTAGATGCTTGAGAACCATAGATAGCTGCAGATGCAGCATCCTTCAAAATATCAATACTTTCGATATCAGAATTGTTAAGATAAGAAATATCACCGGTTTGAACACCGTCCACAATATAAAGAGGTGTACTACCATTAAGAGAGCCGACACCACGAACTGACACTTTCATTTGTTCACCCGGTTGTCCTGAAGTAGATGTAATATTTACACCGGCAGTCTGACCTTGTAATGCTTGTAAAGCATTGGTTGTATTCATTTTCTGCAAATCATCTCCACTTACCTGAGCATTTGCACCTGTTACAAGTTTCTTTTTCTGAACGCCGTAACCGATAACAACAACTTCCTCAAGTTGTTCGTTATCTTCTCTCATTACAAAATCTTTTGTAACTGTAGAGCCTGATACAAAAACCAAACTTTCTTCGATAGTTTGATAACCCATAAATGAAACACCCAAAGCTTGATTTCCTTCAGGAATTCCTACGAGACTGAAATTACCGTCAAAATCAGAAATTGTACCAATGGTAGATCCTTTAATAAAGATATTTGCACCCGGCAATGGTTCTCCGGATTCGTCAGTAACTTTACCTTGCAGAGTTGCTTGTGCCGAAACCTCTACTGCAAAGCCAATCATCAATGCTGCTAGTATCACTATGCTTCTGAGCATAAGTGATCCTCTGGCAAAGAACCTTTTTGTGTAATTGTTTCTCATAAATTTAATAATTAGTAATTATAATAAATATTAAAGAATTTACTTCTCAAAAATAAATTCCGATGTCATTTTCTCTACAATATATCTAATATCAGAACTATGCTGTTCTATTCTGTCATTTTCTCGTTGGCAAAGTTAAGAAATAATTAACCAAATTAACAAATTTTTAAACTGTTTTTTTTAAAGATAATGACATTTTATTTTTAACATCTTATCTATCAATATGGTTATGAAAATATTCCGGCGGTTTGATATCCATTTCAAGTTTGAAATTGTTTCATGAAACGTTCGATTAATTGTAGGGGCTGACCTTGTGACCGTTCGCAAACAAAAAATATACATAAAAAAAAGCGAACCGAAAACTAATCCGGCTCGCCATTATCATCATGAAAACAAAAACTTTACAATTTTTATTTTGACTTTTTGAAAAGTGAAATAATCCACATCACCAAAATTGCTCCGATTGTACCGGTAACAATTGTTCCCAATGTTCCGTTACCGAAGAAATTTCCAAAAATCAATCCGCCAACTAAACTTCCAACCAAACCGTAAATGATATTCATGAGGATACCATTGCCTGATCTTTTGAAAATTGTGCCAGCCAACCAGCCGATAAAACAGCCGATTAACAATGTAATAATCAAACCCATAATATTAAAATTTTTAAAAGTTAAACAAATAGTATAATTTATACGTTGAATCTAAAATGCATAATATCACCATCTTGAACAACGTAATCTTTGCCTTCGATGTGGATTTTTCCGGCTTCGCGGCATGCTGCTTCCGAACCGTATTTGATATAATCTTCCATCTTGATTACTTCGGCTTTGATGAAACCTTTTTCAAAATCGGAGTGAATTACGCCGGCTGCCTGAGGTGCAAGTGCGCCTTTGTGGAATGTCCACGCCTTTGATTCTTTAGGTCCTGATGTAAAAAATGTTTCAAGTCCAAGAATATGATAAGCAGAACGGATAAGTTTTACAACGCCGGATTCTGTTAATCCTAAATCATCAAGAAACATCTTGCGGTCGTCGTAAGATTCCATTTCAGCAATTTCTTCTTCGGTTTTTGCAGCAATTACAAGAATTTCAGCACCTTCGTCTTTTGTTGCCTCACGTACTGCATCTACGTATTTGTTGCCTTTCAGTACAGATTTTTCGTCAACATTGCAAACATACATCACAGGTTTGCTTGTTAACAAAAACAATTGTTTAGCAGCTTCGGCTTCGGTTTCTGAAAGTTCTACAGAACGTGCAGATTTACCTTGCTCAAGAGCAGCTTTTATTTTGTCCATAACAGTTACGAGCAAAGCAGCATCTTTGTCTTTGGATGTTTTTGCAATTTTTTCTGTTTTGGCATATCTCTGTTCTATAGTTTCAAGGTCTTTGATCTGAAGTTCAGTATCAATTATTTCTTTGTCTCTCACTGGGTTAACAGAACCGTCAACGTGAGTTACATTTTCATCATCGAAACAGCGCAATACATGTATAATAGCATCAGTTTCGCGGATGTTAGCCAAAAATTTGTTTCCAAGACCTTCGCCTTTGCTTGCACCTTTTACCAATCCGGCGATGTCTACAATTTCTACAGTAGCCGGAACTACTTGTGCCGGATGATCTATTTTTTCAAGTTCTATAAGTCTGTCGTCCGGTACTGATACTACTCCGACATTCGGTTCTATAGTACAGAACGGAAAATTTGCAGCTTGTGCTTTTGCACTTGATAAACAATTGAAAAGTGTGGATTTACCAACGTTTGGCAATCCTACGATTCCGCATTGAAGTCCCATTTTCTATTTCTCTATCTGTTTTTTTTCTTTAAACTTATAACTATATATTTTGTACCAATACAATCCTAATGTCAACAAAAGTATCAACGATGCAATTGCTGCAATAAATGAGCCGACTTTTACTGAAGTTGGTGCAAATCTGAATTCAATTGTGTGTTGTCCTTGCGGTACTACAAGTGCTCTCAAGATATAATCGGCACATACATGCGATACTTCTTTGCCGTCGATGTATGCTGTCCATCCTTTAGGATAATAGATTTCTGAGAACACTGCCAAACGGTCTCTGTAGGCAAGTGCATTGTATTTTATATAATTAGGTTTGTAATCTACCAACGAAATTACGCTGGAATCAGCAGCATAAATTTGGTCGGACGGTAGTGTTTTTACAAAATCTGAATATTGATTTTTGTTGATAATTGCTGTCTGTCTGAGATCGTCTTTTCTCAACGCTCCGATTTCTTGGTCAGCAGTTTCTACAAGATTGAATTTATTTACAAACCATGCATTTCCGTATGAATGAATATTAATAATAGGAAGTTGTGCAGGGTTTACAATTATAAATTTGGTATTCAACATGTTGATTGCCGAACTGCTTGTAATAAAATCAGAAAGTTTTTCCGGTTGTTGTTGAGCAAGCATTCTGCTGTACTGAATTGTAGGAGCAAGCAATGTATCAATAAATTCTTGGTATCTGCGCATTTTAGCACCGTGATATCCGCCGATTGATTTGTGGAAATACGGTGTAATACCATCGTTGAAAACATTTGCCGAAAGATTCAAGACTCTGAAATCAGGATCGGTATCTTTCAAGATAAATTCGTCTGCTACAGATGGTTTGAATATATTGTTGTTGATATTAGAAACCGATTTGTAATCATTTGCACTGAGGTATCTTACGTCTACAGTCCAAAGATCGAAACCGATAAGAATACCAAGAACTATCAATCTTGCAGTATTACTCATTTTTACAGCCTGACTGATAAACAAAAATCCGGCTGCGATAAATATAAATAAGAAAGATCTCCAAGCATCGCTTTTCATGATTGATTGTCTTGCGTCTACAAGACCGTCGCTCAATGCTGAATATTGAGAAGACATCTGCGGATTTTCTCTAATCATACTTGCAATACCCTCGGATTCTGCGCTTGAAAGGAACGAACCGGCAAGCGACGGTATCAAGATGAACAACAAACAAATACCTGCTGTAATTCCTGTAGCCCACAACAATGATTTACGTTCTTTTTCAATAATTTCAGGTTTATCAGAAATTACTTTTAAAGTAATCATCGCAAGGAACGGTATTGCTACTTGCGCAATTACCAACGCCATCGACGGTGAACGGAATTTGTTGTACATCGGGAAATAATCAAAAAGGAAATCAGTTATAACACCGAAATTCTTACCCCAAGCCATTACAAGTGAAGCTATTGTAGCTGCCAACAACCACCATTTTACCGGATTTTTTACTATAAACAATCCCAATACAAAGAGGAATATTATAACAGCACCGATATAAACCGGACCCGAAGTAAACG
>Ga0256405_10010645_pt1 | contig 12057 bp, 7 predicted proteins | sample RumenRJG_02DNA_FD_189096 | JGI IMG/M metagenome (GOLD analysis project Ga0256405, IMG submission 189096) | Bovine rumen microbial communities from Lethbridge, Alberta, Canada - RJG_02 | ecosystem: Host-associated > Mammals > Digestive system > Stomach > Rumen | place: Canada: Alberta | collected...
GAAGCCTTAACAATGGCTTTCTGAAGCTTATCTAAATCTACTCTGTCATCAAGCTTATACAATGATGGAATATTATATATGGTTGTTCCCTGATGCATCTCTGACTCAATATAGATACCCATCTGATTCATACTTAATGGATACTCATCTACAAGTTCATAGTCAACTGCACTCTCAGAATCATTTAGTAACTTCTCTATATCTATAACTGTTTTATTGTCAAATACATCAGCAATACGAAGATCCTTATCAAACTTCGAAGAAAGTAAGGCACAGAATTTAATGCAGGTTATTGATGACATTCCTGCTGCAAAAAGGTCAGTTGTAATACCTATTCTATCGTTACCAAGAGCCTCTATTGCAATATCAAGAATAGCCTGCTGTGTATCATTCTTGGCGGGCTCAATTACAACTTCAGTCATTGTAGGACTTGGTAGCTTCTTCTTATCAATCTTACCATTAGCTGTAAGTGGCATCTTATCAAGCTGAATTAGCACCTGAGGCACCATATATTCAGTTAGCTTAGAGCTTAAATGCACCTTAAGAGATTCAGTATCAATCTCTTCATCTGCTGTAAAATATGCAGCCAAATATTCTGTATCCTGCTTAACAACAATTACAATACTTGTGCCTATTCCTGGATATGAATTGATGTTACTCTCAATCTCTCCAAGCTCCACACGAAGTCCACGAAGCTTAACCTGGTTATCAATTCTTCCATGGAACTCGATGTTACCATCCTCACGAATTCTAACAAGGTCACCACTTCTATAGGCTTTCTTACCAAATAATGTAATGAAGTTCTTCTTGTTAAGGTCATCACGTCCTATATATCCTCGACCGATTCCGTCGCCAATTATAACCATTTCGCCCATGGCTCCAAGTGGCTGTAAGTGACCTTCTCTATCCATTGTTGCCACATTGACATTTCCATTAGGAATACCAATAGTGATATCATCTGGATTGTCGATTACCTGCATAGTACAGCTTACAGTAGCCTCAGTTGGTCCATATCCATTCATAATAAGAATGTCAGGGCTTACTTCTTTAAGCTTGGTATATAGCACTGGTGGAAATGCTTCAGCACCCATGTCGATTGCTTTAACGTGGCTTAACGCAATATTAAGCTTGTCCGTATATTCACCCATATCTAGCAGATTAAGAAGATAGCTAGGTGTTGCGCACATACAATCTACTTTATTCTCTGTCATTACATCTGCAAGCTGCAGTGGATTCATAATATCATCACCAGTTGCAAGTACTGCTGTCATTCCATTAGCAAGTGGAACGAATTCCTCCATAATAGCAAAGTCAAATGTTAATGCGGCAATAGCAAGTACTGCACTGCAGCCATTAACCATTCCATGAATCTCAGCATTCTTCTCATCATCATATACGAAGTTAACCAGGTTGTGGTTAGTTAGCATAACACCCTTTGGCTTACCTGTTGAACCTGATGTATAGATTACATAAGCTAATGAATCGTATGGCACATCTACATTAGGATTAGATGAATCGCTATTCTTAAGCGCATCTTCGACTGCAATAGCCTCTATGCCTTCACTACCAAGAGCGTCAAATAAATCTTTTCTTCTAGTAAGAATATCACTTGTAGTAAGGATAAGCTTAGCCTTGGAATCTTCTAGGATAAACCTAATTCTATCCTCTGGATATTCAGGGTCAATTGGAAGGAATGCGCCTCCGCTCTTAAGTACACCCTGTCGCATTACATAGGCATAGCTATTCCTGTCAGCAAGAACTGCCACAATAGTATCTGGCTTAACTCCCTTACTAATTAAGGTACGACCTACCCTATTAGCCTCCTCATTGAACTCCTTATAAGTAAGCTTTCTGTCACATGCAGCAACAGCAGTTCTTTCTGGGAACTTTTCTGCGCTGTCCTGCATAAGTCTGTAGGCTGGCTTTGCTGGAACATTTACGATAGTATCATGAACATTCTTAATAGCCTCAATATCACTGTCGCTAACAAGAGATATATCACTTAACTTATCCTTAGATACGAACTCCTGTGATACAACATCTAAGAGATTAATTATACCTTGAATAGTATATTCTGAATAAAGTGATGGGGCGTATTCTGATTCATAAATAACCTTGTCACCACTTAAGAATACATCAATTCCAATAGGCATTCTGAAGCGTGAAAGATTAAGAAGCTTATAGCTAGACTCGTATCCACCTATGATAGCTATATCATCTATATCACCCTGATAAGCAAATATCATATCACCATTAATGCCATATTCATTCTTCACCTCTGCAAAGCTATATATATCATTAGACATTGCATTGAGAAGATAAGACTGAGTGTCCTTAATTACAGATACAATATTAGCATCCTGCTTCGGATTAAAATATACTGGAAATGTCTTAACAAGCATTGATACACTGTTCTCGAGTCGGGCGTCACTTCTTCCGTTATAGATTGTGGAGAATATAGTCTCTTCTGCGGCACTATATGACTTAACTGCCATTCCAAATGCTGCTGTAAAGAAGGCATTAACTGTTATATTGTTTTTCTTACAAAATGCACGAATATCATCAGCCTTAACATTAAGCTGATCCTTAAGAATACCAAGCTGCTCACTATCATTACCATCTGTTACAGGCATAGTCTCCCCTGAGCAGCCTGCGAAAATGCTATCATACCACTCTTTAGCCTTGTTATATTTATCAGAACTTCTAAGGCGCTCTTCATCAAGAGCATACTCGAAACCGGTGTACATTTCTCCTACCACCTCTTCTCCTCTATATACCTTGTCGATATCCTCCACAAGTATATCAATAGAGGCACCATCAGATACAATATGATGGGTGTCTAAGAAGAAGTATTTTCCATCCTTAGTATCAAAAAGCTTTGCACGTATTAAAACCTCATTGGATGCAAGGTCAAATGGTCTGACAAGTTCCTCTTCTGCTGGAACCTTATCACATATCTCGCATTGCACTTCCAACTTATAATCATCTCGACGCTTAACAACTACCCTGTCACCAGCCTTCTCTAATCTCATAAATAAGTATGGGTGAGCACTGGCAGCCTTAACAATGGCTTTCTGAAGCTTATCTAAATCCACCCTGTCATCAAGCTTATATAAGGATGGAATATTATATATGGTTGTTCCCTGATGCAGCTCTGACTCTATATAGATACCCATCTGATTCATACTTAGTGGGTACTCATCTCTAAGCTCGTAATTAATTAATTCGTCACTATCACCAAGGAGCTTCTCGATATCAACTACTGTGCTGTTGTCAGCTATATCTGCAATACGAAGGTCCTTACCCCATTTTGCAGATAAAAGGGCACAGAACTTCATTCCAGAAATCGAAGACATTCCTGCTGCAAATAAATCAGTTGTAATACCAATTCTATCCGTACCAAGTGTATCTATTGCAATATCAAGAATTTCCTGCTGCGTCTGATTCTGGGCAGGCTCTATTACAACCTCCTGCATGGTAGGACTAGGAAGCTTCTTCTTATCAATCTTACCATTAGCAGTAAGAGGCATCTTATCAAGCTGAATAAACACCTGTGGCACCATGTATTCTGTCAGCTTAGAAGACAAATGCTCCTTAAGTGCTTCAACTTCAATCTCTTCACTTGCAGTATAATAAGCAGCTAGATATTCTGTGTCCTGCTTAACTACAATAACAATACTTGTATTTACTCCTGGGAATGAATTGATATTACTCTCTATCTCTCCAAGCTCCACACGTAGTCCTCGAAGCTTAACCTGATTATCAATTCTTCCGCGGAATTCAATGTTACCATCCTCGCGAATTCGTGCAAGGTCACCACTCTTGTAGGCCTTCTTGCCATCTACAGTAATGAATTTCTCCTTAGTAAGATCATCTCGTCCTATATATCCGCGACCAACACCATCGCCGATAATAACCAGTTCACCTACCTCTCCAAGGGGCAGAATATTTCCATCCTTATCCATAGTTACAACATTAACATTTCCGTTAGGGATACCAATTGTAATATCATCCGGATTATCAATCACCTGCATGGTACAGCTTACTGTTGCTTCAGTAGGTCCGTAACCATTCATAATAAGGATATCAGGACTTACTGCCTTAAGCTTGTTATATAATTCTCTTGGAAATGCTTCAGCACCCATGTCAATTGCTTTCACATGGCTAATTGCAATATCAAGCTTATCTGTAAATTCACTCATGTCTAGCAGATTAAGGAGATAACTAGGTGTTGCGCACATACAATCCACCTTGTTATTCGTCATCAAATCTGCCAGCAGCAACGGATTCATAATCTCATCATTAGTTGCAAGAACTGCTGTCATACCATTTGCAATTGGAACAAATTCCTCCATAATGGCGAAGTCAAATGTTAATGCAGCAATGGCAAGTACAGCACTGCAGCCTGTAACCATTCCATGAATCTCGGCATTCTTCTCGTCATCATATACAAAGTTGACCAGGTTATGGTTAGTAATCATAACACCCTTAGGCTTACCAGTAGAGCCTGAGGTATAGATTACATAAGCTAAGGATTCATATGGAACATCTATATCTAGATTAGAACCGTCAGACTCTTCTAGGGCCTTTTCAACTGATATAACATCTGTGCCGTCTTTTATAATATTGTCAAATAAATCTTTTCTACGGGAAATAATATCTTCTGTAGTTATAAGATGTTTAGCATTAGAATCTTCTAGAATAAAACGAATTCTATCCTCTGGATATTCAGGATCAATTGGGAGAAAAGCGCCACCACTCTTAAGAACGCCTTGACGCATAACGTAAGCGTAGCTATTCCTGTCAGCAAGAACAGCTACTATTGAATCACATCTAACACCTGCCGTAATAAGGGTTCTTCCTACCTTGTTAGCCTCTTCGTTAAGCGCAGAATAGGTAAGCTTTCTATCTGTTGCAACAAGGGCCGTCCTGTCAGGATAGCGGGCCGCACTATCCTGCAACAGTCTGTAGGCAGGTCTTACTGGTACATCGACCTTAGTATCATGAAGCTTAATCGAAACACTTATATTATCCTTACTCATAGTTGTCACCTTTCCCCTATTACACCATTATTATCATTATATTAACAAATTATTTATGTTTAGTTTCTGAATTTTATCATCATTCTTCTAAGAGAGTTAAACTCGTTAACAACAACTACACCATAATCAATATCTTCTTCACCTACTTCTTCCTCATGTCCATGAGCTTCCTTCTTCCTAAGTCGTCTAAGTTTACTGCTCTCATCATATCGTAATACTACCGACTTGCCTTCTTCTCCAAGGTCAAGTATGGTAAATGAGCTAAGTGGAGTAATATCCTTCTCAATACTGCTGATAAAAGGCTTAATCATATCATTTTCAATCTGTTCGCTTTGTTCTTTACTCAAGAAATCTCTTGCCTTATTCTTCCAGTCTTCTATGACATCCGTTGTAGCAACACCACCTGTAATCATAAGAAGATTCTCAGGATGGAACTTAACTAATCCCTTAGTACCTCGACATATAAACAATACATAGATACATGCACAAAAAGCACCTGCAAGACTACCATACCAAGGTGCGTCCATAGGAGCAACATTCTTAAGTGCAATAGTTACGATTATTGATACTACACCCTCAATACCAAATGCAATATCACCTCTTATCTCTTTCTCAATAGAAGCAAAATAATTAGCCATATATGTGAGTATAAATATAAAGAATTGTGATATACACATAATCCTTATGGCAAATGGTAATGTCTCTAGCATTTTCTCATCTGTCACAGAAAATACTCTCATAAATGCTTCTGGGAAAATAGCAAGCAAAATAAGAATAATAGGTATTACAATTAATCCAATTCTAAATAGCATACGCTTAGCAAGAAGCTGACAGCTTGTATTCTTCTCACCAAAATAAGCAGAGGCAAGTGGCATAATAGACTCACATTGTCCTAGTATGAAAATTGCAAGGAACACTACAAGATTGTCCATAACTGCAGAGTCTCCAAGACCACTTGTACCACCTTCATCACTAAGAACGAAGTTTTGAATGAACATTTGCAAGATTGCAAGAATATATGTAAGGGCAAGTGGGAAACCAGGCTTAAGGATTTCTCCTGGCTTAATTCCACTATTCCTAGGATTCACAAACCTACTTAGTGTATCCTTCTTCCTAAAATGGAAAAAGAATATTACAAGGGAAACAAATTCTCCAAATATAGTACCAAAGGCTGCAACCCATATTCCAAAATGAAATACATTAAGACCAACCAAATCAATTATGACATTAACTACTGCCGCTACAACAGTTCCTACCATAACAAGATTCGGGTTATTATCATCAACAAAAATGTACATCCAGGCGAATGTAATTGTCGTAATGACAAAACCAATTAGTATTACAATAAGATATTCCTTGGCAAATGCCACATTTTCTGGAGTTGTCCATAGAAATTTAAGAAGGGGATCGATAAATATCATTGCTATTGCACTAATTATTATAGAAAGAATAGCAAGAGCAATAGTTGTTATGGTGAATGCTTTGGCTGCTTTCTCCTTCTCTCCGGAGCCGGAGCATTTAGATACAAGAATACCACAACCTACGCCACCAAGAGAGCCTAGAACACTTGTAACCATAACTACTGGTTCAACATTACTTAATGCTGATAGCGCTACATTGCCCAAAGATGCTGATACACAAGCTGCATCTACTAGCGGCGCTGTCTGTGAAAATACAAGTGTTATTATGGAAGGAATAATATACCTTAGTGCACTCTTTCCAATTAATTTCTCTTCGTATTTGTAATTAATAACTTCGCCATTCATTACTATATCCACCTCTTAACATAATTGCTTATTTATACGCATAAAAACGCAATATTATTGTATATTTACACCACAATTATGTCAAGCGAGCGGTTGACAATCCAATGAATATACGCGTAGAATAATGTAATTGAAATTCGGAGGACACGATAATGGATATAAGAACTATGCAATACTACCTGGCAGTTGTTCGGGAAGGAACTATTTCTGCTGCGGCAGACGCTCTTCACGTAGCACAGCCATCCCTGTCTCGTCGGATGAAGGAACTAGAAGAAGAACTGGGCGCACCACTGTTTGTTCGAGGCAACCGTCAAATCACACTTACTGAAGAAGGAATGGTTTTACGAAGACGAGCAGAGGAAATGGTTCGATTAATGCAGATGACTGAGGATGAGATTTCTCAGGTGAAAAATAACATTTCTGGTACTGTTCGAATAGGTGCAGGAGAATCTGTTTCGTTTCATTATCTCTCACGCACAGCAAGTCTGCTCTCCAAGGAGCATCCTGACATAAGGTTTCAAATTACCAGCGGAGATACCCAGGATCTGATGGACCAGTTAAACAACGGTCTTATTGACTTTGCCGTTATATTTACTGATGTTGACCACTCCTTATACCAAGCAATAGAACTTCCTACAGAAGATTGTTTTGGACTACTTATGCCAAAAACCTCAGACCTGGCCAAAAAAGATGTTATTCACTGGTCTGATTTGAAAGGCTTGCCTATTCTAGTTTCCAGAGCATCAGAGCCATATTTTTCCAGCTCGCATAAACTTTCCGGGCTACATATTATAGCAATCTACAATCTGATTTATAATGCCTCACTTATGGTGGAGGACGGTGTGGGATATGCTCTATGCTTTGACAATCTCATTAATACAGCGGGGGACAGTCCTCTTACCTTCAGACCTGTCACCCCGCCGCTTAAAGCAACTGGAACATTAATATGGAAGAAATATCAGGTTTTCTCCCCTGCTGTTCAAATGTTTATTGATAGAATACAGGAAATTATTCCTGCAGAATAAATCTACAAATTACCTATCGAAAAATCTTGTTTAAATAGTTATAGAAGCACTGCCCCCAAAATTGCTCGTCGTGGCCATAGCCCTTAACATAATCGGTTTGGTTTTTCACACCCATTTGATTAAGTACATCACGATAATACAATGTACAATCAATATTATATGGGTCCTTATCTCCTACCGACATATAGAGGTAATATGGTGTGTTTGCTTCAGTAGGTTGTGGGAACTTGTCGAATACAGGTGTGTTCCAGAATGTGCCCTTATAATACTCAGTAGGAATAACTCCTGTATCTGGAGCAAAGCCTCCAATGTAACCGAACTTATCTAACCACTTAAAGCCAGTGCAAAGAGATTTCGCGCCACCTTCAGACAGTCCTGCTACTGCTGTATTTTCCCTACCTGTTTTTACAGAATATGTCTTCTCAATAAAAGGCATCAAATCAATTGCAATATCGTCTATGGCCTTGTCATAAATATATCGTAGCTGCTCCTCGCTTTTACTACTCTTCTCGCTTTGCTTGTCTGTATACATATCAACATTTACGATAATCATAGGAACAGTCAAACCGTCATGCAACATATTACCATACAGCATTGTAAGAAATGAACCATCGTTAATCTGGTCGGTATGACTTCCGTCAAAGCCATGAAATACATACATTACAGGATATTTCTCATTCTTGTTGTAGCCTGCTGGAAGCAACACATTGCACTGCTTATTATCACCTGCTGTTGTTGAATAATAAGTTACATCCTCATCAACAGTTCCATAATCTACCCCAAAGCGTTTCTTGAACATTTTATCATCTATATCATAGCGATTCTCAGTTCCATATGGATCATAATTAGAAGTTTTGCTTGTTGCCTGAGTGGTATTGGTAGTATTAACCTTAACATCTGTATTAGTGCTGGTATTCTCACTTGATGATTTTGACTTCTGACATCCAAACAAAGCCAGTGCCATTATTAGTATTAATGCAATAGATATAATCCTTTTCACGAGTCTCTCCTTTCGCTTCTTTTGCTTATTCATATATACTTTTTATTTGCTTGGCTGGGACGCCTCCTACTATACAATTGGCAGGAACATCCTTCGTTACAACTGCGCCAGCGGCAACAACTGCATTATCGCCAATGGTAACTCCCTTAGTCACAACAGCATTTGCACCAATCCATACATTCTTGCCAACTCTAATAGGTGCTGGATGAAGCTGCTGCCTCTTCTCTGGGGCAAGGTCGTGATCCAGTGTCGCAAGCACAACACCGTGGCCTATTAGCGCCCCATCATCAATAAAGATACCACCCTGGTCTTGGAACTTGCAATCAGCGTTAATAAAGACGTTTTTGCCAATAGTTATATTCTTGCCAAAGTCAGTATAGAAAGGTGGAAACAGCCCAAACCCTTCTCCCACCGGCTTTCCTATCACCTCCGAAAACAGCTTTGATAACTCTTCCGGTTCATGATACTTAGTATTAATCTCCATGGTAAGCTTCTGGGACTCCCGGCTATAATACCTCATTTGTTCTATATACTCTCTATTGGTTCCCAGGGTCTTTCCGCTATTAAAATGTTCTAACAATTCTTCCAAATCCATTGTTTATTTCCTCTCACTTGGTAAATGTTATTGTAACATCCCCATTTCCCAGTAAATCCTTCATCTGAGATGCAGACTTATCTGTTATCTTGCCCAGTCTTGTATATGCCCATGAATTAGAGCCATAGAAGACAACAATCTGATTGCCTGAATAAAGAACAATATCTCCCGCACTAGTTGTAGTCTGCACATCGTTTTTAGGGAGATTCTGTCCAATGGAGCCCACCTGTTCGAAGCCTCCATACATTGACATATTAATCGTAAGAGGTTTCTCAGCGGTAAGTTGTTTTAAGGCTTCAACTGACTCATTTTGCTCCCATGCAACATTTACCATAGTACCATTGATAGACATCTTCATATCCTCAGATGCTTGTCCGTTGTCACTAACTGACACTTCCTGAGTTGTATTATTATTGACCGCATTAGAAGTGGCATTGTTTGTCGACTCACTTTGGCAGCCGCAAGCAGTTATGGCAATAGCCGTTATTACAAGTGCTACAAGTAAACTTCCTTTCTTCATCATTTTGACACCTCCATTATTATGTCTTTGCTTTATGGTTTAATTATAATTGCATCATTTCATATATTCAAATACTTAATAACTATGGCTTCCTATGTCTAAAATGAATAGGAAGATTGACAGGGGGACGGTCCCCATGTCAATAAAAAACTCCGAAACATTTCTGCTTCGGAGTTATGTCAATCTACATCTCAATTACAACCTATCCTTCATAAATCTAATGGATGCTTTCTCTGCCTGTTCAAGCTGCTTATCGAAGAATCCATGCTCGCCATCCTTAATTACAACCAGCTCTGCTGATGGGAAGAACTGAATGAAATAGTTGGTGGAATCAAGGGTTACATCATCATCAATATCGCCTTGCAGCACGATTACATCCTTGTTAAGCGCTCTTATCTTGTCCCTGATGCCAATCTGGCTTAGCTCAGTGAGATATTTCTCGCTAACAAGCAGATTATCCCAATCATATAATTGTCCATTATCATAGGAAATGTCCGTTTGTCCATGGTTTTTTATATTCTCAGTAGGCCCTTGCTGCAATACTTCAGAGGCGTAATCCGCCATGTAGAAAGCAGGATAAAAGAGAACTACTCCCTTAATCTCATCCTTATGCTTCTCTGCCACAACAGTTGCAATAAGACCGCCGAAGCTTTGACCGCTTATGAAAATGTTATTATTGTCATAGGCGTCATTTTTCTCTACGTAGTCTAATACAATCTCATAGTCAGTTATCTCTGTAAATGCTGTCATCTCAGAGGAATGCACAGAAGTTGAGCTGTTGCGAGAGCCTCCAACGAAGTCGAATACTATTACTGCAAACCCATGATTAGCATAGTATTCCGCCACGTCCTCACAATTCTCCATTGTACTGTTATAGCCATGGGAAACTATAATTACAGGATGTGTTGGCATACCATCCCTTGGGGTAAAAACTCTGGCGTTGAAATCATAATCACTTCCGTTCGTTGAGGACTTTGGTGTCTGAAAAACCATATCTTCAATTATTGGTTTACTAAAGAAAATACCACAATAAATCGCTATGCCCAAAGTCACTACAAGCACAGCATTAATAAATGAAATTACAATAATTGATGTGATTTTATAAGCTTTTTTATTCATAATCCTCTCTCCTCGTCAACTTTTTTTTGCTACGTTCTTGAACCAGATCCAGTAGACCTTGCGGTTCCATACGGACATGAAATGCGCAAGCACTCCGGCACCGATATATGCAAGAACAAATAGTCCTATCATGGCGAACTTGCCACCCATATTCTCAAAATTCAGAAAATCATAAGGAATGTATTCCTTCGTCAACACACCTGTTCCTATCATTGTAACTATTATTATAAGATATACAATTACAAAGCTTGTGCCAAATGATAATTCCAACAAGCTAAGCTTCCTTATGGGAGAATCATTATTAATAAATGAAAAGATTGTAAGAATTGGAATGCATATATGCATAAAAAACATATCAATTCTTGCAATATGCATGTGCGCCGGGAAGAATGGAAGCTGACTAATCAAGACAACTATAATTATTATTCCCTCCGTAACAGCAGAGGACAGCCTTAGAAGATATACAACCTTCCTTGATACCTCTGTCTTCCTTATCAATTCATATATATTACAGGCAACAACTATTATTGTAAGAATCGTTGTATAAATAGTTCCATCAACTGTCATCCAGCGAAATGTCATGATTCCATCATTATCAAATTCATAGATATAGATAACAGAGAATACTCCCATAAATATAATGATAATACTGCATATCATATTGACAATCTTCTTCGCTCTGTATCGGTTGTCAAAATCCTTCATTTTGTTTTCAAGTTCACGAACTGAATCACTCATATATTTAATCCTTTCGCCTTATACGAAATAATTCTAGAAGTATTTCTTAAGTGGCGTCTTAGAGAATAATAATATTATAAGCCATGTAATGAATACTATCAAAACCAAATAAATAATCATTAGTCCTATCATCAACGGATAATCTGCCAAGTTATAATTAGCATTTCCCACAACATCCACTAAGGTCGGAATGTTAAGAAGCGGGAAGATGGTGAAATTAATTCCATGAATTATTGCCACATGAATTACATA
>Ga0256405_10010646_pt1 | contig 12057 bp, 7 predicted proteins | sample RumenRJG_02DNA_FD_189096 | JGI IMG/M metagenome (GOLD analysis project Ga0256405, IMG submission 189096) | Bovine rumen microbial communities from Lethbridge, Alberta, Canada - RJG_02 | ecosystem: Host-associated > Mammals > Digestive system > Stomach > Rumen | place: Canada: Alberta | collected...
CCAAATTGTTAAAAAAGCAAGTCTTGCTAACGGCAAAATATCTAACGAAATGTTGGATTACATTTGTAAAAAAGCGAATCCTGCAAATGTAAAATATGCTTTGATCAATGCTTTGGGTTGTAACGGTAAAATGTTAGATAACGATATTGAAGAATTCAACAATAAAACTATTAAAACGTATTTTGATACTAATTATGGAAGTGATATGACTTTTGATGATATAATCAAAGTATTAGGTACTTCCACTGCAATGAGTATTGCTTTGATACACGCATATATAGGTCATGTTGATGCTGCTTTAAAATATGCCGAAAGTGTTTATTGCAATGAAAATTCGCGGGGAACGGTGTATCAATCCGATTATATTATGTATAAAATTATTGATATTGAATATTCGAGGAGATATGTTGGAGACGTTACAACAATGGGAGGTTTAGATGCCGTTAAAGATATTTTGAGTATGTGCCAAAATGTTGGTGATGGAGAAGGTTTAGTACATGATATGCGAAAAGGTGCATTAAACACCATTTATAATTGTTATAAAGGCTTTGATATGGAGATAGGTAAAATCAAAATTATCAGTAAATCTTCCAATCCCTATCAAATATCCATAAACGGGAAAGTTATAGGCACAATGGACGGTTACGAGACTTACGAATATCAATGTTCTCCCGGTTATTATCACATAAAAGCGGTTCAAGTTTCCGGATATGCTTTTTCTCCAACTGTAAACAACCGTGATGTAAATATCGAAGACGGTGAAACTGCAACTATTACAATTGGTTATGAAGATTAATAACTAAAAAAATAAGTAAAATGAAATCAAAATTAATTGCCTATCTCCTTTGGTTTTTCTTGGGTAGTTTTGGAGTCCATAAATTCTATTTGCATAAATGGTTTTGGGGAATTTTATACCTGATATCATTGGTAGTTGGTGCCTTCGCATTACTTACAGGTATTGTTTTTCTTGCACCGGTTGTAGCAATAACAGGAATTGGTTGGCTTGTTGATTTATTTATTCTTGGAACGCAAGTTGATAATTACAATATGAAGAAAAATATAAAAAAAATTAGTAGAGCTACATCTGAATTGGCATCTGAAACTGCTAATTTTGTTCAAAATGTTAATTATCAAGTTCCTCAAATTTCTAATACAGTGCCCAATCAAATTGAATCTAATCCTAAAGTTGAAAAACTACGGAATATAAAATCCTTGTTAGATGCAGGAATTTTAACGATAGAAGAGTTTGAAGCAGAAAAACAGAAAATCTTAAATTCTTAAAATAAGATGACTGATAAACAAATTGCCCGCCTCATGGAATTACAAAAACTCTATGAGGAGGGTATTTTAAATGAGAACGATTTGGCTAATGAAAAAGCCAAAATTTTAGGAACTTCTAAACCTCATGAAGAAGTAAAAAAAGATGAACCTCAACAAGTTGAACAAAATAGGATCGAATCAAATACGATCGAATCAAAAAAAAATAACTTGAAAGATATCTTTAAGAAAATAAAACTTCCGTTGTTTATTGGTTTAGGAATTTTGTTGCTTGTTGGAATGTTCAATTTAGCAAAACGTTACAAGTACATTTTTTCAAAACCGGATAGCAGCAGTATAGTAGTTGATGATTCTCGAACCTTTGAAGATAAATTTGAACGTTTATGGGTTATCGGTTCGGAACGTGATTATACAGAAAGCGATTTCCTAGGTTGGAGTAAGGATGATTTGAGAATATTACGAAATTATTTTTTTGCTCGGAATAATTTCATTTTCAAATCAAAAGAATTGAAAGTTTATTTTTCAAGGTATACTTGGTATCAACCTTTGTACGAAGATGTTGTCTATATGTTTTCTGATTTACAAACCAATAATGTTCAATTTATCAAAAAGTTAGAGGGTTTATCGAATTACTATAATCAAAAGTAATTTTAACAAAATTCCGTGAAAAAGGATGATACTTTTTTTCGCGGAATTTTCTTTTTCAACCTCAAAAAATGCGTGAAAACGTACTTTTTTTGCAACTGATAAAACAGCGTAACTTATGAAAAAACAGACAATTATAGGTAGAAATCTATTTTTTGTGTGGGAAGCAAGAATCGAACTTGCGTCTCAACCTTAACTAAGTTGTGTTCTAACCTCTGAACTATTCCCACAATTGTTGTTTACCCTATTTTTCAAACTCCAATATTTCGCATTGATGCTTTTTGTCTTTTTCGTCGTAGTTGATACCCACGAAAAGAAGTTTGCCGAAATAATGTTCTAAACTATCGTAATATTCTTTGTTTTTTATTTGGTTTAACGCGCTTTCGGTTGAATCGTTGCGTTTTAGTTCGATAATCATTGCCGGTTTGCCCGGATAAAACGGAATAAAAACAACGTCTGCAAAACCTTTGCCCGTGGTCATTTCCTTGATAACGGTGTACTCGTTTTTAGCATAAATATAAGCTAAATATATCGCCGACATCAGAGCATCTTCATTGTTGTAACTACGGTTGGAAGTAACATGAATATGACTTTTGTCAAGTGCTTTTTCAACTGCACGTGAATTTTTCATAAGCGTCTGATTCAAAAGTTCTTCCGACGATTTTATAATTTTATCGGTAACGGAATAGTTTTTCAGAATTGACACCGCCCTAAACCACTCTTTTTCAACCTCTTTGTTAGGAATTCTGCACGTTTGATTGTCCTTATTGTAAGCCAAATAACCAAGATGGATAAGGTATGTTAAAACGTCATCTTTGACAACAAAATCCGTCATAGTGTTAAGATACATTCCCGTATCCACTTTTACGTTTTCGCCCGCAATCATACGGATAACGTCATCTTTTATGCCTTTGTAATTCTCTTTCAAACGGTCAGTAATCACTTGATATGTAGATGTTTTGCTCCAAAAACTTTCGATGCTTTTAGTCAACATACATTTTACAACTGATTCTGGATTATAAATCTCATAACCGTTTTGTTTATAACCGTCATATTCGCGTTTACATTCGGTAAAGTCAACGCCGTATTTTTCGCAAAGCGGTTTTACTTCCTCGTCGGTAAAACCAACATATTCCGCAAGTTGATAAGAATTGAGAATTGTATATTCCTCAAAATTATTGAGTTTACTTTGAACTCTGTCTCTCACGACGGGCAAAATTCCCGTTATATATGCAAGCGAAATTGCCTGTCTTAAAGTGTTACTTTTGAACAACCCGTTAAGAAATCCGAGGTATTTTTCAAAAAGTCCCGTACCGAATTGATTGCGCACAAGGCAGTCGTATTCGTCTAAAATTATGACGAAAGTTTCGCCGGTTGCTGTGTAGACTTCTTGCATACAGTTGGCTATTGAATAGTTATCGGGAAATTCAATTGATGGAAATTGTTGCCTAAATTCCTTTATCAACCTTGCCGTCAGAAATTCCAACATATTATTTGGGTCTGACGTATTTTGATACTCCCCTGCAACATCTATTGCAATGAAATTCAGCTTGTTAAGATATTTTTCGTAGTTATCGGCTTTAGAAATTTTCAGATTTTTGAATATCTCCCTTGAATCGCAACCTTTTGAATAGTAGGCACATAACATATTTGTTGCGATAGTTTTTCCGAACCGTCGCGGACGTGAAACGCAGATGTATTTGTTACCCTCGTCGATAAAATTGTTTAATTCACTGATTAACATTGTTTTATCAACGTAAATCTTACCACGTAGTGTTTCTTTAAACAGATTGTTTGAAGGATTCAAGTATATGCCCATAATGATTCAATTTTTGTTATGTGCAAAGTTAATAAAAAAGTTTAATCCTTTCTGTTTTTCTTGGATAACTTTGTTTTTTAATTGTCTGTTTTTAATAGAACTCGCGTCGTAATCTTAAATCCTATTCTTTTTTCGTCGTTGTTGATGCCAACGAAAAGTAGTTTGCCTTTGTAGTCAATTGATATTAACGGCTACCGATGTTACATCTCTTCCAATAATCTTCCCATCTGAGAAATAGCGAACAACGGGCAAATTCCTACATTACGGGTTGTGTCATTTTCGGAATCCGTGTATGCAAATCTACCGAAGTTTTCTAATGAGCATCTAATTGCAGTTGTGAGATTTTTTTCGTGCATAAACAGCCAAAGACTTTTCATTCCGCCGCGTGTCCCTGCTTTTACTTCTATTGGTAATACTGTTGATTTATAACTTGTAAGATAATCAATTTCTGCCAACGAATTTTTGGCTTGTCGCTGCCAATAAAACAATTCGTGACGGATATTCGGTGTGCGGTATTTCAATAATTCCAAGCCTGCAATCATTTCAGCTACAGAACCTTTGTTGACCAAATCAGTTGCATCGTCTGTAAGTATTTGTGTAGAGAGTTCTGAGATGTCTCCTGTTGTCATATTCAATAGTCTTAGCATCAATCCTGAATCTAATACAAGCATTTTACAATACGATCTGTCGCTTTCGCTGCCGAGCGGCAACCCGTTGGCTGATGAGTGGACTACGGGTATCAAGATGCCGGCAAGAACAAGCATTTCCAACGATTTTTTTACTTCGTTGGTCTGAAAACCTCCGCCAACTTGTGCAAAGACGAATTTTTTGGTAATTTGTACCGCAGCACTTTGCAATGTTTGTCTAAGAAGAATTGGATTGACTTTTTTCTTGTATTTGGCAAAATCGTCTTCGTATGTGATTAAAATATCGTCTAAAATCTGTTGACAAGCCAAATAATCATGAGTTTCTGTCCATTGCGTTACTGCTTCCGGCATTCCGCCAATTAGCATATAGGTCCTGAATAAATCTAGCAATTTATTGTACAACGGTTCTGAAAGCGGGTTTGTAAAAGTTGCATTATTGCGTTCATTCATAAGAAGTTGTTCACCATTAGCTTCGAGAAATTCGTCAAAAGTCATCGGATACATATACATCGAATGAATTCTCCCGACTCCAAAAGTAGGAAGATCTTGTAAGGCAAATTCCAACAATGAACCTGCTGCAACTACATGCAAATCAGGCATATCTTCTTTGAAGAAACGTAGTGACATCATCGCTTTTTGTGATGATTGAATTTCATCGATAAACAACAGTGTTTTGCCAGTCACAATCGGTTTTCCTATTATAGCTGCAATTTGAGGAATTATTCTTTTAACATCTAAATCCTTTTCAAATAATTGTTTGAATGTCGGTTGTTTTTCCAAGTTGATTTCCACGTAGTTTTCAAACTTTTCGCCTAAGTGTTTTATTGCCGTTGATTTTCCTACTTGACGGGCTCCGCGAAGCAGAAGAGGTTTTCTGTTCTTGCTCTCTGCCCATTCAGTTAAATATTTGTCTATTAATCTGTTGTAATACATTGTTTCGAGGTTTTGATAGTACAAATATACTAATTTTTCAAAAATCCAAACATTTAAATCGTCGTTTTTCATAAAAATCCAAACATTTAAATCGTCACTTTTTATAAAAATCCAAACATTTAAATTTTTGATGTCCGAAAATACAGTACAAATAAAAACAAAAAAGGATAGCCATTTTATTGACTATCCTTAATTTTATTTTGGTGTAGTGAAAATTCTATTAGTTGATAGGAGGGAGGGTTTTCTTAACCTCTTTCTCTTCGTAGGATTCTATGATATCTCCAACTTGAAGATCGTTGAATCCTTGGATATTCAAACCGCATTCTGTTCCCATCGGTACTTCTTTAGCATCGTCTTTGTAGTGTTTGAGTGATGCAAGTTCACCGTTGAAAATTACAATACCGTCTCTTACTACGCGGCATTTGTTTGTTCGGATGATTTTTCCTTCTTTTACCAAGCAACCGGCAATTGTACCAACTTTGCTGATTTTGAATAATTGTTGTACTTCGGCAGTACCGGTTTGTTCTTCTTTGAGTTCCGGTGCCAAAAGTCCTTCCATAGCATCGCGAACATCATCAATAGCGTCGTAAATGATTGAGTACATCTTGATAGAAATACCCTCTTTTTCAGCAAGTTTCTTTGCACTGGCAGCCGGACGTACTTGGAATCCGATTATCAATGCGTTGGATGCACTTGCCAACAATACATCGCTTTCTGAAATCTGACCTACTGCTTTGGCGATTACTTTTACTTGAACTTCTTCTGTTGAAAGTTTTTCCAAAGAGTCTGTCAAAGCTTCCACTGAACCTTGTACGTCACCTTTGATGATGATATTGAGTTCTTGGAAGTTACCGATAGCGATACGACGACCGATTTCTTCGAGAGTTACGTGTTTCTGAGTACGAGCACCCATTTCACGTTCCAACATACCGCGTTGATTTGCTTTTTCGCGTGCAGAACGTTCGTCAGGCATAACTTTGAACTTGTCACCGGCAACAGGAGCACCGTCAAGACCTAGAATTACCGCAGGCTCAGCGGGTCTTGCTTCTGTAATTTTTTTGCCACGTTCGTTGAACATCGCTTTGATTTTTCCTGAGTGACTTCCTGCCCAAACTACGTCGCCTACTTTGAGTACACCGCCTTCTACAATTATTGTTGCAACAAAACCGCGACCTTTATCCAATGACGACTCAATAATAGAGCCGATAGCTGGTTTGTGATAGTTGGCTTTCAGTTCAAGGATTTCTGCTTGCAAAAGTATGAGATCCAAAAGTTTGTCAACATTGATACCTTTTTTTGCAGAGATGTCCATAGAACCGTATTTACCGCCCCAATCTTCTACCAAGAAATTCTTGTTAGCGAGGGCTTCTTTTATTTTGTCGGGATTAGCGCCCGGTTTGTCTATCTTGTTGATAGCAAAGATAATTGGAACGCCGGCAGCTTGAGCATGAGCAATAGCTTCCTCGGTTTGAGGCATGATACTGTCGTCGGCTGCTATCACGATTACAGCGATATCGGTGATTTTAGCACCGCGGGCACGCATTGCAGTAAAAGCCTCGTGACCCGGAGTATCGAGGAATGTGATATGTTTGCCGTCAGGAAGTTCCACATTGTAAGCACCGATGTGCTGAGTGATACCGCCTGCCTCGCCTGCGATAACGTTGGTATTGCGGATATAGTCGAGCAACGAAGTTTTACCGTGGTCTACGTGACCCATGATTGTTACGATAGGAGGTCTTGGTTCAAGATCTTCCGGATTTTCGTCTTCAGAATCATCGGTTACTTCGGCATCTGCGTCGATGTATTCTACGTCAAAACCAAATTCGCTGGCGATTACATCAATAAGGTTTGCATCAAGTCGCTGATTGATAGAAACAGCTTCACCAAGGTCGAATGCAGTTGCAATTACTTGGTTTACTTGTACATCCATCAATGTTGCAAGTTCGTTAGCAGTAAGGAACTCTGTAACTTTGAGAATTTTTTTCTCTTGCTCTTCTTGAGCCTCCAATTCAGCAGCTTTGGTACGAACTTCTTCACGTTTTTCACGACGGCGTTTTGATGCTTTGGTTTTACCTTTGCTACCCTGAAGTTTTGCAAGAGTTTCTTTTATCTGTTTGTTAACATCTTCTTCAGTAAGTTCAGGTAGAGGTTGACGACGGTTGTCTTTGCCTTTTCCGCCTTTGTTGAAACGGTTTTCACCTTTTCCGCCGTTGTTGTTGCGTTCGCCGTCCTTGTTGTTACGGTCGAATTTACCATCTTTGTTACCGCCGCCTTTTTGGTTGCTGCGATCTTTGTTTCCTTTGCCTTCTTTTTCGCCTTGACCTTCTTTGTTGTGACGTTTTTTACCTTCTTTAGGTGTTTCAGAGCCTTTTTCAGAGATGTCAACGCGCTCTTTGTCAATACGTTTACGTTTTTTCTTACGTTTTGACTTTTTGTCGTCGGCAGTCGGAAGTTCTATTTTTCCCAAAACAGTAGGACCGGTAAGTTTAGAAGTATTCGGACGGAAGATGTCATCTTCTTCTTCGTCTACAGAGTTGTCGGTTTCCGGAGCTGCCGGAATTTGCTCTGTTTGTTTTACTTCAGGTTTCGGTTGTTCCTGTTTAGGCTGCTGTTGCTGAGCTTGTTTTTGTTTTTCAGCAGCTTGTTTAGCAGCTTGTTGGTTATCCTTCTGACGCTGTTCGCGTTCCTGCTGTTTTTCGCTCTTTGATTTTTTGTCAGGGCGAGTTTTGGTATTTATACTATTCAAGTCAATCTTACCCAAAACCTTGAAGTTTTGACCTTCCGAAGGTTTGTTTTGAGCAGCTTTTGGCTGAGGATTGTTGTCCTTTTCTTCAGGAGTTTCTTGTTTCTTTACTTCTTGTGGTTGTGAGTTCTGATTGCTTGTTGGTTTGGCGTTTTTGTTTTTGTCCAAATCAATTTTGCCTAACACTTTAACTTCCGCTTTGTTTGGAACTTGATTAGTGTTTTCAGTTTTCTCTGCTTGTTTTTTCGCTTTGGTTTCTGCTGAGATAGCTTTTTTTCTTTCTTTTTCGATCTCAGCCTGCTTTTCCATTTGTTTCTTTGCTATAATATCCGAGCTGAACTCTTTAACGAGAATATCGTACTGTTTCATATCGATTCTGTGATTAGGGTTGTTTTCTACTTCAAAACCCTTTTTCTTCAGAAAGTCAACGATAGTAGATACTCCGACGTTGAGCTCTTTAGCAACTTTGTTTAATCTTATTTCTTTGTTCTCTTGTCCCATACGGAAAATTAAAGTTAATCGGCGTTAAATTAATTAATCTTGTATTTGTAATTTTTTTATTGACTGTTTTTTTTTCAGTTTTACAAATACTATTCAAATTCTGCTTTGAGGATTCTTATAACGTCATCAATAGTTTCCTCCTCAAGGTCAGTACGTTTTACAAGTTCGTCTTTCGGGATATTGAGTACGTCTTTAGCGGTATCGCAACCGATATTTTTGAGAGTATCAATAATCCAAGTTTCGATTTCGTCAGAGAATTCTTCCAAATCAACGTCTTCTTCGCCTTCTTCGATATCTCTGAAAATTTCGATGTCATAACCTGTTAATTGTCCTGCCAATTTGATATTCGAACCGTTTCGTCCAATAGCTTTGGACACTTCTTCCGGAATGAGGTAAACTTCGGCTTTTTTGGTAGCGTCGTTTACTTTGATATCATTGATGATAGCAGGGCTGAGAGTACGTTGGATATACAGTTGGCTGTTGTTGCTGTAGTTGATAACGTCGATGTTTTCGTTTCTAAGTTCGCGGACAATACCGTGAATTCTGGAACCTTTCATACCGACGCAAGCTCCAACCGGGTCGATTCTGTCATCGTAGCTTTCCACTGCCACTTTAGCTCTTTCTCCCGGTATACGTACAATCTTCTTGATAGTAATCAAACCGTCGAAAATTTCAGGAACTTCAAGCTCGAAAAGTCTTTCCAAGAAAGCCGGAGCAGTTCTGGAAAGAGTAATAATCGGGCTGCCGTTTTTCATTTCTACAGTATTGATAACAGCTCTGAGGTTGTCTCCTTTGTGGAAGAAATCGCTTGGTATTTGTTCCTGTTTCGGCAAAGACAATTCGTTGCCTTCGTCGTCCAGTACGAGAATTTCTTTTTTCCAAACCTGATATACTTCGCCAGTTACAATTTCACCAACTCTGTTTTTGTATTTTTCGTAGAGTTTTTCTTTTTCGAGTTCAAGGATTTTTGCGGTGAGGTTTTGTCTGAGCGTAAGAATAGCGCGGCGACCGAAGTCCTGAAATTTTACTTCATCAGTTACTTCTTCGTCGATTTCGTAATCTTCTTCTATTTTCTTAGCGTCAGATATTGAGATTTCAAGATTTGGGTCTTGTACATCTCCGTCCTCTACTACAACACGGTTTCTCCAAATTTCGAGATCGCCCTTGTCGATATTTATAATGATGTCGAAGTTTTCGTCTGTGCCAAATCTTTTAGCAAGTATATTCCTAAATACTTCCTCTATTACACGCATCATTGTTGCGCGGTCGATATTCTTTTGCTCTTTAAATTCGGCAAAGGATTCTATCAGATTGTTGATTTCCATATTTCCGACTAAAATATAATTATGTTATTTAAACGTAATTTTTAACTTTACACTTTTGATGTCGATAAAGTTCAAAGTTTGCTGTGTTGTAACTTTTACTTTTTTACCGTTTTGTTTTTCGTTGTGACTTTGTTCTATTGTCACGCCGTTGTCGTCAGCTGTTACTATTTTACCTTTGAGCTTTTCGCCGTCATTCATTAGTATGTCAACTTCCTTGCCAATGTTTTTGAGATATTGTCTTGTAATTCTCAAAGGCTCTGTAAGACCGGGACTTGATACTTCAAGTTCGTAATCTTCTTTTTCTCTGTCCATCAGTCCTTCGAGTACCCGGCTGATTTCTCCGCATTGGTCTATGGTGATTCCCGCGTCGGTATCTGCCTTTATTGATATTACATTATCTTTGGTAACTTTGATATCTACAATAAAATATTGGCTAAGTTCTGGTGCTTGTTCGAATAATTCTTGTACTTGTTGCGCTGAAATCATTTTTCAAATAAAGTTGAATAATAAAAAGAGGGGATTATATGGTCCCCTCTATCTTATTTTTTGTTGCGTTGCAAAATTATGTATTTTGTTTTAATATTCCAAAATAATTGTTGCTTTTTTTTGAAATTTATGATTTTACGTGTTTTTTTTAGCAATTATTTCGGTTGTTCTACGCCGTAGATTTCGTTGATTACGGTTTCGTATTTTTGTGCAATTACTCGGCGTTTTAGTTTCTGAGTTTGTGTAAGTTCGCCGCTTTCTGCGCTCCATACGTCGGTTACGAGTCGGAATTTGGCTATTTGTTCTACTTTGCCGAGGGTTTTGTTTACTTTCTGTATTTCTGAATCTATCAGTTTTATTACTTTTTCGTTTTTTACAAGTGCTTCCGGCAAAAGATTCGGTTCGCCTTGTTGCTCCATGTAAATTTTCAACGCTTCAAAATCCGGTGATATGATTGCTGAGGCAAATTTTTGGCTTTCACCTACGATACACAATTGTGATATATAAGGTGATTCTTTGCATTTGCCTTCTATCATTTGCGGCGCGATGTATTTACCTGACGATGTTTTGAATACATCTTTCTTCCTGTCAGTGATATGCAAAAAGTTTGGTGCAGAGATGTATCCGATATCACCTGTACGGAAATATCCGTCTTCGGTCATTACTTCGCTTGTAGCTTCAGGATTTTTGTAATATCCTTTCATTACGTTCGGACCTTTTACAAGAATTTCGCCGTCTTCTGCTATTTTTACATCTTCGTTGCTTACGATTGGTCCGCAAGACGAGAATTTGTGATGATTGATATCAGCGTGAGCAATAATCGGTGAAGTTTCAGTAAGTCCGTAACCTTCACATACTTTGATTCCGGCACACCAGAGCATACGGCTGAGGTTTGGTGATATTGCAGCACCGCCGCAACCAAAGAATTTCATCTCGCCGCCAAAGAAATCTTCTCTCCAATGTTTGTAGACGAGTTTGTCCAAAATCATGCGTTCGATATTGTAGAAGAATCCGTTAGCATTGTTGTGCTCAAATCTTTGACCGAGTTCTACGGCTTTGTTGAAAAGTTTTTTCTTCATGCCGGTAAACTTTGCACCTTCTTTCATGATTCCTTCTACGATTTTTTCAGCTACACGCGGTACAGTGTTGCAACCGTTGGCTTTTATTTCGCAAAGGTCTTTTACAATTGTTCCGAGATTTTGTGCGTAATAGATACCGATTCCGAGATATTGGTACATGTAGTTAAAACATCTTTCGTATACGTGACAAAGCGGAAGTATTGACAATACTTTGTGAGTATGATTGAGACCGAGGATATTGCAAGCACCTTGGAAATTGCTACAGAAATTCTTGTGAGTAAGCATTGCACCTTTGGAAAGTCCTGTAGTTCCCGAAGTATAAATTATAGAACAGAGGTCGTCTTCTTTTACATCTTTTTTAGCTTTCTCAAGTTCTTCTTTGCAGTATACTTCGCTTTTTTTACCAAGTTCCAAAACGGTGTTCCAATTTTCAACACCATCTATTTGGTTGAAAGAATATACTTTTTGTAATGACGGTATATTGTTGACAACTTGACTTACTCGTCTCCAAGCTACAGCATCGGATATAAATGCGAATTTAGCTTCGCAGTGATTGAGCATAAAATCATAATCCTTGCTGCTGATTGTCGGATAAACAGGG
>Ga0256405_10010647_pt1 | contig 12053 bp, 9 predicted proteins | sample RumenRJG_02DNA_FD_189096 | JGI IMG/M metagenome (GOLD analysis project Ga0256405, IMG submission 189096) | Bovine rumen microbial communities from Lethbridge, Alberta, Canada - RJG_02 | ecosystem: Host-associated > Mammals > Digestive system > Stomach > Rumen | place: Canada: Alberta | collected...
AAGAAAAACAAACTGTTATTTCAAACTGATGAAATAGCAGAGTTTACACTGTTGAATAATAGTTGGCGATATTGGTATGCAGACCCTTTAGTTTTTAATAATGGCGATAGAGATTTTTTGTTTGTCGAACGATTTGACAGAATAAAAGGTAAGGGCAGTATTGCTATAGCTGAGATTGTGGACAACATCATTGGTGAGTTTCATGAAGTATTAAAAGAAGAATATCATTTGTCTTATCCAATGGTTTTCCAAAAGAACAATGTAGTGTATATGATACCTGAGGCCACTGCCGGCAGATGTGTGAAACTTTATCGCTGTGAGGAATTTCCCAACAAATGGGTAGAGGTTACCACACTTTTTGAAAATGTTCTATATGCTGATACAAATGTAATTGACTATAATGGACATCATTATTTAATCACAGGGGAAATGGACCCAAAGGTTGGTTCTAAAACAAGAACATTGGTTTTTTTGGCGGATGATATAGAAAACGGTCAATTAATTCCTTTAAATAATCAAAAGGGCGAATATTCTTTTGAAGAAAGAGGTGCGGGTAATTGGTTTGAAATAGACGGTCAAATAGTCAAACCCGCCCAAGGCGGAGATGAAAACAGTTACGGCAGGTATTTAGTGTTTTCGCAAGTTGTTGGAATCGAACCTTTTTCGGTGAAGGAACTCAAAAGAGTTCAAACGAATCGACTTATGCTAAATAAGAAAAAAGAATTAACAGGGATACACACATATGCATTGAGCAATGACCTTGAAATCATTGATGTCAAAATGAATCAGATTACAAATCCGATAGTTTTTCTTTTTAAAGTTAAAAGAAAATTTGCACGTTATTTGAATTTTGGAGGCTAAATGGAACCGATTAGAATTTTGCATATTGTCGGTGTTATGAATAGAGGCGGCGCAGAGACGCTTCTAATGGAATTATATCGCCATATTGACACAACGAAGGTGCAATTCGATTTTTTGGTGTATAACTACACGAATCAACCGGGCGCATATGATGAAGAAATCATATCCAGAGGTGGAAGGTTGTTTTTTGCAACTAAAAAATTCTATCAGGGGCCTGTGGCATTTTGCCTTGAACTATACCGCTTTTTTAAGCAACATCCGGAGTATAGAATTGTTCATATCCATCAATACGCCCCCTCCGGGTATATGGCAGCAATGGCAAAAAAAGCAAATCGCAATTGTGTTACCATTGCACATTCTCACTCAATTCATACAAACACCGCTTTTTTGAGAAATGTTTCCGAGAAAATTAGTAAAAAACTTCTCAAGAAAAATGCGGACTTTATCTTCGGGTGCTCTAAAGATGCCATTGAATTAAGATTTTCTCAAAGCCCGGACAACCAACGGTTCTTTGTTGTTAATAATGCCATTGATGTAAAAAAATATGCTTTTGACATTACAAAAAGAACACAATGGCGAAAAACATTTGGCGCAGATGATAAGACTGTTATTATAGGAAATGTGGCAAGATTTTCGGAAGAAAAAAATCATAGATTTATCGTTGAAATATTTGATTGTTTTACCAAACTTAATTCCGACTGTCGATTAGTGTTTGTAGGAGATGGTGAAAAAAGGCAAGAAATTGAACAACTTGTCAGGGAAAAGGATTTAGTTGATAAAGTGTATTTCTTGGGAGTAAGAGATGATGTAAATGAAATTCTTAACGCGTTTGATGTGTTTATTCTGCCATCACAATTTGAAGGGCTTGGAATAGTTCTTATTGAAGCGCAGGCAAACGGATTACCTTGCGTTATCAGTAGCGGTGTTATTCCTCAAGAAGCGGATGTCGGTGCAGAACTTGTGACCAGGGTTGGCTTAGAAGAACCAGCCTTTGTTTGGGCAAAAGCCTGTGTTGATGTACAATCCGATAGATGCGAAAGTCAGTTTGCACAGCAATCCGTTATAAAATCAGGTTATGAGATAGGTTCTGTTACGAATTGGTTGGAGTATTTTTATTTGAGTTATTGGAGTAAAGAATGAAACAAAAAGAAGTGTTAGTAAGTGTAGTCATTCCGGTGTATGGAGTGGAGAAGTATTTAGACAGATGTTTAGAAAGTGTGATTGCGCAAACTTACCCGCATCTGGAAATTATTCTTGTGGATGACGGATCTCCCGATAATTGCCCTGCTATGTGCGATGATTGGGCAAAAAAGGATAGTCGAATCAAAGTCATTCACAAAGAAAATGGCGGATTAACAAGTGCGAGAAAAGCAGGTTTTAAAAGAGCAAATGGGGAGTATATTATCTTTTTTGACAGCGATGATTATGTTGAACATGATATGATAGAAAAATTGCTTGATGCAGCGAGAGAAAGCGGTCAAGATGTGACAATGTGTTCCTGGTTTGCAGACAATGGGAAACAATTGAATCCTATCAGAATGGGCTATACAAAGAATATAATAGAAAAGAGCGAACTTCGAGATGAGTTTATTTTACCTATTATTGCACCATTAAAAGGAGATGTTGCAACTAATGGTTTTATTTGGACTAAACTTTTCAAAGCCACCAAACTTAAGGATGATTTTTTCGTTTCCGAAAGGGAGTATTATACAGAGGACATTGTTTTTAATGCAAATTTGGCACTTGACATTAATGGTATAGCCATTGTAAACACTCCAATGTATCATTATTGCCTTAATCCTGATTCTTTAACTTTGAAATATCGGGAATTAAAATATGAAATCACAAAAAAGCGAGCGGCATACTTTGAGGCTTTTTTTAAAAAAAATGGATGGCAGGATATTACAGAACGCAGAACGACTCTGCTTAAATTATATTCTGTTTTGCTGGGTGTAGATAATGAAGTTTTGCTAGATGATTTTAAGTTGTTCAAAAATCGGTGTCGTGTATTCCGCAATGATGCAAAACGGGAGGGCATTTTAAAGCTAAAAAATACAAGAGATTTGGTTTTGTCACAAAAAATCACTTTGATTTTATTATCTTTTAGGCTTTATCATATTTTGTTCTTCTACAGAAAAAAGAGAGTGGGTGTTTAATTGAAAATAGCAATCTTAACCTTTCATGCTTCCCATAATTATGGGTCAGTTCTGCAAGCTTATGCTCTTTCTGAACAGCTTAAGTTATTGGGACATGAAGTGGAAATTATTAACTTAAGATCGGAGAATCAAAAAAGAGTATTTAAACGAGTTCCTGATTCACCGACGCTTTTGCATAAAGTATTCTATTTACTTAATAAGAAAAGAATTAACCGTCGTTATGATAAATATGAATATTTCATAAATAATGTCCTGCCAGTCACAAAGAAAGAGTATCAAACTTGTGAGCAGTTAAAAGAAGTAGAAAATGTTTACGATGCATATGTTTGCGGAAGCGACCAAATCTGGAATCCTGTATGTCAAGATTTTAGTACAGCTTATTACCTTGAGTTTTTACAAAACACCTGTAAAGCGAAAAGAATAGCGTACGCGCCGAGTTTCGGCAGGCACGAGTTTGATGAAGAAACCACAAAACAAATTAATGCTTGGGCAAAGAATTTTGACAGCATCTCCGTGAGAGAACTCAAAGGCAAAGCGGTTTTAAATGAAATTGACCCTGAAAGAATCAGTGTTGTTTGCGACCCAGTCGTGCTTCTTGATAAAAAGTATTGGGAAGAATTAGCGGCAGAACCGAATATCAAAGAACCATATATGCTTGTGTATTTTTTGGAAAACAACCACGGCAGAAAAGATTTTGTAGATACCCTTTCCCAACAACTTGGGTTAAAAGTGGTTGTTTTAACCGAGTATTTGCGAGATATGGCAAAACCATATATCAAAAAGTATGATGCTTCACCGGAAGAATTTGTAGGTTTATTTAAAAATGCAAGCTTTGTGTATACCAATTCCTTTCACGGCACGGCATTTGCTACTATTTTTAACAAGCCATTTATTACGGTTATTGCTCCCGACCAGGAGAATGCAGTGAATAACAATGATTCCAGAAAAATTGACTATTTAACCAAAATCGGGCTGGAAGGTCGGCTTGTGCAAAATGATTTGCCCTGCAAAGATGAACTGATGAAGGTTGATTATGAAGAGGCAAATGAAAAAATGCAGGAATTTAGAAATGATTCTTATCGCTATTTAAAGAATGCATTAGAGGAGTAATATGAATCCGTTAGTTTCCGTGATTGTACCTGTCTATAAAGTTGAAGCGTATTTAGATAGATGCGTCAGCAGTATTGTTAATCAAACATATAAAAATCTCGAAATATTCTTAGTCGATGACGGTTCGCCTGATAGCTGCCCGGGAATGTGTGATGAATGGGCTTCTAAAGATAATCGAATAAGAGTAATTCATAAAGAAAACGGCGGTTTATCGGATGCGCGAAATGCGGCATTGGATATTGCTACCGGGGAATACTTCACTTTTGTTGACAGTGACGACATGATTGCTCTAAATATGATTGAAATATTTATAAAAGTAGCAGAACAAGAGCAGAGCGATGTTGTAATGACAAAACAATATTTGTCATTTTCAAAAATACCGCCACCAGTCATGACTACATTAGAAGAAACAAAAACCGTATTGCCGGAAAATGCCTTAGAAATAATGTTTTGTGATTATATGAGGTGGGAAGCTTGGGGTAGTCTTTATCACAAATCAGTTTTTAATAATCTTCGTTTTCCTTTCGGAAAATTATACGAAGATATTCCAGTGATCCCCAGAGCTGTATTGTTAAGTAAGCAGGTCTCGTTCATTCAAACAAAAGGCTATTATTATTTTAGCAATCCTGAAAGCATTATGCGCTCCGGAAATAGAAATGCAGTTATCAAGTATGATTTATATACGGCTATTTCCCAAATGGTTGACTTGTTTCAAACAATATCTTCCAAAAAAGCGCGTGTAAATGCAACCGCTGGAATTTTAGAAGAATTGCTTTCAAGAGTGCACTTGGCTAGTGGGAATAAAACAGCCAATCAAGAATTTATTCATGATAGTAAAGTATTAGCTTTCAAAAATCTTAGATCAATATTATTAGCAAAAAAAATCACTGCAAAAAGGAAAGTGTTCATGCTTTTGGTACTATGCGGATTATCGAAAGTTTGTTTTAAATAAGAAAGGAGTAATATGGACAAAAAAAGAATGGCACTGAATGTGTCCAGTTTGATTCTTTCTTTTTTTTGCACAGCCTTTGTAAGTTTCTTTGTTTCCCCGTTTGTTGTTAAAAATTTAGGAGCGGAAGCCTACGGTTATGTCGGGTTGGCAAATAATTTTATCGGTTATATTACAGTGGCGCTTGTTGCGTTGACAGGAATGCTTTCTAGATTTGTCACTATTGAGTATAGCAAGGGAGACTATAAAACTGCCTCTGGATATTTTTCCACCGCCTATTTTACCGAAATTATTATTGCGGTTATTTTGCTGATACCCACCATCATTCTTTGTTCAAAAATGGACACGATTTTTAAGATGTCCTCAGGCATTGTGGCAGATGTTAAAACGCTTTGGCTTTTAACATTTAGTTCGTTCTTGTTGGGATTAAGTTTTGGTGGATTTAATTCAGCAATGTTTGCAAAAAACCGCTTAGATATTCAAGCGGCATTTAACATCGTAAAAAGTGTTTTAAATGCCTGTATCTTATTAATTACATTTTTGTTTTTCACACCAAAGGTGTGGTATATAGGGCTTGCAGCTATTATTTCAAACTTGGTTAATATTACGCTTACGGCAATTGCAAAATGGAAGCTTACCCCGGAGATAAAACTGAGTTTAAAGTATTTTAACAAAAAATATATATATAATTTGGTGGTCGTCGGTGTTTGGAATTCTGTTAATAAACTGCAACAATTATTGGTAACAGGACTGGATTTGTTATTAACCAATATTTTTATTAGCGGCAATGAAATGGGATTGCTCTCTATCGCGAAAACGCTTCCCGGAATTTGTTCTACATTAAGCGGAACCGTTTCCAGCGCTTTTGATCCTACCATGACTATTACATATGGAAAAGGAGATAAAAACCAATTCATTTATCAAACAAAGTTCGCAATGAAATTTACCGGTTTTCTTTGCTCTATTCCCGTTTTAGGAATAGCCGCTTTTGGTTTGAATTTTTACGAGTTATGGCAGCCTTCTTTAACTCATGATGAAATCGTAAAAGTCCAAATTCTTGCATGTTTAACATTGTTGCAAGAATTGTTTGCGGTATATGTGTATCCGTTAGCAACAGTTAACACTATTGCCTGTAAACTAAAAGTTCCGGCGTTGGTGAGTTTGGGAATCGGAGTTGCTAATGTGGTAATTGTTTTTACTCTTCTTAAAACAACCAATCTGGGCGTTTATGCTGTCGCCGGTGTCAGTTCTGTTTTGTGGAGTTTGAAGCTTTTTACTTTCACACCGCTATATGCAGCGCACATTATTGGAGAGAAAAAAATCATTTTTTATACACCGCTTATAAAAGGTATTATAAATATAGTCGTTGTAGGAAGTTTAATGTTTACTATAAGTCATTTTTTCCATGCAAATAATTGGTTTCAGTTTGTACTGATTTGTGCAATAACAGGAGCGATGGGATATGTGCTTTGTTTTTTCATCCAGTTTGATAAAAATGAAAGAAAAAAAGTGATAACACTGATTTCAAATAAGATCCATGCCATTAAAAATAGAAAGGGAGTAGAAAATGAACAATGTTAAAGTCAGCGTCTTGATGTTAACGTTTAACCATGAAAACTTCATTGCGAAAGCGATTGAGAGTGTTGTTTGTCAAAAATTCGAGTATCCGTTTGAATTGATTATTCACGATGATGCTTCAACCGACAACACACAAGCTATTATTCGAGAGTATGCCGAAAAGTATCCTAATATTATTCGGCCTATTTATCAAAAGGAGAACCAGTTTTCAGCCGGTCGTGGGATAATACACAGATTTTTGGGACCAATGACGAAAGGAGAATATATTTGTTATCTTGAGGGAGATGATTTTTGGATAGATGAAAATAAACTTCAAGAGCAGTATGACTTTATTACAAGACATCCAGAATATAGTGCAGTAGCTTCCAGAAAAAAATCAATGAATGAATCAGAGGAAATCATTCCGTATTTACATTTTAAAAAAGACTATGTGTATAACGATAAAACAATATTCCACTTGCCGGATATAATACATATCAGCACTTTGATGCACAAAAACATATATAAAGATGAGCAATTGTCCCTAAAGTATAATCAGATGAAGAAATGCAAAATGGTAGGAGATTGGATGCTTTTGATTTTTTTAGTAGATTTGGGGGATATATATGTTTTTAAAAAAAATTATTCTGCTTACAGGAAAGTTTGTAGGCAGGGGGCATCCAATTATTATTCTATTAGAGCGTTTCAACTTAACAAATTTGATGTTTTAGCAAAGCGCCATATTGCAAATTGTAAAATGCAAGAGTTTGAAGGATATAATAGAGTGAAGTATAAGTACTCAAGGGTACATTATGCCGGTTACTTTTTATTTGAATATATAAGAAGTTCAAAAGAAGAAAAAGCATACGCTAAGAAAGTTTATACAGAGTCATATATCCCAACTTTGACCATTTGGCAAAGAGCAATTGCTTTAATAAGTTTATGGTACCCGTTGTACGAAATGTGTAAGAGCAAGCTATATTCATACTTTGCTTATTATCAGACAAGAAAAGAGCTTGGAAGAATAATAAAGGTGTTAGGAAATGATTAATTCCGAAAGAAACAGAAAATGTTAAGTAAAATATATTTATATTTTTTTATTCTCGGTTTCAATAATCAGTTTAATTGAGTTACAAAGAAATCTTTTTTAATAACAAATATTATATGATGAGGTTTTTAAAGTGAGAAAACATAGAAAAAAGGAAGTTTAAGATGAAAAAGTTAATGCTATTAGGTGGTGCTAGATATATTCTTCCTATCATTGAAGCAGCACATAAACTAGGAATATATGTAATTACTTGTGATTATTTGCCGGATAATATAGCACACAGGTTTTCCGACCAGTATATTAATATCAGCATCATTGAAAAAGATGCTGTTTTAAATGCTGCAAAAGAGTTGAAAATTGACGGTATTATGTCTTTTGCCTGTGACCCGGGCGTTACAACAGCTGCGTATGTAGCAGAAAAGCTAGGTTTGCCCTCTGTCGGAACATTTGAAAGTGTCAATATTCTTCAAAATAAAGCGTTGTTTAGACAATTCTTGGCTGATAATGGTTTTAGTGTACCCAAAGCAAAAGGGTATTGTAATTATGAAGAAGCTGTTGTCGACAAAGATTTATTCCGTTGGCCGGTAATTGTTAAACCTGTGGATTCCGCCGGTAGCAAAGGTGTTTCGCGTGTAGATAGCACCGAGAAATTAAAATCGGCGGTGGAGAATGCACTTCGTTTTTCAAAGACCAAACGATTTATTGTGGAAGAGTTTATTCAACAGAAAGGTTATTCTTCCGACACTGATTGTTTTTCGATTGACGGAAAGTTGGTTTTTGCTTCGTTTAGTAATCAGCATTTTGATAAAAATGCTGAAAATCCTTATACCCCTTCTGCGTACAGCTGGCCTTCCGCCATGCCGCAGCAGATACAAGAAGAACTGCGCAGTGAATTACAAAGGCTAATCACTCTGCTTGGGTTAAAAACATCTATATACAATGTTGAAACCAGGATGGGAGTTGACGGAAAATCGTATATTATGGAGTTTTCTCCTCGCGGAGGCGGAAACCGACTTTCCGAAATGCTACGCTATGCTTCCGGTGTTGATTTGCTGACTAATTCGGTTTGTGCAGCTGTTGGTTTACCAATTGAAGGTATTAATAGTGATCCTGTTTATTCAGGTTGTTGGGCAATCATTATTCTTCATTCTGATAAAGACGGAGAGTTTGTAAAGCTACAAATTGATGAATCGGCACAGCACTTTGTTATTGAAGAAGACCTATGGGTAAAGCCGGGGGATGAGATTCATAAATTCACCGGTGCCAATGAAGCGATTGGAACATTGGTGCTTAATTGCGGGAATCAGCTGCAAGTTGAAGATTGTTTAGAAAGGGAAACGACGTTATTTAAGGTTGTTGTAAAGTAGTAAATCGTGAAAAAAAAAGTTTTAATATTAGGTGGAAAACCAATTGGAAGTTGTGAAATCACTCGAGCGGTTATCAACAGTGGTTGTTATGCAATAGTTACAGATTATTTACCTTACGATGAGTCAGCTGCGAAGCGTATAGCAAATGAACATTGGGAAATATCCACCGCAGAAGTGGACACTTTATACCGAAAGTGTCAAGAAGAAAACATTTCCGGTGTATTGACTGGCGTACACGAGTTTAACATTGAAAGAAAAATAGAGCTTTGTGAGTTGTTGAAACTTCCGCAATACTGTTCCATGGAGCAATGGCAATTTTGCGAAAACAAAGAAAAGTTTAAAGAATTATGCGCTTCTCATAGTATTGCTGTGGCAAAGACCTATTCCACTTCTGATGTTGTATATCCTGTAATTGTTAAACCAACAGATAGCAGTGGTAGTAGAGGCTTTTCAATTTGTTACAACAAGAATGAATTATTAAAAGGAATAGAATTAGCTTTACGGTTTTCTCCATCAGGTAATTATCTAATTGAGGAATATATGGATTGTGAAGCATGTATTGTTCATTATACTGCGGTGAACGGAAAAATTATATTTTCGGGAATGTCAGACAAGCATTCACAAATTCTACGCGGCGGTTCTTCCGTGATGGCGTTCCAAACATTTCCTTCGTCAGCACAACAACGCTATATAAAAGAAGTGAATGAAAAAGCGGTTGAAATGTTTTTGGATTTAGGCATCAAAAACGGACCTATCTGGATTGAGGTTTTTAATGACGAAAAAACCGGAAGATTTGTCTTTAACGAAATGGGATATCGATTTGGTGGTTCTTTAACCAATTATCCGGTAAAAGCTCTATATAATATCGACCAAATGGAACTGATGATAAAAAATGCACTGGGCGAAACAACACATTTAGAGGAAAAAGAATATAGACCGGAAAAGAAGCATTATTGTATTTTGCCGATTCATTTAACACCCGGAATAATAGAAGATACCGGTGATTTGTCGAAAATCGAGAATATACCGGGAGTGGTCAAATTGGTACAAGTACATTTTGCGGGTGATGAGATACAAGAATGGGGGACGGCTCAGCAGGTGTTTTGTTATCTGCATGTTGCCTATGATTCGAATGATGAACTAAAACAGTGTTTAGCCACGGTGAAAAAAGAATTATCAGTTACAGATAAAAACGGAAAGCAAATGTTATATTATTTATTTGACCTGAAAAAACTTGGTGTAGAATAGTTATTTTGGAGGAAAAACGCTTTGATGGATATAAGTATGCCTATTAGAATTTTGACACAAGAAGATTTAATACGTTCCGGTTGTTTGGATTATTCCGAGGCATTAGAGGTAGTAGAAGATGCATTTGTTAAATATGCCAAAGGGGATGTGATATTTCCCGACAAAGTCTCGGTTGTGTTTAATAAAGAGAGTCAAAACAGAATAAACTGTTTGCCGGCAGGAATTATTTCTGAAAATGTATATGGAATGAAGTGGGTGTCTGTCTACCCTGAGAATCCCAAAAAGTTTCATAAGCCAAACTTGTCTGCAGTTTACTTATTGTCAGAATTAACAACAGGGTTTCCCATTGCCTTCATGGAAGGTTCCATGTGTTCCGGCATGAGAACCGCTTGTGTTGGAGCGCTTGCCGCAAAATATTTAGCGAAAAAGAATTCACAAAAGATAGGTTTTATTGGCGCAGGGGAACAGGCAAAAGCACATTTTTTAGCATTAAAACAGGTATTACCAAAACTTAGAAGTTGCAATGTTTCATCAAGGACGGCAGAAAGTGCAGAAATCTTTATTAAACAAATGGAGCAATATCACAAGGATGTTAGTTTTGCAAACTGTAAAAATGATTTTGAAAGTGCCGTTAAAGATGTAGACATCATTATTACGGCAATCAGCGGGCAAGAACAGATATTAAAAGCAGATTGGATTAAAAAGGGATGCTTTTATTGTCATGTGGCAGGCTTGGAAGACGAGTTTTCCGTGGCAAAAAAGGCAAATAAAATTGTGTGTGATAATTGGGAAGCGGTTAAACATCGCACACAAACAATCAGCCAAATGTATCAAAAGGGAATGTTAAAAGATAGTGATATATATGCCGATTTACACGAACTTGTTATGGGAGAGAAGAAAGGCAGAGAAAACGATGATGAGTTCATCTATTTTAATAGCGTTGGAATGTCATATGTTGATGTTGCATTGGCAAATTGGATGTATAAAAAGACGGTTAGCAAAGAACAAGGTACCATTATAGAAATGAGATGAGGGATTAAAATGGATTATTTAGTGATAACTGACGATAGGAAAGAACAAGAAATAATCGGTCGTAAAATTTTAGAAGAGAAAAAGAATATTTACTCTAAAAAAACATTAGATTATATCCGAACTGTAATTAGCCAAAAGTTAAAAAATATTAGCCATGAGTTGTTGGAAACGGAAACATTTCGTTCAATATATTTTTACTGGGCATTTGGTTGTACAGTAGACGAGTATTTATATTTAGGTTTATTCAACAAAACTGTAAAGCAGATAAAAGAATATGTAACACTTCATGAAAAAATTCTATATATTAATCATCTAAACAACTCAGATAGTGCACATTTTTTAAACAATAAATTTGATGCATATTGTTTGTTAAAAAAATACTTCAAAAGAGATATGATTAAAGTTGCCACGCAAGAAGATTTTAAGAGTTTTAATCGTTTTGTTAAAAAACATCCTGAGTTTGTTGTAAAACCAATTGACATGGGATTGGGAAATGGTGTACATAAAGCAAGTGTAGCAGGATTAAATAGTGCTCAAAATGAGCAATTTTTCCTGGATTTATTGAGAGAGGGAAAAGATAATCTGTCTCAGTATTGGTATGGTAAAGAGAGTGCGTTAGTATTAGAAGAACTGATTGAACAAGACTCGAGTTTCGCTGAATTCCACCCACAATCTGTAAATTCGGTTAGAATAACAACTGTAAAGGTTGGAGAAAAAATTCATAT
>Ga0256405_10010651_pt1 | contig 12047 bp, 9 predicted proteins | sample RumenRJG_02DNA_FD_189096 | JGI IMG/M metagenome (GOLD analysis project Ga0256405, IMG submission 189096) | Bovine rumen microbial communities from Lethbridge, Alberta, Canada - RJG_02 | ecosystem: Host-associated > Mammals > Digestive system > Stomach > Rumen | place: Canada: Alberta | collected...
CCGGCGCCGACGAATCCCTCAGGGACATCGTGGAAGGAGCGGAAGCCGACTGGAACGGAGGAGACCTTATCATACGGAGGATGGTAGGACGAAACGGACGTTCCCGTTCGTTTGTCAACGACTCCCCCGTGAACGTATCCGTCCTCTCTTCCCTCGCCCCCGGCCTTGTAGACATCCATTCCCAGCATCAGACATCCCTTCTCAACGACCGCAGGTTCCAGCTCTCCATCCTTGACCGTTATGCCGGCAATTCCGGCCTTCTGGAAAGATGCCGCACCCTTCATTCCCGTCATCTTTCCCTCAACAGGGAACTTGCAAAAGTCCGGCAGGAACTGGAGACCCTCGAGAGGGACAGGGAATACAACCAGTCCAGGTTTTCAGTCCTCGAGGCCGCCGGTCTTTCCGCCGGGGAGCTGGAAGGCCTGGAAGCCGAACAAAAGGCCCTGGCCAATGCCGAGAGCATCAAGGAGAATCTCTCAGGAGTGGTCAGCCTGTTCTCCGGCGATGACGGATCAGGAAGGCCTTCGCTTGACGCATCCCTCAAGGAAGCAGCCAGGATGCTTTCCCGCACGGGAAAGTTCATCCCGGAGGCAGAAAGCCTTTCGCAGAGGATCGAGTCCTCCAGGCTGGAGATGGCAGACATCCTGTCTTCGGTGGAAGACCTTGATGAAAAGACCGAAGTCTCCGGAGAGAGGCTCGCCAAGGTAGAGGAAAGGATGTCGTTCATCTACGACCTTTTCCGGAAATTCGACGCCACCACGGTCGAGGAGCTTCTGGAGAAAAAAGAAGCCCTGGGAGGAAAGCTGTTCGACGTTTCTTCCCTGACAGAGAGGAAAGAAGAGCTGGAGAAAGAAATCGCTTCAGCCCAGAAAGACCTTGAAGCCACCGCCTCCGCCCTGCATGAATCCAGGCTGAAGGCCTCCGTCCCATTTGCAAAAGCCATCGAGGCTTCCCTACACGGACTCGAACTGGAAAAAGCGATATTCTCGGTATCCTTGTCCTCCACCATGCCGGAAATATCCGAAACCGGAGCCGATTCCATAGCCATGGTTTTCTCCTCGACAGGAAAGGATGCCGTGGATGTGGCCAAGTGTGCCTCCGGAGGTGAAAAATCACGCATCATGCTCAGTCTTAAGGCAATGATGGCCCGTTACACCGACATGCCTACAATGATTTTCGATGAGATCGACACAGGCGTGTCCGGAAGTGCCGCAGACAAGATGGGATCCATGATTTGCGACATGGGCAGTGACATGCAGGTTTTTGCCATCACCCACCTTCCACAGGTCGCCGCAAAGGGAAGCGCACACTATCTCGTGGAAAGGAACGGCTCAGTATCGACGATACGCCGTCTGGAGGGGGAGGAAAGGGTGATGGAAATCGCCCGCATGCTCAGCGGAGCCAGAATCACCCCCGCAGCCATAGCCAACGCCCGCGAGCTGCTCTCACTCTGAGTGCATCCAGGGAAAAAGGGCGGTCACTTCGATGCAAGGATCATTTCCCCAAGTTCGGCGATATCCCTAACGATGATGTCCGGAGGATAGAACTCCGGAGCCGGATTCACGGCCGCGTCACGGGCAACTTTCTCTGCCGTCTCGAGGGTCGTTTCTCCCGAGAGGACAAGGACCCCCACCGCTCCGGCGTTATGGGCCATGGCCGTGTCGGTGTATATCCTGTCCCCCACCATCGCTATCTCTTGCGGGCCGAGGCCATGGCGGCGGCAGATGCCAAGGAGCATCGTGGGGTCCGGTTTGCCCAGGACTATGTCCGGACGCCGGCCCGTTGCATGGAAGATGCACTCCTGCAGGGAACCGCAGTCCACCAGGACCGTTTTTTCGTTTGTCGGGCAGACCCTGTCGGGATTTGTTGCCACATAGGGAATGCCCTGGGAGGCCCACCAGGCGGCGCGGCAAAGGCGGGAATAGGTCAGGGTGGTGTCGAATGCTACTACCAAAACGTCGGGGACGTCTTCCGGGCTATCGGCACACTCCTCGAACCCGGCTTTAGCGAACTGCGACACCATGCTGGGCGTACCTAGCATGAAGAGGCGCCTCGCCGACGGATAGTGCTCTTTTATATAGTCGATTGCGGCAAGGGAGGTCGTGTACATGTCGTCCTCGGTCGCCTCGATACCCATCCCTTTGAGCTTGAGAAGATAATCAGCTACCGACCGGGTGGGGTTGTTAGTGAGGAAAGAATATCCGATTCCGGCGGCCTTCATTCCGTCAAGGAAGGGGACGGTAAAAGGGAAAACGTTGCTCCCCAGGTAGATGGTGCCATCCATGTCAAGGGCGAGGTGCCTGATTCTTCGCAGCTTTTCCTTCACTTCAGGAGCAAGGGATCCATTGTGGCTCTTTCCGTTGAAATCCATAGGCTTTTCCAATCATTATCCTTACAAATTTAACTATATTTGTGACAATAAAGCTCAGACATGGACCAGGCTCTCAAAAAAAGATACGCCTATTGGGAATGGAGGACCATCATAGTCCTCATGATAGGCTACCTTCTTTTCTATTTCGTAAGGAAAAATTTCAGTATCGTAATGCCGGCCATGGAGGCCGAACTTGGCATCTCCAAGGTCAAACTTGGCATTTTCCTCACCCTCAACGGCATCATCTACGGTCTTTCCCGTTTCATCAACGGATTCATCGCCGACCAGGTGAGCCGCAAGAAGATGATGGCCCTGGGCCTGGCCCTTTCGGCCCTGGTAAACATCCTCATCGGCCTGAGCCCGGCCCTGAACGGGGTGCTGAACCTGCTGGACGGCGACGGGAAAGCCACCATGGGTCTTATTTGGATTATCGGATCCCTATGGTTGCTGAACGGCTACACCCAAGGCATGGGCTATCCCCCCTGCGGGAGCCTCATGGCCCATTGGATCAGGCCCTCCGAGCTTGCCACCAAGCAATCCATCTGGAACGCATCCCATTCCATAGGAGCGGGAGCCGTAGCCGTAATCTGCGGATTCATCCTGAACAGCTGGACGTATTCCGCGTGGCAGTGGTGTTTCTTCGTTCCTGCCATCCTGGCCCTTTTCGGCGCGGCGATCCTGCTTCTCGGCCTGCGCGACGACCCTGCCTCCGTCGGCCTTCCCGACCCTCACGAACTCGACAGGGAAGACGGGTTTGAGGCTCCGGCGGTCAAAAAGCAGGAGAGCGAAGAAGAATCGAAGGCCATCTACAACACCTTGCTCAAGGAGATGGTGTTCCGGAACAAGATTATCTGGATACTGGCCGTGACGAACTTCTGCGTCTATGTGATAAGGTTCACCATCCTCGACTGGGGGGCCACCTTCCTCACCCAATACAAGAACATGTCCATCGCGTCGGCTTCCAGCGTTGTGGCGGCCTCCGAGATCGTCGGCGGCATCATAGGCACACTCGTAGCCGGCTGGGTGACAGACAAATACTTCAAGAGCCGGGCCCATAGGACCTGTCTTGTGGGCATTGTCCTCTCCACCCTGTCCTTCTTCCTCTTCTGGAAGACCCCCGGTAACCTCCCCTGGCTGTCCGTGACCTTCCTCATCATGTCCAGCTTCTTCATCTACGGTCCCCAGGCCCTCACCGGCATCGCCGCCTCCAACCAGGCCACAAGGCGCACGGCGGCCTCGGCCAACGGCATCATGGGAATATTCGGATATGCCAGCACCACGGTGTCAGGCGCGGCCTTCGGTCTCATTGCCCATAAGTTCGGATGGAACACGGTCTTCCTTACGGCCATTGTCTTCGGCATCATCGGAGCCATCGTCATCGCAACGATCTGGAACGCCCCGGCCGACGGTTACGCCAAGGCAGGAAAGATAATCGGCAATATGAAAAAACAGGACAGGCAGGCCTGACCTATCTGTCGGCCTGACGACCGCTGCGGCCGGCCAATATTACTCCGGCAAGGATTGCGGCCGATCCCAGGGCAGCGGAAGGAGTCATCCGTTCACCCAGGAGAACCGATGCCGAGATGAGTGTGAACACAGGATTCAGATACACGTAATTGGTCGATGTGATGTTGCCCAGTTTGTCAATGACAAGATTCCAGGCAAGGAAACACAGCAAGGAGGCCACCATACGCCCACGACGGCCAATGCAAGGATATGATAACGCAGTCCGGCCATTCAGAACCAAGCTATTTGTCGAAAGCCTCAAGTATCCGTCCCGCGATGGCAGCCATGCCGGAGTCTCCCGGATGAGCCGCCACGCCCTCATGCCCGACTATATGCGGCCTGCCCTCAGAATCAAATACGGCAGTCCCGAGCCCGCACTCACAGTCCTTGTTTCCCTTGATACCCTCCAGGGAGACATATTCAATCCCACACTCCCTGCAGGCTTGTTCCTTCAGCGAATCACGGTCTCCTTTCTCCCAGAAATCACCCACCACCAGGATCCTGGCGTTCGGACAATACGTCTTCAGATACTTCAGCAAAGAGACATAATCTTCTTTGTAAGTGTCCAGATTAGAGGCATTCTCCGCAAGCTGGACGGTAATCATGTCAATCTTCGTAGAAAGGAACCTGTCAAGATTGGCAAGGGTCTCGTCCCTGTCGTGGGCCTGGACCTCCCACATGGAAAAGTTATAAGGCACGCTGAAGACCTTCCCTATCCTGTCGCCAAGTTGCCTGCTGACGATATGGAAATAGTCTTTCTCCGTCTTCGACGCCGCCATTCCCCTGTTGTCCCACCAGAAACTGGTTATCCCGTGCAAGGTCAGGCTGTTCCCGATCGCAAGGTAGTTGAAAGCGTCTTCCGGCCACTCCGGCCCCCCGGCGATTCCGTTCAGTTTATGCGACATCACTCTGATCTCCTCGGAGAGACGGGTTATCACCTCTGTCTGCCTGCGCTCATGCCGGAATATCCCGAATACCGAAAAACCCGCAACCACCAGCACGGCAACCAGTGCGGCGGCCCTTGAAAGATTCTTTCTGTCCATGATGATATTATTCTGATTCACAGCCGGGAAACAGTCCCCGACGATGGTTGCAAATATAAGGAAAATTGGCAGAAACAGAACTAGTCTTCCGTCTGTCACGACAGCAATGCCGCCACCCTTTCATTGGTTTCGTGGCACATTAGGGAATAGAGGCGTATCATTCCAGATCCCTCTCTCACTTTGGCAAGCCTCACAACCTCCACTCTCACGGAGATTTGAATCAGCATCAAAAATGTTCTCATATAGAAATGTGTTAAAAAGTGTTGATGGTGAGAGAGCATTCGAGGCTTGCATTCAGTACCTCCCCTCGGTTAAGGGCCTTCTTAAAACAAAACAGACATCCATTTAGAGGATAGATGCCTGTTATATGTCTCAACACTTTTGAGAACACATTTCTGTTACAAAGGTAATCATTTTTTCTCACCCTGCAACACCAGTCTGAACTTTTGTTCTGGAAAACTCATCATCTCACGACTTCCTGCAGTTTCTCCTTCGTCCAGGCGAAAACTCCTTGATTCATTACCTCCCCTCGGTAAGAGATTATTTAAGATAAAAAGATAAATCTCAGTAATCTTCTGCTGAAAAGATAGTTTGTTTTCTTGAAATGCCAATAGTAGTCATCAAAAATCCGTAGCCCTATCAGGAATTATCAACAGTATCTATGCAGGAAGATGCGTAACGGGAATTTTGTGGTGGAAAAGAATGTGGTCAACAGGAAGCGGCAGATGTGTGGAAGGAAATCCGAAGGAAACTGACTTGATGTATCAAAACCTCAACCGTATCACTTTAAGACATAAAAGAAGGTGATACACCATTGCTGGATGTATTACCTTATGGCTTTATCTTATAATGGTTGTTATTCCGCTTTGGAAAAGATAGTTGTGTTTGTCAGCTCTGTCCCAAAGGTCAGCCCATAGAACAAACCCTCCGGGCAATCGACGGACGAGAGCGAATAGAACCCTTGTCCCGGGTGTGAGGCTTCATATTCATCCTTGTCGGCAAGAACGGAGGCGGGAAGGACCGTATTGATATTAAGAGGGTAGCGGGTATCCACCCATTCAAAACCATACCCTCTGTCTTTCATCGTTACGGTCTTGATTATGCCCTTGTCACGGATGAACAGGACATTGCTTCCAGCATCGTTCACTGCTCCCAGGATGGGGACATCCCCATACTTCTTTCTCACGCAGTCAATCGAGGAACGGATGTCATACCACCAAATTGAGCGGTTGAAGCAACTATGTGAGCAGGTCAGAAGCGTCCCGTCTTCATCAATGACGATATCATATTGCAGATTGTCGATTTCTTCGGTACCATCGACAAATGGAGCGACGCAGTTGAACTCATATTGTTTCTTGTCAAGACCGTTTCGGGAGACCTCGATGACATAGAAGTTATCGCTATTGTAATCTTCGTTTTCGATATCAGTACCAATATATGTTCTGGCAACCTTTCTGGGTATCGTATAGAGGAAATCGTCTGTATTAAACGTCTTTTCAGTAATCATCCATATCCCGTCGAGATAAACAGCCACACCATCAAGTCCATCTGCATCAGTAAAACAGATGTCTGTCTTACCGTCAGACCAGTTTGAAATATCGACTATGTCAGCGGAAGGGAAACGGGTCTTGAAGTCAGTTAAAATATGCTCATCTGTTGTTGGGAGAATATCCGGAATCGTGTGCTCGCAGGAGCAGTTAAGCAACGAAACTAACAATGCCGAAATACAATAAAGAATCTTTTTCATAATTCATTTTCTTAAAGGGGCGCAAAGTTACTCATATATTAGGAGAACTCCTACCCGAGGTGACAATAATTCCCCGCCGAATCACACATTTCGCATTCCGGAAGGGCTTTTCTTCGTTGATTCCGTAGTTCCGGAGGTAGGCGTACCCGACCCCGAGGGCGGGGGTTTGGGGGTGGGGTAACGTATAGTGCGCGGCACCCTAAAGCTAAAGGCCTTCCCGAAGAAAGGCCTTTAGCTTTGGGGTCCTTGGTGCAAGGAGGACTTGAACCGATTGTGGCCTTGGGTGAAGAAGATTTGGGCTCTGCATCCGTACTTCCCCGAACTGATGGGTAAGAAGAATACTATTCAAGATGCGGAGTTGTTGCAATGAATCTTCTTAAGAGTTTGTATTGAAGAGCATCTTTGCTTATTTGAACTTTTGAAGAAACCACGAGACATTGTCCCATTTGGCATCATATTCCATCTTGTAGTCAAACTCTCTTGGATATGATTCGTTTTCGATGATGCCCTTCAGGAACTCATTCACGGGCTCGGGATTATTGACTTGCCATATTACCTCGCAGGTCCCATTCCAAGTCACACGGGCCAAGTATAATGCGTTTGGGTGAGAGGGGTCTCCAATAATCTGCTTGGATAGTCCTTCGAGGTACTGATACACGAACTCGGATTCTTCGGATGTTGGCATCCCGTTTTCCGCAAGGTCCTTGTACTGAATTACAAGGGAGCAGGACCAACCGAATACATCCTTGGGCTTGAACTTTCTCAAACTTGTATTAACGACGATTACCGCAGGAGTCCCGTTGTATGTGCTATTTACCACCGCGAATTTGTCCTCGGGGATGATTACTTTCTTTGTGTTGTTCTGCCCGCAGGCAAGCAAACCAGAGAATAATCCCATCAGTAATAATACTCTTTTCATTTGCGTGTCGGTTATGGTAATAAAGGTAAGTATTATTTCGGTAATACCCTGTTGGAAGTGATGATTTTGCCGCTACAGATGCGGCAAGAATCATTCCAGACTTTTGCAATCGAATATCGTAAGCATTGAAAAAACCGAGGGGAAAGAGTAGAGTGCCTTGCGGCACAGGGCTAATGCTCAACTATCATTGGCACCCTTAATACCTCCGATAGTAAGCCCGAACCCTTTCGAGTTTGCCATTGCGCCGACGTACATACGCCCTCACTCTGACAAGTCTCACGACCTCCACCCTTATGGAGATGTGAACAGATCTGGGTCTTGTTCTTCTTTTCATTAGGATTAGATACTGTTAGAGTGTAAGAACAACGGCCTCCCTGTATCAGTACCTCCCCTCGGTTGTGTTTCTTTAAAAATAAGCAGACACCTATTAAGGGTAAGTGTCTGCTCTATCTTTTTCTAACAGTCATTAATCCCAATGACTGGTACAAAGGTACAAAATCTTTTCAATCAAGCAACATCTGCCGTGATTTTTTGATCTGGAAAGTTCATCATCTTACGACTCCCAGCTATCAATATAATCCTACCAGCAAGGCCGGCACTCCCTCAAAACCGTATCACATTGACCTAAAAGATTATTTGAATTCGTTTAGTTGAGAAGATTACTATAGCTTATTGGAGACCGTTTCCTTATACTTCCGAGATATGGGTAGTTGAATGTCGTCGATGTATAGGATGTCGACATCGATTCGAGTTATTGCGGTCTTGTTCACAAGGAAAGAGCGATGGATTCGGATGAAATGGGGAACAAGGATGGCCTCCCAATGTGAAATAGGAGTATAGTTCTTGAAGCGCCGGCCACCTGAGGCGACAATGGTAGTAGCATCGTCGTTGGATTCTACATAGAGAATATCGTCCTTAGGCAGCGTCACCTGTTTCCTGTCAGAAGTGAAAGAGATGGTACCGGGTTGGTCTGGACGCTTTTTATTCAACCAAGATTCGAAGAAATGGCAACCAGCGGCAAGCGAGGTCAGAATGATGGCAATAATAATAGGATTCGATAAAATATGAGGAAGGTCGGGCCAATCATTTACGGAACCAGGAAGATTCTCCCTAAAGGTTAGAATGCAAAAATGGGCAACCATAAAGAGAAGAATCTCTCCTAACAAAATACCCAACACAACGAAGATTGTTTCCTTAATACCTGACTGCTTGTTTTTGAAGTTTACCTTCGGGAAGAAATACTTGGCCGCCAGAGCGCCGGGAAGAAACATGGTTCCTATGAACAAGGCTTCAATGAACCGGTATCCCAAGTTGCAGAGGCAAATCGCCACCAACAGAGTGGCGGCAATCCAGTACAATATGACGAGTAGCCGTTTCACCATCGACACAAATATAGCAAACAAACAAAAGTTTTGCCAGTTTAAACCGCGACATTGGGGTTTTAACTCACGTTCGTGGGGGTTCGGCTTGGATGGATATCAGTATTATTTTACTTTTGCTTACAGAATAAACCGTAAAACTCTTTTGCTTTATGTTTAAATTGTTTATGGAAGGAGGACTTATTTTTATGTCCATACTCACAGTTCTGTTAGTCGCCGTTTTCTTCGCTGCCTGGAAAGCACCGCGTTGGGTAAAAGAAATCGGTAACTTCGCCCTTGTTTTTGGCCTCATGACACCCCTATTCTCGCTTTACCAATTCTTCTCCACCTTACAGCAGGTCGCATGGGATAGAGGTGAAGGAGTTAATGGTCTTTTCGACTTGATATCCCCCGGAGTTCTTTTCGGGGTGAAGGTCATTTTGATTCCTGTCATTTATGGAATGATGATATATCTCATTTCTCTTGTCGTGAGGATTGTTCAGAAGCCCCGCTTGTAGATTATCCCAATGCGACAACTACTTTTAATACTAGCCTGTGCTCTGATTTGTTCCTGTGGGCAGGACAATTCAAACCTGTTGAAGGTCAATGTCAACAAGGCGTTGAAAAAACAGGTGAGCGAACAAGACCTATACTCCGGGGCTAATGTAATCCCTCTCCATCCCCCGGGCGAAACCAGCCTCGGACAGGAAGGGCGTGTAGTGATGGATGTGGCTGCGGACCGCTTCTTCCTTTTGGATAAGGAGAAAAACGAAATACTGGTCTTCGACTGGAACGGCAGTTTTGTAACCTCTGTAAAATGTGAAGAAACCATCATCGATTTCTCGGTGTATCAGGATTTGCTCCTTGATGTTCTGACAGAGAAAGCCATTTTCGAATATGCCATTGATGATGGTACCCTCTCAGTAACTTACGTGATCCAGGATAATGACGTTACCTTGAAATGTGTAGCAAGAGTGGATAATGACTCGATAGACATGCTTGGCTTTCTGAACGGGGATGCATATGACTGCGGCTATATGATTGGCAAGAACAGGTTTTACTCCGTGGCGCGTCCTGCACCGGATTATTTGGTTTCGCACAGATATACTTCGGCGTTAGAAGTTCAGAATAGCCGCTTTTTCCGTTGTGATGATTCCGTTTATAGCTTTCAATCCCATTCAGGGGAGATTTTCGGTTACACTAAAGATGATTTCATATGGCCAGCATACGTTTTTGATTTTGGGGGAAGCGCCTTGTCCGTCACCAATGTCCAGAAAACAACCGACAGGATATACCTTTCCTTTGAGTTGAATGGAGAGTATCATGTACTCATATATGATGTTGCGAAAAAGGAATACAAGGTCGCCCGGCAGACAAAGGAAGGTGCAGTATTCCCGCTTGGTGTCATATATGCAGGCAGTAACTACTATTGCTGTCCTTCGTCACATTTGAACCATTACCTCTCCTCGGAACAGGATGGGACTATCAACGGACTTGTTATGATACGCTATTCTCTATGACACTTCTGCGTTATAGCATGACAATGGCTTCAGAACGGCAAATCGTCGTTCTCATTCTTTCCATCGTCACTTGGCTTTGAGGGCGGGGTAAAATCTACAACTACGCCGGGCGCCTGCTTGACGGCCCTTTCAAACTCCTCACGGCTATTGAAGCGCTGAACCTTGCGCCCACCGACGGAGACGAAACCTTCGATGGCGACCACATCCGTTCCGGGCCTGAAAATGACTGAAACTGGCCGGGAGGAAGACAAAAAACCCTTTTCAGGCCCTAAAGCGACGGAAACGGGCCGGGTGAGAAGGACTGGCAAGATTCCATGAGTTTGCGTTGATTCCACACTTTCGGAGCGAAGCGACTAAGCCACCGCCCCGAGGGCGGGGGTTTGGGGGTGGGGTAACGTAAAGGTGCGACCGCCGAAGGCGGCATCGCGCCCCAAAAAAGAAAGGGCCGGCAAATGCCGACCCGAATCTTTTTTGGGGTGCGATGTGGGGCTCGAACCCACGACAACCAGAACCACAATCTGGTGCTCTACCAACTGAACTAATCGCACCGTGTCAATTGATGGATTGCAAAGGTACGAAAAAAATCATTCGATGCAAATTCTTTCCGAAAAATTGAGAATATTCCCTATATTTGTCTGATTGTGGGCGGGCGCTTCCCGGCGGCTGCCGGCATTTTTAACTTAGGATAATTTCTGAATATGGACATCAATACTAAAAGAGAAATCAAGTTCTCACTGGTTTACAGGGACATGTGGCAGTCTTCGGGAAGGTATACCCCGAGGGTTGACCAGCTCCTTGAAGTGGCCCCGGCCATCATTGACATGAAGTGCTTCGACCGCGTTGAGACCAACGGAGGCGCTTTCGAGCAGGTAAACCTCCTTTATGGAGAGAACCCGAACGTGGCCGTGCGCAAATGGACGGCGCCTTTCCACAAGGTCGGCATCCAGACCCACATGCTTGAGCGCGGACTGAACGCCCTCAGGATGAACCCGGTCCCTGCCGACGTCAGGGAACTGATGTACAAGGTCAAGAAGGCGCAGGGCACTGACATTTCCCGTTCCTTCTGCGCCCTCAACGACCCCAGGAACCTGAAAAGGTCGGTCATTTACGCCAAGAAAGGCGGAATGATCTCCCAGGTCGCCCTGTCAATCACCTGGTCTCCGGTCCACACCGTAGAATACTATATGGACATAGTGGACAAGGTGGTCGAATACGGGGCTGACGAGATCTGTCTCAAGGACATGGCCGGAATCGGCCGTCCTACCTCCCTCGGCCAGCTCGTGTATGAGATAAAGAAGAAGTATCCCCATATCGTCATCCAGTATCACGGCCATACCGGCCCCGGATTCTCCCCCGCTTCCATGCTTGAAGTGGCCCGTGCCGGCGCCGATTACCTCGATGTTGCCGTAGAACCCCTTTCCTGGGGAAAGATACATCCGGACGTGATCACCATCCGCGAGATGATGAAGGCCGACGGCTTCCTCGTAAAGGATCTGGACATGGACGCATACATGGAAGTCCGCCGCCTCACTCAGAAGTTCATCGACGACTTCCTCGGCTACTGGATCAACCCTTCCAACTAC
>Ga0256405_10010653_pt1 | contig 12043 bp, 15 predicted proteins | sample RumenRJG_02DNA_FD_189096 | JGI IMG/M metagenome (GOLD analysis project Ga0256405, IMG submission 189096) | Bovine rumen microbial communities from Lethbridge, Alberta, Canada - RJG_02 | ecosystem: Host-associated > Mammals > Digestive system > Stomach > Rumen | place: Canada: Alberta...
ACCAAGTTTGAGCTTCTGATCCTGGATTTTTCCGACCGCTATCCAGATCAGGCAATCCTGGATACCAAGATAAAATATACGCTTGATTGGGAAGCGTGTCGTCAACGTGTTGGCAACCGCTTAGAATTATGCGGCATTCATGTTCATCACGTTAAGAATAACAAGGATTTTTACACCTTCCGTACCAAGGAAGATGTCATCAGATTGAATCAAAGTATTATCGGAATATGCCGCGGCATACAGAATAATATCTTTTACCCTCGCGAATCCGTAATGTGTTCGCAGTGTGATATGAAGATGTACTGCCGGGCATGGAGAGGACCTATAGACAATGCAGGAAAAAGCTAGAAAAATCGTAATGGACTATTTCAACGAACATGTTGAAAAGACCGACAATAACAAGATTACTATGGACGATGTGTACGTGGTCTGGTTCAGCAAAACGCTGCAGAACTGGAAAGCCATGGTCAGCACTACGATATCTGACGGTATGTATTACGAGGTTACTCATAACGGCGATAAGAATGAAACATATCTTGACGCTTACAAAAAATGGGAAAACAAAGTCATTCATGGAGATGTTAAATAATGGCACTGGAAATTAAAGAATATGTCGGCAACGGCAATATGAAAACCATCAACGAAACTGTTAAGAAAACGAACAAGAAGACGACCAATAAGAAACCGAGCAAGAAAGGCGGCAAAACCTCCAAATGATTAAACAGCTTTTCGGAAACAACGTAGCGATTATTCCCATCGTGGATCAGGAAGAGAAGACCACTTCCGGCATCATCCTGACCAATAAGAAGGGCACTAAGAAACTTTACGGCAAGGTAGTCGCCGTAGGCAACGGCCTGATGCTGCAGGATGGTACTCGCGCCAAGATTGAAGTAGGCATCGGCTCTACGGTTATTTACAAGCAGTATGCAGGCGTTCAGATTAACGATGATGGCCAGGAACTTCTGGTCGTAGACATGAAGGATATTATTGCGGAGATCGCATGAGATATATTTGCTATCGCCGGCAGGATGAATTTCCCGTACAGCTGGCATATACGGTAAGATACATCGGCACGGTTGAAAATGCCGAAGACATGACTGAATTCGTAACGGAGAAACTGCCCGAGGCAGAAATCGAAGTATTCGCGGACGGTACTTATACGTTCGAAGATAACGGACGCAAGGTAGCCGTTCCCATCGGATCTTTTCTGGTATATACGGCGGGCAAGCATTTTGAATCCTACACCGATAAAGAGTTCTTTGAGAGGTATTTCCTATCTTGATTATCGACGGAAAGAAAATTGCTCAAGTAACCATCACCGGCCCGGATGAAACGGTCGTAGCCGTACTTACGGATAAGGAAGCTAAAACAGAAAAAGGGTATTCCGTCTCGGTGGTTCTTGATACAAGTCCGGGACTGAACGCAATAGCGTTAACCGGTGATGTCCTGTACTACAGGGATGACCCTGAGCAGGTATACGTCGTAACGCAGGCTGATGATAAGTTCTTCAGCATGACGCCCGTTACGACCGACTTTAAGAAACAGACGGTAGAGTACGATAACCGTCATACAAGAGTGTACCCCAACAACTGTAAGGTCGGCACGCTTGAAGATTACGGTATCGCTTTGGATTATAGAGGAGACGACAGCAATGGCAGTGCGCAAAACGACGAAAACCACCCATCTGATTGATGGCTGCGTATATAAAACCAAAAAAGATGTGGAGCGTCACAAGCTGTTAAAGGCTAATCCGGACGTTAAGACATTCCATTTGCCCGACGTCAAGGAGAAGTCCACGTACTCCCGTTATGGTGCCCACAAATGTGAAATCAACGGCATCATCTTTGACTCGGTTTTGGAAGGCATGTATTACGCATATCTTCTCGAACTGAAGCGGGGCAAATTCATTAAGAAGTTTACCCGTCAGGTCACCTTCGTACTGATGGAAGGTTTTACTCACAAACTTTCCGGCAAGAAGGTGCGGCCCATTACCTATATCGCCGACTTTGTATTGGAAGACATGGACGGCAACGAACTGGTAGTGGACGTTAAAGGAAAAAAGACTCCGGAATTCCGGCTCAAGGAAAAGATGTTCCTTGCCAAATATCCGGACAAAGAATTTGCGTGCGTCCAGTACGATGAAACGTGCAAGGAATGGCGCAATCTCGATGACATCGAAAAAGACAAGCGCGCCAGAAAGCGCGCCAGAAGTAAGAAATCAGCTTAAGAATAGAGGGTATTAACGATAGCTAGAACTGCCAAAAAGAAAGACACGGCAGAGAAAAAAGTTTATGACGAAGAACGTCTCCGCGAGTACGCGGAGATTGAAGATCTCATCATGACATACAAATTACAGTTCGACGAGAACGCTACAGAAAATCAGAAGATACAGGCTCAGCGGGCAAGCCAGGAACTCCTGGAGCGTTTTGAGCCTCTCTTCAAGAAATACTTTACCCTTATCCGTACGGGGCATATCGACTTTAGCGACAAGGAAATGAAACGTTTCGTTTATGGTTTCATCGGCGACGCTACTTTAAAAGCGGCTCTTAAACGTCCGCACGCTACGAGCGAATTTTGCTCCGCCATTAGCAAAGCCTTCAATTTCGTGGTAGAAACCTATGCTAAGAATGAAGACGTGGATATCATCACCGATCTACAGATGTGCTTCTTCATCTTAGCCAAGCGTTATAAGCAGATTGGCTATAACTTCTGCGCTTATCTCTATAACGTATATAACTTTGAGGTTAGCCGCCACATTAAAAAATATATTAAGAATCCGGCCAATATCCCGTATCGTCAGATGGAGTACGAAGACTACATGCAGACGTATCACGAGAATGACTACGACAACTGCGTTGAAGACCAGTTCTTCGAAGACTCTCAAGGAATCCCGGATGAAACATGGATCAGCGGCGAAAGCTGCTCCGATATTTTTCAGTGTCTTACGCCTGAAGAACGCAAGTTCGTAATCAAGTATTACTTAGAGGATTTTAATGACCGCCAAATCGCTGAACAGTTTGGCATGTACATTAACTCCGTGAATCAGAAACGCCGCCGCGCGGTCATCAAACTGGCCGAGCACATGGGCGTGGATATCCGTAAAATTCAACGCAGCCGTAAGAGCGGTAAGAACGCTCTTATCGTGGAGTAAGAATGTTAAGACTAAAACGAGTAGACATGGTTGACGGCACGGTATATAAAAACCTGTACTACGGCCATGACTGGGAAGACTTGGAATACTATTCCGAATCAGATGCGCCGATAATCCTCTTCTACGTCCGTAAAGACGGAAAGTTCGAAGAGCTTGAATTGGATACCGAAAAAATCACCGGTATTGAACTGGATAAAGAGTACCAAAGTAACCTCTTTATTAGCTATGACAATCACTACCAGCGGGCAATGATTAAGACCATGGAAACGGACGAACATGAATGCGACGTCGAATATGACGCAATTCATCCGAAGATTAGAGAAGTCAGCGACTTCTGTGAAGACATCATGATTAAGGTTGTCGATGACTACGAGTTGGAAGATTCCATTCGTTTTATGATCGTCGACAACATGACATCCATCGTCATAGGTTTTCTGGAAACCGTGCTTGAACTGGATGACGAAGAGGTTACCCCGGAGATAGCTTTCGCTCAAGGGTATGCCGTCACTATCCTGGCCGCATCATTTGCCTGCGGTGTCATCGAATCCGAGAAAGACGGCTATAAAAAGCTGTTAAGAAATGTCGTCGACATTATTCCGGATTTCACCGATTACGCAGAAAGCAAGAAAGATAATATCAAAATAGTTTATGTCAATTCTGACGAGGACGCGCAAAAATAAGCGCGTCCTTTTATTGTATTTAAAAGTCTCTTATGGTATAATATAATTAGTTAAGACGAAAGAACGAAAGAAGGTTTTGTATGATTTGGAACGAAAAGAAAGTCAATAAAATTGACCTTCTGAAATACCAGAAAAGACTGGAGATTTCGCGCCCCATGGCTACTATTCTCCTGTCCTTGGGCATCGATTTCTCCACGGCGGAGAAACTCTTAAATGACCCGACGGATCTTTTCGATGTCGAAAACGAGATCTGCGGAGAAAACGAAGTAGTCTCTTATCTGAAAACGTTAAGAGAAGATACCGTAATCGATATTTTCGCTGACTACGATGTGGACGGACTTACTTCAGGATTTATCCTTAACGATTACTTCCATATCATGGGATATAAAAGCAACGTGTATTATCCCGAACGTTCTCAGGGATACGGCATTAACAAGGAATGGTGCGAAAAAGTCATAGCGGCCGACGGCAAGCATTTAGTTATCTGCGTAGATAACGGCATTACGGCTATCGAACCCATCCAGTATTTAAGAGATAACGGGATAGACGTATTGGTTGTTGATCATCATGAACCCGGCGCCGTTATTCCTAACGCTAACGCCGTATGCGACGCATGGATTGATGAAGGCTACGGCACGCATTTATGCGCCGCGGCGGTGGCATGGAAAGTTATTATCTCCCTGTCTATCGCTAAGGAAATGCCTCACGATACGATTAATGCCATCGTAATGGGCTATCTCCCCTTCGTGGCGTTGGCTACGGTAGCGGACGTAATGCCGCCCTGCGATGAAAATCGCGCTATCGTACAGGCAGGTTTAAGAGAGATGGATGAAGGTACTTCTACCGTCATCAAGGCTCTCATGAACGTAGAGAACATCGAGCATATGCGTACCAAGGATTTGGCTTGGACCATCTCTCCCGACCTTAACTCCTGTTCTCGCATGGACAATATGGCTTTGGCTGAACGCTTTATCTCCATGGAAGGCAGCGAGGACGAGGAAGATACATTGGCAACGGCCCGTGCCGTAAGAGATGTCAACCGTAAGAGAAAAGAGCTCACCGCAAAACTTTGCGAGGAGATTGAGTCGGCTCATGACTTCAGCAAAGACGTAGTATGCTTCGCCGATTGCTCCAAAGCTCCTTTGGGTCTTATCGGTATTATCGCTGGCAAGATATCGGAATCCACCGGCAAACCTGCCGTAGCTTATCAGGAAAAAGACGGCGTAGGTTACGGCTCTGCCCGTGCCCCGCAAGGAATGAGCGTTAAAGACCTTATTAACTACGAAGCTGGTAAGGATAATGCCATCGCGGCCATGGGCCATGCTGAAGCCTGCGGCGTACAGATACTTCCCGATAAGATCGAGGAATTCAACCGTGACCTCATCGAATCTGGAATAGTCGAAGTAGTGGATACGGAAGAGACGGAACCCGTAATCGAACTTGACGCGGTTATCACGCCGGATGACATGAATTATCAGACGCGCCGCGAAATCAATTCCTTCGGTTATACACAAAAGGATATTCCGATTATCGGTATCCTGGGGGCCGAAGTAGAAGCTATCCCCTGGGAGACTTCCTCGGGTAAACGCCACGTACTCTTCGCTATGAAGGACTCCAACGATAAGGTTAAGTATGCCGTAATGTGGAATGGCTTGGACATTTACGAGAATATAGGCAGCCCCAAGAAAATCAATCTTGCCGGCACCTTGGATAACGGCGCGTTCTGCCGTTACTGCCGCGGCGCACATATCGGAGAAAACTCCACTATTCTCACGGTGGATTATATGGAAGGGGTGAGCGCTTAATGACGCTCACCGATTTCTTTCAGAGTAACCAGAAACAGAGACAGGAAATTAATGAAGTGCGTTATGATGAATCGATGCTAAAAACGGAGGGGGACATCTCTTTCGATATCGTCGGCGCGGCTGGCAACAGACCTTCTTTGTATAATTCTTCTTCTACCTCGGTTACTCGAGATCGACTTACTGATTTAGAAATGCATATAGATGCCATTGAAAGTCGACTTACCGGCATAGAAGCGGATGCCATAGTCGATATAATGGCTCGCTTAGCAGATATCAACGAACGTCTTGGCGCACTGGAGGCCGCAAGAAGATGACCCTTATCGAATTTTTTAAAAGAAACCGTAAAACGAATATTCAAAAGCGAAAAGGCTTACTGGTTCGTGCGGTGACTTCCATCGTTAAAAGCCAACACTTTGAGTCTGACGAAAACACCGACGATTGTTCACTCAACATAGTGAATTACACTTCTTATATTAGAGACAGCCTGCAGCACGTTTTATGCGCTTCCAGAGATAGACGTTTAATATACTATTATCACGGACGCGCATTTCAGATTCCCGCCAACAAGATAGATATATCGGAAGAACTATCGCATAGCCGGGAATTCATGTACGGACTTAAATCATTCAATCCGTTGACGGGTTCCTTACATTCATTGGATTGTACGGAAGAGGAAGCTATAGAAATTACGGAGAGAACATTAAGAGAATTAGAAGAGGGGCGGGTTTAATATCATGTTTACTCATTTACATTTTCATACATCGTACAGTTTTTTAGACGGATATAATTCCATCAAAAAAGCAGTTGCACGGGTAAAAGAACTCGGCATGACTGCTTGCGCCATCACTGACCATGGGGCCCTATGCGGGTGCCCTGAATTCCAGGACGAATGCCAGGAAAACGGCATTAAACCCTTGTTAGGGATGGAGGGGTATTTTACTCCTGATATGAACGAAGCGGGCAAAGATATTGAAACCCGTAAAGCGGACGCTCTTAAGAAAGCTATCGCGGCGGGCGTCATCACAGAAGAAGCTTCGAAGAAGTTGAAGAAGAAAGACCTCAACGATATCGTCGCTCCTTACATGTATGACATGCATCAGTATCATATCTTATTCATCGCCAAGAATCAGACTGGCTGGCATAATCTGGTGAAGATTCAATCAGAAGCTGCGCGTCGCTGCACTTATAACGGTCGCTACTTATGCGACATGGATCTCTTAGCGGATTACCATGAAGGCGTTATCGTTACCACGGCCTGTATCGGTTCGTACTCGGCCAAGATGGTGGAAGCCGGCAATCTGGCGGCGGCAGAAGATTATATCCTCGCCATGAAGGAAATCTTCGGAGAGGACTTCTACTTAGAGATTCAGCCGTTGAATATCAGTCAGCAGCATGCCGTCAACTTATTCTACAAAGAGATGGCCGAGAAACATAATATACAGGTAGTCGCCACCAATGACGTACATTATACCCTTAAAGAAGATTTCGAAGACCACGATACCCTATTATGTATCGGTACGGGTAAGATGAAATCCGATACGGAACGTATGCGTTATTCCCATGACTTCTGGATTAAGTCCGAGGAAGAAATGTATGATTCATTCTCCCTGCAGGCTTCTACCATGGATTTAGGACAGGAATATAAAGACTTCTACGATACAGCTATTAAGAACACTGCCTTAATAGCCGAGAAGGTGGAAGACGACATTAAGCTGGGCAGCGACAAACCTTTATTCTCCAACGTAAAGGTTCCGGCGCCATTTACGCCCGAAGGTTACCTTAACTATTTGGCTTGGAAAGGCCTATACGGATATCTCAAGAAGCATCCCGAATGTAACCGCAAGCAGTATGAGCATAGACTCAAGGAAGAACTGGATATTATTATTCCTAAAGGATTCGCTCCTTACATGCTCGCCGTAAAAGAATACGTAACATGGGCAAATGAAAATGGATGCATGACTGGCCCTGGTCGAGGAAGTGCCGCTGGTAGTTTGTGCCTTTTCTCCATCGGAGTAACTAAGAACATCGATCCTATTAAAGAGCGTTTGCTGTTTTCTCGCTTCCTTACAGCAGACCGTCGCGATCCTCCCGACGTAGACTGTGATTTTTGTTGGTCTCACCGCGATGATGTGGTCCATCACCTGGAGGATTATTACGGAGAAGAATATGTAGCTCATATTGGTACTTATTCTGTAATGGGTGTTAAGAGTGGCCTTAAAGATGTATGCCGCGTATTGGAAGTTCCTTTCGGCGAATCCAATAATATCACTAAGACTATCGATGAAATCAACGATTCCCCCGGAGTTAAGTTTAAGGACTTGGATGCCATGGAGAACGGCGACGAAAATGAACACAAAGCATGGGAGAAATTCCGTGCCCTAGAAAACCGTTATCCCGAAATATTCCGTTTAGCCCGCGCATTCGAAGGCACGCCGCGAAACCAAGGCGTACATGCTTCCGGTATACTGGTGACGCCTATGCCGGTATCTGATTTATTCCCCGTACGTTATAAAGATGGTACGGCTATTACGCTTTATACCGGCCCTCAATTGGAGCACTATTTGGCCATCAAATATGATATACTTGGGCTCAAGAATTTAGATATCATTCAAAAGACTATTGATGCCGTTTCAGATATTAACACTATCGATGATCTTTACGAAAGAGCTAACATTACGGATGAAAATATTTGGAAATATATTTCCGGCAAAAACACGGAGGGAGTATTTCAGATTGAATCTAATATGATGAAAGGCATCATTGAAAGAGTAAACCCCACCTGCTTTGCGGACCTTGGCGTTATCAATGCCATCGGCCGCCCGGGTCCTATCTCCATCGGTCTCGATAAAAAATATGCTGACGTTAAGAACGGCAAGGAAGCTATCAGTTATCCTATTCGCGGCTGCGAAGATATCCTTGATGAAACCTTCGGCAACCCTGTATATCAGGAGCAGCTCATGTTCATCTCCAAGAAAATTTCCGGTTTCGATGACATGCAGGCTGACTCCATCACCCGTAAGGTGCTGGGCAAGAAGAAAATCGAAATGTTTCCCATGATGAAACGTTGCCATATCTTTGGCAAGAAAAATTGTGAAGGCCCCGAAGGTTGGGAAAAGGATGATAACGCTCCGTGGTACGACCCCAAAGGAAAATACGGTAAGGAAATCCCGGGTGCCCTTGTTAACGGATACACGAAGGAAGAAGTCCTCGATTACTTTGATAAGATTGAAGGCTTCGCGAAATATTGCTTAACGGCTTAAGAAAATATTTGTTTCATAAAGAATTTAATAAGCATCATCAGGTAATGAACTTTGTGTAAAAAACAAAAATGCACGAGGTGATTTTCCTGAAACGTAAAGAAGGATATAGAAACTACAGCGAGTTAACTAAAGAAGAAAAAGATATTATCGTCGCAGACTATTTTTCCAGTAAACTCACAGTCAAGGAACTGGGAAAAAAATATATGCTTACTAACAGAACCATGCCTTTAATACTGAAAGAAAGAGGCATTAAGTCGAATAGGAAAAATCGATATACACTAAACGAATCCTATTTTAAACATTGTGATACTGAAAGAAAAGCATATTGGTTAGGCTATTTATACGCCGATGGATTTGTTGGAGACGAGCACTATAACAATATCGTTTTTAGCCAAAAGCAAACTGACGGATATGTCATTGAGCAATTTGCTAAAGATATTGAATTTACAGGGCAGCTTAGAGTAAGTCAGCCGAGCGCCGGGACATTTGAAAATGGATTACCGCAAGTGGTTATAAACTTTTCTTCCCCCACGATGGCGCGAGATTTAAAAAAGCTAAATATGTTTCCTAGAAAATCCATGACCATGGAGTTACTTCCTCCTATAGCTCCACAGTTAATGCGACATTTTGTAAGAGGATATTTCGATGGCGACGGCAGCATTCATGAATCGATACGCAATTATTACAAAGGTCGTGAGTATTATTCATACCACTGGAATATTATTGGCACCTTACCTTTCAACTTAAAGGTGGCGTCACTATTACCAGTAAAAAGCAGCATGCGCGATTCGCATACGCCCGAAATGAAATATCTAAATATAGATAGCAACAAAAAAATCAAAGAGCTGTATCACTTTCTTTATGATGATGCCACGTTTTTTCTAAAAAGAAAACATGATATTTTCTTAAAAGCCATAAGGTACATTGATAGGAAACTATCAAATGAAAAACGGGATAAACCCGATGAGGGGTGTCCGGCTGCGTAAGCCGGGCTAACGGTAGAAGTTAAATAAGACTGGCTGTATGACAATTACGGTCCCGTCCTTAAAAGACGGTCCACAGGCGAATACGCTTCGTAAGAGACGCTACGGTCCTTGCAGAAGGATAGCAGCAAATACCGTGCCGATACAAGAACGTGGATATAAAAGTTCTTGTCTGGTGTAGAGACTAACAGGTGAGGTTCCACGCCAATAAGCCTGACACGAACATCCCGCACCTTAACGCATAATGGTGAAGGTGAAGAGATAGTCCGATACTCCTGAACAATAGTAAGGAGAGTATAGGATAAAGAGCCTATACATAACATATGTTAACCGCGCGCACAGTTCCTGTTACGCTTATATCGGTTTCCTCACGGCATGGTTAAAATATTATTATCCTACCGAGTTTATGGCTGCCGTACTATCCATGCAGGACACTCCCGAAGACGTTAAGTTTTATTCGGACGTATGTAACTCCATGGATATTAAAGTATCTGTTCCTGACGTTAACGTATCCAAGGAAGATTTTACTGCCGACGCCGAACATAGAACTATACTCTATGGCTTATCAGCTGTTAAAGGCGTTGGTGGCGCGGCATTGGGCGAACTTATCGCCAACGCTCCTTACGAATCATTGGATGATGCCATGACTCGCATTCCTAAGAAAGCTTTCAATAAGAGAGTAGCGGAAGGACTTATTAAAGCCGGCGCGTTCGACTGGGAAGATACCAACCGCATTAATCTTCTTAATCACCTGCATGAAGTACGTAAGGATAAAGTTGTTCTCGAAGATGGCACCAAGGTCATAGCATTTGAGCCGCCCGACAGATGGAACGAGAACACCTGCATGGCTTTCGAGCAGGAAACGCTCGGTACCCATATCACTTACCGTAACTGGTGGGAAGAACTGGAAACGGGCGAGACAGCTAAGTTTACCGGCCGCATTAAAGCTGTTCGCGAACATAGACAGAAGAACGGTAAGCTTATGGCTTTCGTTACCTTAACGGATGAAGATATCAATACCGATATTGAATGCTGCGTATTCGCTAAGCAGTACGGCCCGCTCAACTCACTTCTTTACGGCCGCGAAGGTTATGTGTTACACGTAAGCGGCAAGAAGAGTGATAAGGGTTCGTTCATTATCAATGACGCTCAACCCGTAGTAAATATGGATTTAACGGCTTAACTTTAAGGCCCCTCTCTTGCGAGGAGCCTTTTTTTGTTGGGCGGCCGAATATTTTTAATTTTCCCTATTTACATTGTGTTACATGTGTGTTACAATATCATCAAGTTAAATGAAAGGTGGTGCGGATATGGCCGAACAGACTATACCGATACTGAGAAGTATCCGGGCGCCGCTGGCAACGTTCGATGCGTTAAAGCAAATCGCCGCTGATATGAAGGTAAGTCAAGGCGAGGCTTTAGCCATACTCATCGAAGAATGGGAAAACAACCGAGGGAAAGGTGATGTCAATGGAAGGAGTCTTATAGCCAGACTGGAAGCTCACCAAAGTGCCATAAGACATTTATTCGAACAATCTATAAAGAAGAAAGAGAGTGATTTAAATGAAACCGATGAAGATATTATTCTCCCTAGTGATAACACTCATATTAATAGCCGGCACAACCTTCGCCACGGAGAGCAGGATTGACTGGTCAGACAATTACATTACGGTAACCGGCGGTGGCGTAGCTCCGGCTCACGCGAGAAACATGGCGCAAGCCCGCATGATGGCGCGCCGCGCAGCTATAGTAGACGCTTATCGCCAGATGGCTGAAATCGTAAACGGCGTACAGGTTGACGGCGAAACTACCGTAAGAGACTTGGCTACCGAAAGTGACATAGTAAAAACCAAGGTATCTGGTATCGTACGCGGAGCACGCGTAGTAAGTGAACGTCAGGTTAACGGTGGATATGAAGTAACCATGAGCGTACCACTCTTCGGCATCACTGGTTCAGTAGCTACGGCGGTACTTCCTCAGAATGACGTTAAGGAATCCTTCCCCGAACCTTCCCGTACAGATTATAATGATTATAGCGACGGCAAGAGCGTGACTGAAATTCCCGTTACCGAACAGCCTACTACGGGTTCCTCGGCATCTGAACCTCGAGGCAAGGCAGACTTCTCCATTCAGAAGGAAGGCGTCTACACGGGCGTAATCATTG
>Ga0256405_10010655_pt1 | contig 12040 bp, 11 predicted proteins | sample RumenRJG_02DNA_FD_189096 | JGI IMG/M metagenome (GOLD analysis project Ga0256405, IMG submission 189096) | Bovine rumen microbial communities from Lethbridge, Alberta, Canada - RJG_02 | ecosystem: Host-associated > Mammals > Digestive system > Stomach > Rumen | place: Canada: Alberta...
ACCATTACGTGTAAATACATAACCCTCAATACTTACAGGGGCATTACCACCATAGTTATTAGGATTAGAAGCAGATGTATTATTTCTCATGTGATTGATTTGGTTAATGTTTGTAAAATCATTATTACCATAATCTGTAATCAACGAGTTGTATTTAGTTTGTGTCGGAGTAAGTACTGATAATGTTCCAACATTCAATACACCTGAACTGCCAACAGTCAAACCACCAGGAGTAATAAATACGGCATGACCTGAACCATCAGCTTTCACCGCATTCAAAATACCGTCAATCTTTGCTTGACTGTTAACCAAGTTAATAAATGTGCTTAAATCTCTGGTCTCACCGTTTTTAATACCAGAGTAAATCAAATTTGCAATGTCACCACTGCCCAAATTAAAAGTATCATATTGCCTATAACCAACATTACCATTAATTTTTTCAGGATTAATATCGAAATTTCCTGAGCCTCCGTTGGTAATGCCCGATATAGTGGACGTTGCACTAGCTGCGGTAATAGACAATACCGTTGCAATTGCTGCAATTAATAATTGCTTTTTGTTCATAAAATATACTCCTTTTCTAAGTACTATTCTTCACATTCTAGTATAGCCTTAACAAAAATCAAAAAACTTTTTTTTTGCCATTTTGTTAATAAATGTTAACCACTCTTCCAGATCATAATATCTCCTCTTTTTTGTTCACATGTATATATTGCACAATAGTATATATTTTATATAACGGTTATTTTTGTTAAAAATTTACCGTTTTTTATATTTTTTTTACATTTCTTTACTTTTAGTTAAAAGTAGCTCCAGTACGCGTTTTTAGTTATCCTTTAAAAGCACCCCATGCTTTTATTGTACCTCTCTGATATTTTATCAAATAGTACTGTCCCTTTGGATTATATTGGATTTCGGCTTCCATGTGTACTTGGGGTTCGTCTAAAGTCATGCCGACTTTTGCTCTTTTTTTATTTGTGTTTTCTCTTAACTTATTTCCCAGTTTAAGTTGTTTTTTAACAACTTTATTATTTAATCTGTCATGCTCTGTTATATCTTCTTCTATCTTTATTACAGGAATCACTGCTTTTGGCTCTTTAGATTCTATCAAAATTAAAAAATCTCTCATGTCAGACAACGCAAGTTCATAATAACCCGGCTTTATAATATTTCCCTGATTATCATAAAGAGGATCCGGAATTATTATAGTCGGATAATCTGAATCTTTTAACGAATACCTATATATAGATTGACTCCCTATTGTATAACCGGAGGTTTCTTGAGGCTCCTGAGGATATGGCCTTATATATTCATGTGTTAAAACTTGTTCTACAAATATTCCTTCAAGCATTTACATAACCATTCTGAGACTTTATACACATATTCTCCACTCAAAGTATAGTGGAAGAATATCAGATTTTCTCTATCATATCTTTAATTATATTATATATATCGTCAAAATTTTTACCTAAGGCATGTTCAGAACCAACAAAAATCAAAGAGAGGTATTTTTGAGAATTATACAATTCATTATTTTTTAATAATATTCTGTAACTTTCACGCATCAATCTTTTTAATCTGTTACGCTTTACCGCTCTTTTGTGAGTTTTTTTGCTCACAACAAAACCGACTTTAGTTGGAGCATCTTCTTTTTTTAAAATTCCAGCAAACAACGATATCCCACCTTTGTATGTGGAATTTTTTACTCTATACGTAGCATTAAATGCAGATTTATTTTTTAACCTGTATTGTCTTGGAAGCATTATAAATAGCTTAAATATTTTATGCTCTTTTTGAGCCTGTAATTGCTAATTTATGACGACCTTTAGCACGACGTCTGTTCAAAACTTCCTGTCCGCCCGGGGTAGCCATTCTTGCTCTAAAACCGCTTACATGCTGTCTTTTAATTTTTGTTCCTTCTAGTGTACGTCTCATTTTTTAATTCCTTTTAATTTTGATTTTTTAGTCGTATAATTCCAATGTAAATAAAAAAAAATTTTTAGTCAACAAATAAGAGAGGGCAGGTTAAAATATATGAACAAAAAAATTGGATTTATCGGATGCGGAAAAATGGCCAGCGCAATAATTAAGGGAATTATATCTTCGGGATTTGTATATAAAAAAGATATTAAGGGCTCAGAAATAAATCCAGAAATTGCCGAAAGTGCTGCAAACAGACTTGGAATTACTGTAATAACAGACAATAAAGCCCTTGTTATAGATAGTGACATTATATTTATCGCTACAAAACCAAATTACGTATCAGAAATTATGGAAGAAATAAAGTCTGAATTAACCCCTGCTAAATTAGTTGTTTCTATTGCTGCAGGAGTATCAACTTCTAAAATAGAAAATATCATAGGGCATCAAAGAGTTGTTAGAGTAATGCCAAACACTCCGGCATTAGTTTTGGAAGGAATGAGCGGAGTTTGTAAAGGTTCATATGCAACAGATGAAGATTTGGATTTTGTAGTTCAACTTTTATCAAATATTGGCAAAGCAGTGAAAGTTAATGAAACTCAAATGGACATAGTAACTGCCATCTCTGGTTCAGGACCGGCTTTCTTCTATAAAGTTATAGAAGATATTGCACGCGCAGGCGAAAAACTTGGTTTAGATTATGAAAAATCATTAATGTTAGCAACACAAACTGCATTAGGCTCAGCTAAAATGGTATTTCAAAGAGGAGAAACCCCCGTTCAAACATTAATTGATAACGTTGCAACAAAAGGCGGATGTACATTTGTCGGAATTTCGGTTATGAACGAAGAAAATTCCAAAAAATTATTTTTTGATACAATAGCCCAAACAACCCAAAAAGCAAATGAATTAGGAAAATAAATTGTTGAAAAGCTTTTCAAATTCAGGAAAAGATATCGAAACCCACTCAAATCCATTAATTTGTATCGATTTTTCACAAATTAATCCTGCAACATAAAAACTCATAGCTAATCTGTGATCTTGATATGTTTCAACTTCACAGCCTCCTGATAGCTTTTTTTTACCGCTTATTATAAATCCATCAACAGTTTCGTCAATATCAGCACCCATTTTTTTCAACTCAGATACCGTTGATTTTATTCTGTCTGACTCTTTGTTTCGGAGATCTTGAGCATCCTTTATGATTGTAGTCCCTTTAGCTTGTGTTGCTAAAACAGCAATAATCGGGAGTTCATCTATAAGTTTTGGAATCAATTCACCTTCTATTGTACAAGATTTCAAATCTGAATAAGATACCTTAATATCACCGACAGGCTCGCCTGAAAGTTCTTTTTTATCTAAAATTTCAACACTCCCACCCATTAGTTTTATAACATCTAATATCCCTGTTCTTGTCGGATTTAAACCTACATTTTTTAATATTATTTTTGAATTTGGAACTATCAAACCAGCAACAATAAAAAACGCAGCTGAAGATATATCACCGCATATTTCAATAGTTTTGGGTATTAATACTGATTTTTCTATCAATACTGTATTGTGTTTTACGCTAATATTCGCTCCCATATACTTTAACATTCTTTCGGTATGATCTCTTGATATAAAAGGTTCAGTGAAAGTTGTTTGACCTTCGCACTTTAAGCCGGCAAGAAGAACGCAAGATTTTACTTGTGCCGAAGCCAGTTTGGATGAATAATTTATCGATTGCAAACTTTGACCATATATTTTTAATGGAGCTTTTCCTCCATTTGACTCAATTTTAGCTCCCATTAGCGCAAGGGGTTCTATAACTCTTTTCATAGGTCGTTTTGAAAGACTTTCATCACCAATCAAGACAGAATTAAAATTTTGACCGGCAAGAACTCCACACATGAATCTCATTGTTGTACCCGAGTTTCCGCAATCAAGATTTTTTTGAGACGGTATTAATTTTCCTGACGATTTAATAATAAGATTATCTTTAAATTCTGCTTCAACTCCGAGTGCCTGACAAATTTTTAGCGAAGATACAGGATCTTGCCCATTAGAAAAATTTTTTATTATTGAAGTTCCATTTGCAAGTGAAGAAAAAATAACAGCTCTGTGCGAAATTGATTTATCCGCAGGAATTATAACTTCCCCATTAAGACCATTTAAAAATTTTTCAACACTTTTTTTCATAAAAAAATTTTAACACAAAACGATTTTTTATGATATGATTTTTAGTGTTGAAAATTGAAGTAAACTAAAACGCAAGCAATAACGCAGAGAGGTGTCCGAGCGGTTTAAGGTGCAATCTTGGAAAGGTTGTGTGGGAGCAATTCCACCGAGGGTTCGAATCCCTTCCTCTCTGATTTTCCGGACATTGAGATAGTAGTTGTCTATAAGGGATGAGAACCACAAAGCCTTGTCAGGTTCGAGCGCAAGCCGAGCAGAGGGCGAAGCGAATTTTGCTTGTGGCAGTAAACCACAAAATGCAAAATGCGGAGTCCCGTTTATTGCAAGGCGCAGTAAGACAATCCCTTCCTCTCTGATTTTTGAACATTGAGACGATAATATGCAAAAGGGGTGAGAAACAATAGTTTTTTCAGGTTTATGCCGATATAGCTCAGTTGGTAGAGCAACTCATTCGTAATGAGTAGGTCAGGAGTTCGAGCCTCCTTATCGGCTGTATTATACAAAAAGTTTTTTTATGCACTCACATTTAAAAGTTTTTCAACCGGATCGTTCAATAAAGCTAATATTATGCAACACAAAAGATACGTTTATTTAACGTACATTTCACACTAATTTTAATGAACAACTACCCTTTTCGAGTTTCTTATAAAAAACGGAACTCTTATTAATCTTTTACGTCTCTAATTTTTAGGGATTCTAGCCTTCTGTAGTCAATTCTTCCCAAATACTTGGTACTACAATCAATGCAGTATAGACGATGAATCCGAACAGAATTAAATTAATAGCTTCCATGGCTGTTCTCCTATCCGGCGAAAACGACATTCGCCACATTAACATTATTCCCAAAATAAAAATTTTGTAACATTTTTTTACAAAAAAAGTAAATATTTTTACTAAAGGATAAAATATAGGTGAGGTATGAAAAAGAAAATCGAAAAATTATTCAGCAATCTATGCTGTTCACAATGCAAAAACGGATTTGATGAGGATTCAATAATCGTAAAAAGAGAAGAAAACGGACTGCTCGTTGTGGGTTTGGAATGCAAACACTGCGGAAAAAACTTTGGAGTGGCATTTTTAGGATTTTCAGATTTGGACATAAAAAATTATGAACCACTTGAAGTTGTAGAAGGCCCTGACCCAATATCGTACGATGACGTTATTGATGCTCACAGGTTTATTAAAAATTTAGAAAAAGATTGGACTAAATTTTTACCCTCTGAACAAAATTCCGGCAATAGAGGCTGACATATAACAGGTTAAAGTTCCACATATCAAGGCTCTTACCCCTAACCTTGCAAGATTCTTTCTCTGGTTTGGAGCAAGTTCGCCAATACCACCCAGCTGTATTGCAATAGAGCCAAAATTTCCAAAACTGCAAAGAGCAAAACTAGCAATCAAAAAGCTCTTATCTGATAACGTTTGTGTCAAATGTGTCATATCAAAATAAGCAACCATTTCATTCAATACAAGTTTCGTACCCATAAGACTCCCAACAGTCGTTGCTTCAGAAATAGGTACACCCATAAAATATGCGAATACTGCAAATAATTTACCTAAAATCATTTTTAAAGAAAGTTCGTTCAAATCAAAAGAAGCAAAATTTACATGAAATGTATTAACAACAAAAGATCCAAGACCGCCCAATATCCAATCTATCATTGCCACAACAGCAACAAGTGCTAAAATCATTGCTACAACATTTATTGCTACTTTCATGCCCTCAGATGCTCCTGCGGATATTGCATCAAAAACGTTTATATAAGGCCTTCTACGCCTGCTATAATTTATTTTTATATCTTCACTTGTTTCAGGAACTCCGGTTTCAGGATATACAATTTTTGAAATAACAAGAGCACCCGGAGCTGCCATAAATGATGATGCTAAAAGATATTGTGCAGGAATTCCCATAGCTATATATATAGGCATTGTAGCCATTGAAATACATGCCATACTGCCGGCCATCGAAGCTAAAAGTTCAGAACGTGTTAATTTTTCCAAATATGGTCTAATCATAATTTGAGCCGAAATTTGTCCGACAAAAGAGCTTGCGACATTAGACAATGCTTCTGCACCGCTCACTGCCATCAATTTATTCATAGCCTTACTCAATATCGGAACAATTCTCTGCATTATTCCATAATAATAAAGAATATTAACCAATATCATCATAAATATTAAAGATGCAACCAATTGAAGAGCAAATACCTGGGTACCGCCTCCAAAAACTGCAGCAAACTTATCATCCTGCATTAAAGGGCCAAAAACAAAAGCACCACCCTCTTTTGCAAAATCTAATATCTTTTGAATAAATAAGCCTAAATTTAAAAATATAGTCCTTCCAAGGGGAACTTTAAAAATAAATATAGCAATCAAAACCTGTAAAGCAAAACCGGTTCCTATAGTCTTATAATTAATCGCTTTCTTATTATTAGAAAACAGATATGCCAACCCGAAAATTAATAAAATTCCTAAAATTCCAAAAAATCTATCCATAAAATAACCCTTTAAGACAATTCTACTTGAAACGACCAAAAAATAAATACAATATTGAAAAAAATTTACTTAATATATCTTTACATACTAGCAAATTAGTGTTGAAAAAATTTTTGCTGGTATTTTAATATAGAGTGTAGGGTTTCTGCACAGAAAAAGGGGTGTAAAATATGCGAGTTTTTCCTGTAATGCCAAGGGTTTATAGCGAGTCAGTTAAATTTAATTCTGCAAAAAGAATTGCGCCTGTTAGCTCAATGACAAATTTCAATCCGACACAAGGTATTATTCTGACCTTTACAGGTGCAGATAAAAATATGCATCAATTTGGTTCATATGCTCCGGAGAATAAAAGATATGGTTTAAAAGCATATAACCAAGGGGGGTTAGGTGTTGTTGCTTATGAAGCTCCTGAAAGTTGGAGAAAACTGGAAGGTGCAGATGCCAGAGATTTTTCACCTTATCATAGCTATGGTAATGGTGACGGTGGCATTAGAGTCGTTAAATTAAAAAAAGTTAACGGGAAATATCTTAATAAATATCCGCAAACAAGTTTTATCTCAGCAAGAGCTGATGAATCATTGGAAGATGTTTCCAAAAGGCTAAATCTCGGAAATGAAGAACTAGCCTTTGTAATACAAGAAGCACCTGACGCCGAAGGAAATTCAAAAATTGTTAGATTGGAAGATACAAAAATTCAAGGTTCAAACATCAGACCCGGAAGCAAATCTGTATTAGAAGCCGAAACAATTCCATATAGGCTGTTTAGAGCTGTAGATATCAAAGATCCTATGGATACTTCAATTGAAAAATATAAAGAACAACTTCGCAAAAAAATCGAAAAACCATTTAGAGAGCCGGTAGAAGCACAAATTAGAGAAAAATTCTCAGAACAACTTGCTCAAGCAGAAAACAAATCAAAAATAGAAGCACAAATACAAAAAGAAGTAGAAGAATATTTAAACAAACCTGAAATAAAAAATTTAATAGAAACCAGCTATAATAAAGAGCTCAACAAAAAAGAAGTTCTTGAAGATTTAAGAAAATTATCACCTGAAACATTAGAAAGAAATTCTGCATACTTTATTCATACCCCCGGCACAGCGAGACTTGACAGCGCATATGGTGCAGGTGCCAAAGGCAGTGGATATGGCACATATGGTACATACGGGACCTATGGGACAACAGGAGAAATCGCAGGCAAAGGAGAATTTGTAAGCACAAATGTTATGTACGCAGATAACAACAGAGCCTACGTTGATTTACTACCTAAATTAAACGTAAAAGAACATGGTTATTATAACCCTGCACAAATTTGGCTTCATGACAGACCTGCATTTTTGGTAATGAATTATATCGCAGACAGATCATATTATGGAGATCCATATTACAACGGTACAAAAATTCATGGCACATTGCACAACCCAGGCAGGGATTATCAAGGAGTCGAAAGCAATCCTTTTGAGTTTTTCCGTATGGTAGCTCAAAAAGAAGATATCGAAAAATTACAAAAACATCCACAAGTAGATACTATAAGAAAAATTGAAGCAAATTGGGGAAAAGCAACAGAAGAAGAACGCCGATTTATTCATCAGGTCTTTGATGGATTTTTAGGCAATTTTAAAGACGAATTAGGAACATACAATATTACCATGACACCAATTTCTGGGAAAAAAATAAATTCGGATAATATGTCAGTGGGTACAGTATCCTTAAACTACGGAAAAGAAATGAAATCGCCACAAACTCCTGATATTGCGCAATATTTGACATCAAAACTTGCAGAAATAGAAACAATAGACATAACAAACGGAAGTACGCCTGCAAACTTAAAATTAAATGACCCGGAAGCTGACTTTTGTCAAAAAGGAGAAATGAATGGCCTTACATCAATAAAAAAAGGTTATACATATGAACAAGATGGTAAAACTATTACAAAAATAGGTTTTACACCATATGAATACAAAGAAGTTTATGATAACGGCAAACTCGTTACTGATAACATTAACGAAGTTTTATCTGCCAAAAAAGCAAACACGAAATGGCTATTAGACACACTTGGAGATGCATACCAAAGAGGGGGTCAATCCGCTGTTTCAAAAATGTTTTTCAGCGATAAGCAGATAGGTAATGGAGCTACAGTAATAGGACATTTATCTGAATATACTGACGGAGATATGCTGTTTATGGGTTGGGGACGTCCTGACAGGCAAAAAGGGTATCCTTCAACATTCCAAGCTTTTCTGGACTACTTAAAAGACCCTTCTGTAAATCAAGCAACAAAAAAACATACAAAACTTATTGTAGGCGCCGGGATTTGGGATGAAGGCGCTAGAGATTACGGTTGGGTAAAAGATATAATAAGACAAATTGAAGAACTGGATGGCGGAATATATAAGGGTAATGCTTGCTATGTAAACGGATTTTTCCCAAACAGATTAGTAGGCTGTGCAACTTATTCAATATTTACCTCCCGTTATGAACCTTGCGGAATAACACCTTTGGAATCATTTGCAGCTGGCACACCGGTTATCTCTACTAATACAGGAGGTGCTCCTGATTTTATATCTGCTGCAAGAGGATATTTGACGAAAAATCCATATATGAGAAGTGCTGAAGATTTAAACATTGATATATCAAAAATTTCAGGCGAGGAACTTGAAAACACCATTGATACAAAACGTATGTTTACAAACGCAGAAGAAGTCAAAGTTTGTCTTACAGATGCTGTAACAGATTACAGTAAAGTTGCTGAAGAAAATAAGCTAACAACATACGGTAAAATGGTAAGAGATGCAATAACCCAAAAAACAGACTGGCACGAAAATGCAGCATATAACAATGGCAAATCTGCTAATGAACGTTATATGACAGAAGTATTTGGCGAAAGAAGTAAAGGACAGCTTCGCAGATTGGTCGGCGAAAACTTTAATATAGCAGATACACTATCAGAAAATGTTCAAAAAATACGTAACAAATGGACAACCGCTGTAATTATTTCAGGAGTTGCGATTGCCGCATTAGGTACTGCAGCTTATTTAAGGATAAGAAATAAAACAAAAACTAACAATACACAACTAACATCTTCATTTAATATGCTAAATAACGGTACGAATAAATTTAATAAAATTGCATAAAATAATCAATTGAATCATAAATTACGATGAATCTTTCAATAAGTTCATCGTAATTTTTTTCTTTTAAAAGCGATTTAAACAAAAAACCGAAAATCCAAGGATTTTTTTGTTTCAGCGCAATTAAAACAACGTCATTGTTTATAGACATTTGAAAACTTTTGGCAATATAATCAGCCCCAAAACGCTTTATAATCTGCCATAAATATTCAGAAATAACCTTATTTTCTTCATTTTTAGCAAAAACATATAAAAATTTATTCAATTCATCTATATGTGGATTTATTTGTTTAAAATTATTGTTTTTTGGCTCGTTTTTAGAATTTAAAATTATGTGATTATTAATTGAAAACGGCAATTCTAATTGAATTAATGTCCCTTTGAAAAGATTTGATTTTATTGAACTTTTGACAGGCAAAGTAAGATTGGTATTAGAAATTATAATATTTGTTTTGTTATATATTCCAAATATAGCCAAAATATCTTCTCTCGTCTCAAAATTTTTAAATAATTTAGAATTTATCACAGTTTCAACATCATTATTTTTTGGCCAGAATTTAAAATTAGCAACTGGTTCAAAAAAATATGGCAAAATTTTATCAACGAGCCAATTTTGATATTTTCGACCTTCCCACATAATATTTACTATACTTTTGATAAAAAACATATACATAAGAAATAAAAATATAGGTAACAAAAGAAGTGCAATAGTGTGTTTATATGAAATATAAATAAATATAAAAGCAAACAATATACCCGCCAAAAACATAAAAACAGAAGATAGTACAACTTTTCTTACAAGTTTAAGTCTATATTCTTCCAAAGGATATAACATAGGCATAAGTTTTTCTTGAATATATTTATAATAAATTTCTTTTTTATCCACAAAATTATTTTATCATACAAAAAATTTTAATAAAATTATTGACATTACATTTTGTTCTTGTTATTGTAATCTTACTGGCGGAAATGATAGCAATTTGCGCTTGTAGCTCAGCAGGTAGAGCACTCCCCTTTTAAGGGATAGGTCGCGCGTTCGAATCGCGCCAAGCGCATTTTTTAATAACAATAATAGCAAGGATTTTAAGTCCTTGCTTTTTTATTGCGTAAAATTATTTTATAATTTTGTTGCTCAAATAAGAATAAGTTCTAATATAAATTATCCTTTTCAAAAAATTATAAATCTCTTGTGTGCAAGTCTGTACCACCTGTTTTTATCAAATTATACTTGTCTGCAATTTTTTCAACTGACTTTGCTGTGTGAAACTTTATAATTCCTCTATGTCTTTGATATGGATAATATACCTCTATTCCATCAAGTCCGTATGATATAAGTTTTTTAACAAAACTTTCTAAATTTATTGCCCAGCAACAAGCTGGATGAGCCAATACTGCAATTCCACCAGCACTATGTATTGCTTTTATTAAATTTTTAATGTTTCTGGATGAAAAAATTCTGACTATATCCGCTTCTGTTTCTTTTTTAGTCTTTGCATAAAAAGGTTTCATATCGCAAGATTCAATATCAATTCCATAAGCCAGCAAATGCAAAAATACATATCCGCACCATACATCAAACTCCACCGCAGGAACCAAAATATCATGTTTTATAATTTTATGAGCATCAATTGTGTTATGATCACAAATTGCAATTAATTTGTAACCTTTTTCTTTAGCTTGTTTCAGAATATCACTCGCTTGAGCTTTCCCGTCAGAAAACGTTGTATGAATATGCAAATTTACAAGATTATTCTCAAAATCCGAACGGGTAAAATGTTTTATTTTATTAACGACCTCTTCACTATTCACTATTCACTACTCACTTTTTATATTATAATAATCTTACAACAAAGGGGTTGAAATGGCAAAAGAAGAAAAACGTATTATCACCATACTTTTTGAAGGTTTAAAAATATACACACTCAATTTACACAAGTTCCTTTTGTATATGGCTTTTCCGGTTTTGGGACAATTGTTGGGAATATTTATTGTTTTCGGATTGAATTACTGGTTTACTCAAAATTTACATGATTTGACAACAAAATATTCAAACAATATATCTGTAATTATTTTACTAATAATACTCTCAACTTTACCCGGTTTAATAATATTTATGAAAGCTTTTTGGGACTATCTGGTTGCATATGGGGCTTTAAACTCTATGACAGAAGGATACATAAACACAGGGAAAGTATATGATTTTAAATCACATAATGAAGTAGTGTTAAACAAAACATTTTCATTTATTGGATTATGGTTTTTATTTGGAATATTTACTTTACTTGCAATAATTCCTATTTTTTGGGTAATAGGTT
>Ga0256405_10010656_pt1 | contig 12039 bp, 15 predicted proteins | sample RumenRJG_02DNA_FD_189096 | JGI IMG/M metagenome (GOLD analysis project Ga0256405, IMG submission 189096) | Bovine rumen microbial communities from Lethbridge, Alberta, Canada - RJG_02 | ecosystem: Host-associated > Mammals > Digestive system > Stomach > Rumen | place: Canada: Alberta...
CCGGAAAAGCTGCTTGTCTGAATCCAAAAGCTTCGATCTGTCAGCGGCGTTCCTTCCGGAACATCTTTCAAGCTTGTGAAGCTGTTGCCGTTTGCATCCGTCACAATCGTGAGCGGTTCATAATTTTTTGTGGCGTCCCAATCCCCGTCATATTTAGGGACGTACCTGGCCCCGATATACTGCCGCACTGCCATAGCTGTTACCTCCTTTAATAACTTAACACAAGGTGTCCAAATTCTCTATATTCAGGAATCGTGATGTCATATTCTGTGGTGTTGAATCTGATTTCATCCCACGATTCGGGAATATACGCAACAAAATATCCGTCTGTTGTCAGGCCGAAGAAAACATTTGCCGCAAGCTCTCCAACGATGTCAAGAAGATTACTGTTCATCCATCGTTTAAATGCATCCACAACAGCTTCCGGGAAATCACCGTTTTCGATGTCATTCATGAATTGCATAAGCGCTTCAAGCTGTTCCTGCGCGGTATCGCAGCAGTCAAGAATTTTTTTCACTTTCCGGATGAGCCACCCAAGATCTGCATCATAATTTCTTGTATACGGAAATTCGTTAAAGTATGCCATCTTTATATCTCCTTCCTGTTCATTTTATTGTACATCAATACAGGCCGATGATCAATTCTTTTTCATATAAATCCGCAATAAACCGATACGGATTAAATCGCTCCAGCAGATTCAATTCCTGATTAATCATATCCTGATTGGTAGTAACACCGATATTTCCGTGCCTGTTTACCTCGTGTTCCGTGGTGCTGTCCTTATCCTGTTTGTGTGTATCAGTGCCGCCGTGTTGAATCGTTTCACCGTGCGTCAGCGCATCAGTCAGCCCCTTCCCATGCGTGGTTGTGTCTGTTTTCCCATGCGCCAACGTGTTTTTATTATCGGCTTGATATGTGGTAGCATTTTCGGCACTGATTTCATTTGTGCTCGTGGTGCTCCCGCTCTCGCTGTCCGTCGTGGTGCCGCGCTCCTGCACGTCCCTTGAATCTGTCCCCGAATGCGTTTCACTGGAATTTCTCGTGATTGTCAGCGTGTCCGCGCCGCCTGTTTTTGTTTTTTCTTTTCTCCATTCAGCAACATTTTCAATCGGTGAATACTCCGCAAGCATTACTTTTACAATGTGTTCAAAATTCCATTGATTCTCAAAGAAAAATTGCTGTGTTGCGGCCTTCTGCACTTCCGGTTCTGAAAAAAGCGGCGTAAGCAGCCCGCAGCGCATGACGATAGCGCCCCGGACGCGCTGCATGTCAAGCGGCGCGGGAACGGCGCAGCCTTCAAACATGTCTCCAAGGCCAAAGTCATGTAAGTAATTAATATGATTCTGAAGGTTCATTTTCCACCGCCATTTCCGCAGTTTCTACCGCCTTTACTTCCCTGAGCTTGATTGAAAGATTCAGTGAATAAAGCCTGTTTGCAACGTCAAGACCCTCTTGAATGGTGTCAAGCCAATTCAAAACATTGAAGCGCACTTCTTCATTATTGGCATTCACTTCCTGTTCATTCAGCCGCTCGCGCTTGTCCAAATTTGCATTATTAATACCGATATCAGAAAGAAAATCATTCACGATTTTTCGTCGAAGTATCATCACATCATCTGCAATGAACGATTGCTTAACGTTATTAAACATAAAGTTTTCGCTGTTCACTTGTGACTTGCGCGGAAATACTGCGGGAACGCCCGCAGAAATTTCATCATACATCTTTTGCATGGTCTTTGCCTGCGCTTGATCGTCAACGAAACCAATGAACGCAACTTTGGAATTCATCAAGTTCACTGAAATCGCTGAATCACACATGGCAAGAAGTGTGCTGAATCTCTGCAAGATTGGCGATACTCCTGTATAATCAAATTGCAAATGAATAAGAGCAGAATCAACGCCGATTTTCCGTTCAAAGCTGCCAAGTAGATGATTTGCAATGATGATATTTGTCGGCCTATCCCAAACATTCAACCCGGTAAAACCACACTTCAGAGGGATGACCCCCAAAGTGGTATCAAGAATGGCGATATAACCATCAAGGAATAAATGAGACCAAAAGTAATTCACATCCCACGATTCCGGCATTCCGGATAATTCAAAGCGTGAAAGAATCTTCTTCAACCCCCATTGCCAATAGTAATTATTTGACCAGGTGAATTCGCCGTGCACGCTCTTTGGTTCTTCGCGCGCAAACATCCGCTTCAGGTCATCAAAAGCGATTTCCGAAGCGTTCACCGTTTGCATGGTCTGTTTATTTTTTGCGGGGCTTTTCTTCACCGCTGCCGTTCCTGTTGTTTTCTTCGCTGCCATCTCTTTATTACTCCATGAAAAAGCCGCCATTTAAAAGATCATTTATACGCTCTCTGATGCTCCCCCTGATGCTGCCCTGTACAGAAGCATCCCTTGTCTTTATATACCCTGACAGATTCCCAAGGCGCGCTGTGTTAAAATATGGCAGACCCTGCACCGCCGCCATATTTCCGACCGCTCCGCTTGTTCCGCGCTCTGTCACTGCTACCACTATATAATCTTCAAGCCCTGCACCAGCGCCGCCAGAAATGCCGCCTACGCTTGTTTGTGTCGCTTCGAATGCTGACATAATCGCGCCCGCTGCTCCTATTACATTTCCATAGGAAAGAGAAAGTGCAGCGCCCGCAATCGAATTAAAAATGGAAGATGGTGATATATTGCTAATACCAACCGGAATAGATACCGCCGTAGAAGCGCCATAACTCCCCAACCGCACGCCGCCGCAAATCAACTCATACGCAATTTCTCCCGATGTCAGATTTACCGAAAACTCCACAACCAAAGTATCGTTGGTGCTAAATATCGGATGGTTAAGAGAAACAACACCGACGAAAGGAAGAAATATGGAAACGTCTGTATACGGTTGAAGTCTAAGCCAACCGGTACGCGTAAAAGGAATGTCTACTGTATAGACGTTTGAGTAAATCATGGAACCGAGCCAATGAAAATTAAGGCCGGTGTGAAACTGTCCTAACGTGAGTTCCGATGTTCCACCGCCGGAGTCGAGAGCCGCAACGTCAAACGGCACCCAACGGCACTCACGGACGCACTCCATAGCAGATCCGGACGAAATAAAGTTCTTAGCTATTATTTCCCATTCATTTCCGGCAACGACGGCGGAATCATACCAGTTTTCTATGCTGTCAAGTATAAGATTCATTCCGGTACGACCGAGACAAAATTGACGTACTCCACTATCTTCGCCGATTGCCGATAATAAAAATGTACCGATAGCTGATATAGGCACCTGCACACTTCCTTGTGCCGCCGTCGGTGTGATGCCGCTCGGTACAATGCGATTGTCCGTTAATTGCGTTGATCCCTGCGCGCAGAATTCAATGAAAGCGGAAGTGTTCGCAATCTGTTCTTTATGCGTGGCAAGCACATCAAGAGTGCAAGCGATTTCATACAGATTGTTCCGAACAGATCGAATGTCATCAATGAAATAATACGCGCCTTCAAATTTTGCATAGGTGTAATTAGGGCGCGCCCCGGAAAGAAGAAACACCGGTGCATTTAAAGATGTTTCATTTTTGAGCGTCACATCTACGGCCGCCCCGGTATTATCCGCCGGAGCAGCCGTGGAATTTTGACGCTTCGAAAAGTTGAAAAGAAGAAGCCGTAAAGCCATTGTACCCTCTTAGTTCAACGTGAACACAATGAAGTTTTCACTTGCATCGAAGAACATGTTCTTCATGATATGATAGAACGTGTTATAGTACAGGCCGCGCGCGTTCACCGGGGTCGTGAGCACTTCCTCTTCCATCTGATATACGCCAAGAGCGTCACGATCAAACAGAACAGCAACAGCGTGATTTGCGGAATAGTTTGCACCCGTTTCAAGATTGGCCGCTTCAAAGTGATCGCGCTTATCCGGGGATTGCCAAAAGTTAATTGTTTCGTAGTTGTTCAGCTTCACATATCCATCATGAAACGCCTGATACTGCGAAACGGTTTCAAGGCGGCGTTCAAAGTCAGACAGAACAATCAGCCGCTGATCTTCTTTGGGCGTGAATGTTTCAATACTGCCGTCATTGAACAGGCTGCCCATGTCGGTCAGATAGTCGGAATAGCTGTTAATCTGACCAACAGCCCAATTTAAGAAATCCTTATCATGAAGGCACTGTGCAGCGCTCAAGCTCTGCCCGGTTTCCGTGTTGTAACGTGTGCGAAGAAGTACGCGCTGGATATCATTTCCGCGCACTGTTGCCATCGCCCCGGTAAGAGCCGCGCGCGCCAGGTCCTCATAAGATGCTTCGATCATGTTCCGGACTTTGCCGAATACGACAGTGATGAAGCTGCCCATTGCGGATTCTGACAGAAACGCTTCCTTCAGAAGCTTCCGGGAAATCGTGATCTTGAACATGAACGGATTGCGTCCAACAAAAAGCTTCTGCTTTGCTTTCGGTTTACTGATAATCCAGGGGTCGATGCTCTGACCGTCTACAAGCTCATAAGCGTCATCCTGAACCGCTTCCGGAAGCTCAATGTCTATCTTCTGCATGATCGCGCCCCACTCCATATCAGATTCAACGATCACGCCGCGCAGCTTGTTCCGGTATGCCCGATAGTGATAGACTGTGCGCCCGATTCGCTGCACCAACGTGTTGACGAATGCTTCCGTGTTCGCCGCGCTGCTTAATACCGTGTTTCCGAGGGATACAAGCCCTTGCGCGTTGATAGCGGCCTGCACTTCATTCCCGAATGCCTGCTGCGTTACGCTGTTTACAAGTTCATAAATCTGATTGGTTTCCATCGTTTAATCCCCTTTCTTTAAAAACATATCCGCAAGAATGGATTCGGGTTCTTTCCGAATTTCCTGTTGCAGATTGAGCTGCCTTGATAATGTATAGTTTACTTCCTTTGTTTTTGCGCTGTCCGCAATCGCCGCATCTCTGCTGTCCCGCAGCTCTTTGTTTTCAGAAAGCAAGCTGTCACGCTCTGCTGTCAGCTCTAAGATGCTTTTTGATGCTTCCTGATACAAAGCTTCATAATTCACATCAGAAGCGTCCTGATCGCCCGCTGCGGGATTATCCACACTGTCCACAATCTTATCCACATCTTCCATGGTTTTGCCGCCCTTCTCCCCGGATAATTGCCGCCAACGGTTACGGCGCGCCGTGGCGGCTACGCATCGTCAACCCTTCCGGGGTTTTCGCCTGACGATAATGACGACGCGCCGCAATTAAATTGTATAGGAAATAATTGTAGATGTCAATAATTCAACAGAAAGATAATATTGTATCAGATTAAATTGAGTACAGTAAGAAGATGCTGCCTGGTCATGAAGGAATCGCAAAGCAGCATATTTGAAGCATAAGCATCAGACAGCGCCCCGCCGTAATGACGATAGAAAAGGCCGCGCTGCGTTTTTGAATTGAATGAAGGCACCTTGTTTGAAACGGATGCCCCTGCATAATACTTCCGAAAGCTCTTGTGTGCCATGATTCCGATACCGTCAATGTTACAAATTGGCCTGTATTCCCTGATTGACTTTGGCCGTCCGATGCACGAAAAGTCATTCCGTGAAAATTCGTTCTTCAGTGCTTCGCGCTTATAGGAATCATCTTCCGGAAGATTCCGGTATAATACACCTTTTTCCTTATGCTTTGATACCTCAGAATCGCACAATTCCACATAGATGTCCCCGCGACTGAAGCGCGTCTGCCCGCTTCTCTGCATCTGTTCGATGCTCCGGATAAGATCGAAGCCCGCCAAGATCGGATTATTGAGCTCCTGCGTGTTCGCCAAGAAGAACACAAGCACCGCAGCTTCCCCGGAAAGCTCCCTGTTTCTGTTCACCGATTCATAGAGATTTAAAAAAGAGCGAAACGCATCAAAACGAAACGGCTGTATCTGTATAAATTCATCATACAGAATTACACCGATCTGTGAGAAATCAACGCCGCGCAGATTTTCAAAAGTGGAAAGAGCTGCGGCATAACCAAGATTCCGTTCTTCCTGCTCTCCTTCTTCATTGGTGACAGTTTCCACAATATCATTGATGTCCTCACCGCCCCGGATGAAGATATTTCTGCCGTGATCTGTCGCCCATTTCTTAAAGGGGTTTCCCCGGTCAGGTGAAAGGGAAAGCTTGATCTGCTTATCTGTTGATCTGATGTATAGCATCTTTGACCCGGCGTTTAAGCAGTAGTCAAGCGCGGAATAGGTTTTTCCTATCCCGCGCCCGCCCATAAAGATGTTAAAAACGCGCCACTTATCCGCGCTGTTCCTTATGTCGTACCACTTGATCATTCTTCAACATCCACAAAATCCGCTGTGTAGTGCGTAACACCCTTGTCATCCTCATAGGTGCGAATGACAAGCCCCGCGCGCCCTGTGTTCATCTGCTCGATTGCTTCATCATCGTTAAGGATGTCTTTTACAACATCCACAAGATGCGATGGCAATGAAATGAAATAGCCATCAGATGCAGCAAACGGAGATTCTCCATATTTGCTCTTCCTGTTGATGTACAGGCCGTACACATGAAACACCGCATCCGGGCGCTTCGCGTTGAAAAGATCGCCAAGCTTGCGGAATTCGAAGCCCTCAGTGTCTACCTTGAATCTGTTTTCCCTTCTGTTGTGTTTTGCAATGCTCATAACATTTCCTTTCTGCCGCTTATCGGCTGCTATGTGTGCCGCCCCTACTGGCGGGTATCACCGTTCAATAAAATCGCCGTTTTCAAGCTTCACGCGCGCGGCGCAGCGTTCCACAAGCCGCAGAACGTAGGCCGCTTGATCTCTGTGCGCTTCCCTGCTTTTTGCCGTTCCGGATTTTGTGAAAAGATCAAGAAGCCATTCGATCTCAATCATTGGCGTTTCAATCTCCTGCACCTTCACGACGTTCCACGCGCTCCCGTCCTCATTGTAGTATTCCACTTCCCCGCGCTTCAAAATATCCTTCATGTTCCGGAAGGAAAGCGCGCCTTCTGTTGTGTTCGTGTATCCGTTCCCGGTTTCCCACACTACGTTATAAAATCTGATGCCGCTCATTTTCTAAGTCTCCTTTCAAATATTGCCAGTAGGTCATTCAGATACATATTAACGATTAGAAATTCATTGGGCGATAATTCTTCCTCCGCCCGTCTAAGGCATGATTCTGCATGAATATATGAAAGACGGTACGCATCATTTTGCCCCGCCCGGTACCCATCTGAATAATGTTCGCAGCCGCTCATGCTTTCACGCTTTCCGCCGCCTTGAAGGCGTCCCACACCGACATTTTATCATCAGATAACCACGCTTCAAAAAAATTGTACTCTTCTGAATTCAGAAAGAATTCATTTACGATATTACACGCCATGTCAATGATTTCCGGTTCAAACAGACCTGACAGCCTTCCTTCTAATTCATCTGCATCAATAGTTTGCTGGATTGCTCGATCTGCGATTTTCGCCGCAAGACGTGCGCGCTCTCTGCTTATAACTTCCTTACCGTATGATGTGTTCAAATCTTGTTTTTTCTTCATTGTAGCCACCTTTCCGCGCTCTGCGCTAAACCGTTTGTTTTTTCCGGGGATATCGCCCCGGAATTACATCATATCACTTTTTTACACATATGTCAAATCTAACACAAATCGTATTTTTTATCTGACATGTTTTGTATCAGTGATAAATAATCCCCGGTAACACCGATTGTATAAGTATCGTCAATAAGTGCAATATTCGAAGCTGTTGTCATGGTGCAGCCGTCTATTGTGATTTCATGTATTTCGTCATCGTTATAATATGCTACAAGATGTCCGGAATCCTCAATTACCGCCCCTATTCGGAAGGAATCAAGGCCATTCTTTGTGAAGAAAGCCTGGCCCGCTTTTTTGCTTACTCCTGCAATCGTTGAATAACACCGACCGTCAATATCGACAACGTATTTTTTCGCTCCAAGTGTCCGCAGCCTGTCATACTTCCCATCATATTCGAACACTCCCATGTAGTGTCGCTTTCCTTTTAAATCATCGGCATAAGCTCCACGATCCTTCGCGTCTTTTGTCAGCGCCTTATTCAATTCTTCTATTCCTTTCCGGTGCTTTTCATAATTCAAAAATTTCACGCTGTCAGTATCGATATATACCAAATCGCGTCCTATCACATTCATCATGTCATGCAACCGCTTCCTTGCATGTACAGTCACCCACACACCCCACTGATAGGCAAGAAAAGAAGCCCTTTTTTTATAGTATTTTGTCAAAGTTTCTTCAAGCGGTTCTTCTGTCGTTTCATATCCTGTTTCACCTTTCCCGGTATATTCCGTGATTGATTGATCTAAACGCATTACCATCATCCCATAAAGAGCATTCAAGCGGTTCTTGCTTTTTCCGTACATGTACACAGATTCCTGGTCATTCTTCCCCTTCAATGCGGTTTTCTTTTCATAGTAGTCCATAACAACACTTCTGTATTCCTTCGGTAAATAGTCGGCGCGCGCCATATAAACGCTTTCAATGCTCATTGATTTTACATGATATTCATTCAGTATTATCGTCACATCTTCATAGGCTGCCCACATGGTAAGTTCTGATGCTGATAGCACTCTTCCATTATCAAGAATTCTATCGCTGCTTAAATGCTTTGTTTTAGCAAGCGGTATATATGGTATGCCGTGCGCTGCTGTGCATTCAATTTCAAAAAATGCCACATGAAGAAGAAAGCAGAAATCACCGCTTTTTCTATACTTTTCAAACGTTTCCATGCTAATAGGAATGAATTTTGACATGGGAAATTTATCACACATCATGCATGCCGGATAAGATGAAGCAATATCAAACGATGTAACATTGTTCAACGTCTGATTGGAATATCTAACGTTTGCATGTGTATCACCACCGCGAAACGCAGCGCGCAAACTCTTGTATTCTTCGGCACTCAAAGCGGAATCAGTGAAAATTCTTCTGTTCTTTTTGTTCTTCTTCATTTCAATTCGGGCAGCGCGCCTTACATATCCGGTGCTTGTCATTGGTATTGAAGCAAGCGTGTCAAAACGCATAAGGGAATGAATGCACTCACACAAGCCGCGCACGTCATTATAACAATATCCCTGTTCTTTGGGGGTAAGTTCCGTTTCTGCCGTCCTGATCTTTGCATAGTCAAAATCATCTTCCAATTTGTAGAAGCGTGCATTCTCTGATTTACAAAACATTTTCAAGCTCATGTTTGAAAGAGCAGCAGAGCAGCGGAATTCTATGCAATCCGCATGAACCACTTTCAGCGGGCGGCGCTCTTCTTTACAAAATGATTCCGTAACGTTAAGAAAACGCCGCATGAATTGCATTTCATACGATAAATTGTGGCAGTAAACCACAAGCCGCAGATTCTTTGACAGATTCATTTCACGAATAATCATTTTTAACATGGACACAAATTCTTCCCATCTTCTGCCGAACACAACCCGGTACCCGATGCAGAATTGCCAGTGATACATGAAAGCGAACGGCCTATACTTTGAATCAATTTTTCCCTTGTCTTTTCCGCTCTTTATTCTTTTGTAAATATTGGTAGTTTCGATGTCAAAAGCGCAAGGAATTTCAAGATATGAAACAGCATACTTTCCGCGCTTCTTTGATTCCGCGCAGCTTAGCATGATGTCCTTATACGGTATTTCATTGTAAGAGTAAACAGGAACGGATACCGCGCCGCTCACTGTATCAGTGATGATTGTGTGCATAGCCGCCTATACTTTTAAACCGTTTACCATGAATCCGGCGCGAATCGCTCCCATGCCTGCACCAGATCGGGCGCATCATCACGCCCCGAAGCATAATCGTTATAAGCCGCGATAAGATCATCAACAGTCTTTCCCTGTTGGAATTGATCTTGTGCGGATTGAATCAAATTTGTACTTCTTCCGTGCGCTTTCTTGAATTCCTTCCACGCATCCGTTTTGAACATTTCGTTAATCCAAAAAGTTACACGCGCATCTTCAATGTCAACGCCCGCAGCCGCTAATTGATCTTGAATTGCATCTATCTGTTGTAAAGATTGGCGGGCATAAGGAAGTGAATAGTCACGCGCATTTTGAAAAGCCATCATTTCATCAACCTGGTTATGCAGTGTTTCAAGATCGTACCTTGCATTATTTTCAAGGAAGCGCTTTCCTCTCTCGTCTGTCTCTTCATCATAACCAAGAAATTCTTGCGCGCGTCTCCAACCTTCCGACGTTACTTCGGCGCGTTCCTGTGCAAGCATCTGTTGATTGCTGCGCTTTGCAAGGAGTCGCGCCAAGTCTCTATATTCCCGCTCCGCTTCAGAATCTCCGCCCATAGCGTCAATATATAAATCTTCGAAATATTGTAATGTCGGTTTTTTTCTTTTTGCCATATCAGTCTACAAAACACCAAGTGCCATTTTCAAATATCTTGATAGGCCTTCCATAAATACCGTGGCCGCCAACGCTGAAATCATCAGACCCGCCTTCTTGTTTCTGAAATCCGTTTAGTCCCGCTTTCCGAATAATCTCTGGATAATCCACATAGCATTCATCAAGATCAACTTTTCCGCGCGCTTCATTGATTTTGACATCCCCGGCAGACTGCCACATCTGACAGGGCGCGACAGGTTTTACGCTCTGCCAAAGCGCAAGCCAACGTGTGAAGTGTTCAAGGTCAGATTCTTTGAAGTGATTCTTAAGGTAATCAAGATTGCAATAGTACCCGGTATACCATCCGAGCTTTTCCATCTGAAAACACGCAACAGAAAGCGCAGAAGTTGCCGTGTCCCTCGTCTCTGTTTTCCCCGAATTCTGATTATAATAGCGCGTGGTGTCACCCTCATAATCAAGATATACAGGCATGTCAAGAAGCCCCTTATATGGCTCCAATACTTGATTAAATGCGATTGCATTTTGCTGTGCTTCCGGAATCGTTTTAAAATACATGAACCAATAAGCGCCAACGTGTAGACCCGCAGCAACGGCATCCATTACGTTATTATGGAAATCACTATCTTTTTGCTTCGCAAAGCTTCCCCATCCCGCGCGGGCTATCACAAAATCATATCCGGCTTTTTTCAGTGCATGGAAATCGACACAGCTTCCCGCACTGATATCAATGCCGCGCATCATTTCCGTTCACCTGCGCGCGCAGAATCAGCGATTGATTCCGCAAGCGTGTAGCCCACCACATCGGCGGCCAAGAGGATAAGCGCCCCGATTCTTTCAGCCGTTCCGGAGTCCGCGCCAAAAAGCACAAGGACGGCCACAATAAACGCAGCAACAGCAGCCCACCATTTCCGAGATGTAAGTTTTTCTTTCCAATTAATCATTGTTCTGCTCTCCTTTCTTGATTGTGTCGATGATTTTCCACATAGCCATTTGTTCCCTTGCAATGCCAATAAGCATATCATGATCTTCACGCCATTCATTCCGCATTGCTTGAAAATCTCCCTTCATCTCACTAATATCGCGCCGCACTGTTCGCAACTCCACAATCACTTCCGTTGACTTTTCAGCGCCGTCAGTGTGCTCTTTCTTCCGGGCAAAGTAAAAGACGGCAACGGCCAAGACAGCGTTTATAATTGCTATGAAATAGGTCACTTCAATATTCATGTTATATTCCTCCGCGCCCATCTTATCATGAATCGAATTTTAAATAAAGAGCAAAACAATAGAAACGTCCGCTATTTAATTTGATTTTAATATCATTTCACATTATAATATTGTGCATGAACATATTTTATACTATTAGATGGCACTTTATTATATTGTTTGTTGAAATAGCTGTTTGCGTCGAACAGTTTATCGAAAGATTGTATTTTCTTCTGCTTTAAATGCTCCCATTTCCCTTTTTCTGTTTTCATACCTCAAAGAGCTGCCGAGTGTTCGACAGCTCTTTCTTTTCATGCTGTCCTATAAATCGGACACATTGAAATAATACCACACAAGTCAACGCCGCCGTCGGCGCAATTCCTGACATGGATGTAATTTATGACACGCGTGTAGAAAGTTACATGCGTGTCATTTTTTTGCGCGGATGGGGAAGGCGGACGTGACGGACGTGTCGGAATACGGG
>Ga0256405_10010657_pt1 | contig 12038 bp, 10 predicted proteins | sample RumenRJG_02DNA_FD_189096 | JGI IMG/M metagenome (GOLD analysis project Ga0256405, IMG submission 189096) | Bovine rumen microbial communities from Lethbridge, Alberta, Canada - RJG_02 | ecosystem: Host-associated > Mammals > Digestive system > Stomach > Rumen | place: Canada: Alberta...
CGGAAACCGAAACCGAATCAGAAACCGAAACCGAGCAATATATCCCTCCTGTCATACAAACCATCGGGACCATTGACGGGCCTGTCCATCTGAAAGGTGTCTTTCCGAATCAATGCCGGGCCAGCCTGGATCTCTCCGATCTGTTTCGTGCAGAAGGATCTGAACCGGGGATCGCGGATTCCCTGCTGTTTACCGCCTGGTGCGACGACAGCACCATGCTTGCCTGTTCTGTAGAAGGCAATCTGCTCAAACTGTCCGGACGCAGAAACGGTACTGCTCAGATTCATGTCATTGCAGAGCTTGCACCAACGGATGCCGCTGCCGGGAACAATCCGAATCCCTTTCAACAGGATTCGTGGCAGGGGGAAGCTGAGAATGCGGCCGCTTCGCCGCTCAGTCAGGCAGAAATCACCTTTACAGCCCAGGTAGACGCTCTGCTGCCCTCTCTTTGGGTGCTTTCCATCCTGCCGGTTTTCGCGCTGCTGATCGCCGCGACGGTCCTCATTGTCCGGAAGAGCAAGAATTCCGGCATTCCACTGTCCGGAAGTCTTCAGTGGTATGTCAGAGGGGAAAATGAAAAAATCTTCGGAATGCCGGCACAGACGATGGCGGATCTTGGCGACTATGGAAACAAGGTACGTCTCAGTGAGCTCGTTCAGGATGAACTGTTAGACGGTTCCCCGCTTCATAAGGTGACAATCTGCGGTACGCCCGGCGGGATTGCGATTGAAAGCAGAAGCGCTTCCTGCCTGATTGCCGCCGAAGGAAGGCCGGTCCAGAGGCGTATGATCCTGACACATTCCATACGATTCAAAGTGCTGTGCGAAACCGGAAACGGAACCGCATGCGTGATCGCATGTTATTCTGATGATCGCCCATACAAAACGGAGCCATCCTATGAGGATGACTCCGATGAACGTACCAGACTGCTGGTCTAGATGCTGTTTGGTCTGATGGCTGGAGAATTCCGTGCCCGGGATCAGACGATTCCCTGTGCCTTCATGGCATCCGCAACCTTCTGGAAGCCCGCAATATTCGCGCCGGCGACATAATTTCCTTCCATGCCGTAGCGTCTTGCCGCTTCATCACAGTTTGTGAAGATGTCGTTCATGATTCTCTTGAGCATATTGTCGACCTCTTCGAAGGTCCAGGACAGGCGCTCAGAGTTCTGGCTCATCTCCAGCGCGCTGGTGGCAACGCCGCCCGCGTTGGAAGCCTTGCCTGGGCTGAACAGCATTCCATTCTTCTGAATATACTCTGTTGCATCCAGGGTAGTCGGCATGTTTGCGCCTTCCGCCACGCAGAAGCATCCATTTTCATGGAGCATCTTCGCATCCTCCAGATTCAGTTCATTCTGCGTCGCGCACGGGCAGGCGATATCGCACTTCACGGACCATACGCCCTTTCCTTCATGGTACTCGGCACTCGGTCTCTTCTCCTTATACTCAGTCAGGCGTGCGCGATGGACTTCCTTCACTTCCTGAAGCAGCGCAACATCGATTCCGTCCGGATCATAGATCCATCCGGTCGAATCCGAGCAGGTGACAACCTTCGCGCCAAGCTGCTGCGCCTTCTCAATCGCATAGATCGCGACATTGCCGGCACCGGAAACCACAACTGTCTTGCCTTCCAGCTCTTTTCCGTTTGCCTTCAGCATGGCCTCCAGGAAATAGATCAGGCCATAGCCGGTTGCCTGTGTTCTTGCCAAAGATCCGCCATAGGTCAGTCCCTTTCCGGTCAGAACGCCTTCATACAGACCTGTGATCTTCTTATACTGTCCATAGAGGAAGCCAATCTCGCGTCCGCCGACTCCGATGTCTCCTGCCGGAACATCTGTGTCCGCGCCGATATGACGATAAAGCTCTGTCATAAAGCTCTGGCAGAAAGCCATTACTTCACGGTCGCTCTTTCCCTTCGGATCAAAGTCGGAACCGCCCTTGCCGCCGCCGATCGGCAGACCAGTCAGGGAATTCTTGAAGATCTGTTCAAATCCGAGGAACTTGATGATGCCGAGATTGACAGAAGGATGGAATCTCAGACCGCCCTTGTACGGACCGATCGCGCTGTTGAACTGAACACGGAAGCCATTGTTTACCTGTACCTGGCCTTTGTCATCCACCCAGGGTACACGGAACAGGATCTGTCTCTCAGGAGTTGTGATTCTCTCCAGCAGAGCTTCCCTGCGGTACTCTTCCTCATTCTCTTCAATGACCGGGCGAAGTGTGGCAAGAACCTCCTTCACCGCCTGATGAAACTCAGGCTGCGCCTGATTCTGGGCGACAACGCGCTCATAGACTTCATCTACATACGACATAATGATACCTCCTGTTAAGCAAATGCGCCGCCCGTGCCTGCACCCTGCAGGCTTCCCGGCAACGCGGTTATTATATATCGAAGTAAATTTCGCTTGCAACACTTTTCTGCAAAAAATTTCCGAAAAATTTACTTTTTCGGAAATTTTTAAGGGTAAAACGCTATTCTGATTTAATAATTTGTTTGCACATGTTCCGGTGTCCGTCAGACCTTATGCAGCCGGATCAGCCGGATCCGGCTGAACCTTATCTTCGCAGAAAGCGAGCAGCTTCTCACGGATGTGCGGATACTCTTCAATTGCCGTATCGTACAGCTTCTGCAGTGTCTCCGAATCCCGGGTATAGGTGGTAATATCCAGATGCTTTTCAGGTGCAATGATCAGCGCATGCCCCTGCTCTTCCAGTCTTCTCACCGCACGGAGCGTCGCATTGTAGCGTTCATGCCTCACGTCCAGATTGTGCACAAGATTCGGATACTGATGCAGCAGCGTGTGGTACAGCTTCTGATGCTTTTCCGCCTCCCGCACGGTATCCTTCGGACGGCACAGAAGAACAATCACTTTATCACACCCTGCTTCCAGCGCACGTCTGACCGGCACGCTGTCGCTGCATCCGCCGTCATAATACAAGTGTCCGCCGATCTCAACCGGTCTGCAGGCAATCGGAATTGCGCAGGTAGCCATATAGACCGAGTAATCATGCGGATCAAGATCATTTTTATTGAAGTAGTAAGGTTTTCCGGTTTCCGCATCTGTGGCAACGGCCCAGAGCTCACAGGGGTTTCTCATGATCGCGTCATAGTCCAGCTCATCTTCTCCCCCTCTTCCGGTCATATCCTGATAGATATACTCCAGGTTGAAGAAATTACCTTTGCTGTGGTAGAAGGCAGTCCATCCCATATAGTCCGGTCTTTCGACGTAGTCCACAAAGAATCTGCGGTTCCGGTCTCTCTGCCCGGCGACGAAAGAAGCGCCGCAGGCCGCGCCTGCGGATACGCCGATCACATAATCCGGCTTAATGCCGTCGTCCAGCATCCGGTCCAGAATGCCGGACGTATAAGCACATTTCATGCCGCCGCCCTCGATCACAAGTCCAAGTTTCAATTTTCAGTCCCCTTTCTATGCCAAACACATGAAGCTGTCATATTTCCTGCCGGAGCATCCACATCCTTTTGCTGTCAGGAATTGCTCTGACATGCAGACCGCTCACAGGCCTCTACGACATGCTTTACCAGAATGGAAGTCGTAACCGCGCCGACGCCTCCCGGTACGGGAGTGATCGCGGCAACAACCGGCTCCGCCTCCTCGAATACAACATCCCCGCATAATTTATGATCAGGGCCCATGCTGATTCCGACGTCTATCACAATCTGGCCTTTTCTTACACACGCTTTGTCAACCGTTCCCGGGTGTCCCGTGGCGGTCAGAACGATATCCGCTTCCCGCACAACGGCAGGCAGGTCCACCGTCTTCGTGTGACAGACGGTCACAGTAGCGTTCCGGTCCGTCAGCATCAGCGCGGCAGGCTTGCCGAATACCCTGGATCTTCCGATCACGACAGCACGTTTCCCGGTACAGTCAATCTTACTATAGTCAAGGCATTCCATCGCTGCTTCTGCAGTACACGGCGCATACCCCTGGTTTCCGGACGTAATCAGGCTGCTCATGGAAAGATCTGTCATGCCGTCCACATCCTTTTCCGGACAAAGACAATTCACCACAGCATGCTCATCCATTGACTTCGGAAGCGGCCTGAGAAGCAGAACGCCATGCACCGAATCATCCTGGCTGAGATGCTTCAGCAATGCGATAAGATCCTCCTGTGATACGTCTTCGGGAAGCTGTGTTTTTCTGCACAGAACACCGATCTTCTCACAGCGCGCGGACGCTCCTTTTTCATAGGAAATGTCCCCTGGTTTCTCTCCGATCCGGATCACATGCAGGCAAGGCCGGATTCCCTTATCCTTAAGACGCCGAACCCGCTCACTGAGCGCTGCATTCAGGCGATCTGCCACATCCTTTCCTTTAATCAGCTGTGCCATGAATCTCCTTTCTGCCCGGATATTTCTTCCGATTCTTCCTTCCATTCCAGTCCGCCGCCTGCACGGCTTTAGACACCCGATGAGGCTTCCTCTAATTTCGCAGCTGTTTCAGTACCTGCGCATAGATCGCTTCCGCAGCCGGTACATATTCCTTCAGCATTCTGTCTGCACGGGCATTGTATTCGTCCGCGAGATCTCTGTCTTTCATCGATTTCGTATTGATGAAGACATTCAGCGCCGCACCCTCCAGCGCAGCCCTGCACAAGGCAGCTGCGTCCCCGGCATCCGAAACTGCCCCCTTGCTCCCAAGATCCGCGCAGATGCGGATCAGATCCAATGCCTGACAGGTCTTTTCCATGATCTGCAGAGGTACCTGGCAGGCATCCTTGAGTGCGGTTTTCATCACCTGATCCCGGGCATCCTTTTCTTCTGCCGTATTCTGCGGCATGGAATAGGCCTTGGAAAGCGGAAGAAACATCTGCGCGTCCAGATCGATCAGTTCCAAAAGCTCCTGCTGCAGTGCCCCGGCTTGTGCGGCTGCCCTCTCCATCTCTTCCTGAACCGCTGCATAGCGCTTCCGGCCGATGGTCAGATGTGTGACCATCTTTCCCAAAGAGATACCAAGGCAGCCACACAGAGCACTTGCTCCTCCTCCGCCGGGAACAGCATCCCCCGATCCAAGGCGGGATGTAAATTCGCGGATTGTCATTTCCGGATAATTCATATCATTCCTGCTTTCTCATTGCAAGATAGTTTTCCCTTCCGAGCCTGTACAGATCATTGCCTGCACAGTCAATCAGCACGGTTACGGGAAAATCTTTTACGGTCAGTTTCCGGATCGCTTCCGGCCCGAGATCCTCATACGCAATCAGTTCGCTTTTGACAATGTGCCTGGATAACAGCGCACCTGCGCCGCCGATTGCCCCGAAATAGATCCCATGATACTTCCTGATTGCTTCGATGACCTCCGGTGACCGCTTTCCTTTGCCGATCATAAAGCGCGCGCCAAGGGCGATCATCTGCGGCGCCCAGCGATCCATGCGTCCTGAGGTTGTCGGTCCTGCAGACCCGATGACCTGTCCCGGTTTCGCGGGGCTCGGGCCGACATAATAGATCACCGCATCCTTCGGATCAAAGGGCAGCGGTATGCCCTCCGCAAGCTGATCACACATTCTCTCATGCGCGGCATCTCTGGCAGTATAAACCGTTCCGGACAGCAGTACCTGGTCTCCGATGGACAGGCTATCCGCGATTTCCGTCGTCATCGGAAGCGCAATCCTTCGTTCCATCAGATCACCTCCGTCTCATGTCTGGTCACATGACAGCTGATATTGACCGCGCAGGGCATCCCGGCAATGTGCGTGGGAAGCGTCTCGATGTTGACTGCAAGTGCCGTTGTCCTTCCTCCGAATCCCTGCGGCCCGATCCCGAGTTCATTGATCTTCTGAAGCAGCTCGTCCTCCAGAGAAGCATAAAACGGATCCACGTGATGCGAATCAGCCGGACGAAGAAGCGCCTTCTTTGCCAGAAGGGCAGCATGATCGAAATTGCCTCCGATCCCTACGCCGACTATGATTGGCGGACAGGGATTTGATCCTGCGTTTTCCACGGTTTCAAGAATAAAGTCTTTGATTCCCGAAAGGCCCTGGGATGGCTTGAGCATCTTCAACGCACTCATATTCTCGGAACCGAATCCCTTGGGCGCCACCGTAATCCTTACCCGGTCTCCCGGGACAATGTCCGTGGTAATCATTGCGGGCGTATTGTCATTGGTATTGCCTCTGCGCACCGGATCCACCTCCACACTCTTGCGCAGATAGCCACCGACATACCCTCTGCGGACGCCCTCGTGCACGGCTTCGTACAGGCTTCCTCCGGTCAGGTGAACCTCCTGCCCGACCTCCAGAAAGACGCAAGCCATCCCGGTATCCTGACAGATCGGAACCTGCTCTTTGCCGGCCAGTTGGTAATTCTCGATGATCCGGTCCAGAATCTCCTGTGCAACCGTGCCATCCTCGTTCTTTCTGGCAGAAAGAAGCGCCTCCTGCACATCCTTCGGAAGATTCAGATTGGCCGAAATGCACATCCGCGCTATGGCATCTGTAATCCGGCTGACATCAATCTCTCTCATCGTCATCATCCTTCCATTGTCGTCATGCTGTGTTACAGCAAAGACTGAAAATACCTGTCAAAGCCGCTTCGCGCAAGCACCTGGCTGACGTCATCCGCACGGTTCAGCGCATACAGATGGATGCCGTGTATTCCTAAAGTAAGGTACCGGTTCAAAAGGTTTGCGGAATAGGTCAGGCCCTCCTCGCGGAACGCAGCCTTAATCTCCGGAATCTCATTGCCGTCCGGATCCTTCTGGAACCAGTTGTGCGTCAGAACCAGTGCCAGATCCCTGGGGACGGCGCAGGCATTGTGGGAAAAACACTGCGTCAGGATGCCGTGCTTTGTGGTGACCGGCATGATGCCGACATCGATCGGCATCGTAATACCAGCCCGATCGACTTTGTCTCTCCAGACCTTGAACTGCTCCAGATCATAGCACAGCTGGGTAATGATATAATCGGCTCCCAGGTCCTGCTTCTGCTTCAGATATGCAATGTCCTGATCCTCGCTGACACACTCGACGTGCCCGCCCGGTGCCGCGGCAACCGCGATCTCAAACCGGTCCCCGAATTCCTTTCGGATAAACTCGACCAATTGCGTTGCGTGATCAAAGTCTCCTCCGGTATGCGTCCATCCCTTCGGATAGTCCCCCCGAAGCGCAAGAATATGCTCTACATGGTTGTCCAGATATTCCTGAAGCTGCTGCCGGATCACTTCCTTCTTCAGACCGATACAGGTAAAATGCGTACACGGAACGGTTTGTTTCGCAATCTCCTGCAGCACCTCCCGGTTCCTGCCGATATTGGAGCCTCCCGCACCGTAAGTACAGGAAATATAATCCGGGTGATAGGCATTCAGCGCAGTCACCACCTTCGGCAGATTCTGCATGCCCTTTTCCGTTTTCGGCGGAAAAACTTCAAAAGAGAGCGTCATACGCTCTCTCATCCTCTCAGAAAACCGTATCTTTGCCATGGCACACCTCCTCCCATAGCGCAGTTTTGGAAGTTGACTTACTGCTTGCTGACGCTTTAACGCTTCTTAAACAAGGATGTCTTTGATTCTGTCCCATTGATCAGTCTTCGAATGTTTTCTCTGTGCTGCCACCAGCACAATGCTGTCAGAAGAAATGCAAGAATGTCTGTTTCAATCAACAGAGCCTGTGTCATATGGAACTGCCCTGTCAGCCCCATTACAACCGTGCCAAGGAAGAATGCCGCGTAGCATGCCAGGGATCCTGCCGACACATACCCTGTCGGAATAGAAATTCCGAGAAAAATTGCAAGTCCGAAAAACAGAAGCGGCGGGCAGAATCCCATCGCCATGCCGGCGGAAGCTGCTACCCCTTTTCCGCCGCGAAATCCCATGTAGAAGGGGAAGTCATGCGCAATCACCGCTCCGGCACCTGCGTACAGTCTCAGAAGCGGAATACATTCCGGATACCGGCTTCCGAATAAAAACCCGACCAGAACTGCAGCCAGGAAGCTCTTCAGAAAATCTCCGGCAAAGGTAATCAGTCCCCATTTCGCGCCCAGCGTACGGATCATGTTCGTGGTTCCCGCATTCCCGCTTCCGTAGTTCCGGATATCGAAGCCATGCAGAATCCCTATGATATAACTCGTCTGAAACAGGCCGAACAGATAGCCGATTCCAAAACAGACTAATCTGATCATATCTCTCTCATCCTTCCGTATTGATGCCAGTTCTTATGGCTGGTCTTTTCTCGCTCTTTCCCTTGTCAGGATCCGGATCGCCGTGCCCTTGAATCCGAAGGCCGTCCTGATCTGATTCTCAATGTACCGCTCATAGGAAAAATGCATCAGCTTTTTGTCATTGACAAACAGGACGAAAGTGGGCGGGGCTACGCCGACCTGGGTCATATAATAACATCTGAGTCTTTTTCCTTTGTCCATGGGCGGCTGCTGAAGCGCGACCGCCTCAGACAGAATCTCGTTGAGGACACCAGTCGCGACGCGCCGGTTTGCGCTCTCAATCACCTCATCGATCATCGTATACAGCTTATTCAGCCTCTGACCGGTTTTGGCGGAGAGAAACACGATATCCGCATACTGCATAAAGGAAAGGGTGGAGCGAATCTTGGAAGTATATCTGGAAACGGTGTGATTGTCCTTCTCTACACTGTCCCACTTATTCACCGCTATGATGATGCCCTTCCCGCGCTCATGCGCGATTCCGGCAACCTTGGCATCCTGCTCCGTGATTCCTTCCTTCGCGTCGATGACGACGACAACCACGTCACAGCGCTCAATCGCGGCCACCGCCCGGACGATCATGTAGTGCTCCAGATTCTCCTTGATCTTATTCTTCCGCCGGATCCCGGCCGTATCGATAAAGATATATTCTTTTCCATTGTACCGGACCTCTGTGTCAACCGCATCCCGCGTGGTTCCGGCGATGTCCGATACAATCAGCCTGTCCTCTCCGAGAAGCCGGTTGATGATGGAGCTTTTTCCGACATTTGGCTTTCCTACAATAGCAATTCTGGGACGATCGTCCTCCTCTTCGGAAGAGGATTTTGGCGGAAGCAGGCGCAGCACTTCATCCAGCAGATCTCCGATGCCGGTGCGGTTCGCGGCGGAAATCGGATACGGGTCACCGATTCCGAGATTATAGAATTCATAGACAGCCGCCTCATCCCTCTGCCAGCTGTCCACCTTATTCACCACCAGAAGAACCTTCTTATGGCTTCTGCGCAGCATATCCGCGACCTTTGCGTCCGCGTCCACAAGTCCCTGCTTCAGATCCGTCAGGAAAAGAATCACATCCGCCGTATCAATCGCGATCTGTGCCTGCTCCCGCATCTGAGCCAGTATAATATCATTCGTATCCGGCTCGATTCCGCCGGTGTCAATCAGCGTGAAGCTGCGGTCAAGCCATTCCACATCCGCGTAGATCCGGTCACGGGTTACGCCGGGGGTATCCTCAATAATGGAGATTCTTGCTCCTGCAAGCGAATTAAACAGCGTAGACTTTCCTACATTCGGTCTTCCTACGATTGCTACGATCGGTTTGCTCATCGATTGTGTTCCTTTTCTCTCCAATCTGGCGCCGAAAGCCCGCACACTGCCGCAACCAGGCTCCGACCGTCAGATTCTACAATAACGATTTTTATTTGTAAAGCTTCCTCAATTTGCTCGACTGTCCTGTCATCCAGAAACACCTTTTCCTGGCTGCGCAGCATATTGACCGGGATTAAAAGCCGCTCCCCCAGGTCTTTTCCCTGAAGCTGACGGATCAGATCCTGTCCCGTAATCAATCCGGAGACCGTAATCAGCTCCCCGAAGAAATCATTCCGGATCGGTATGACGTTCGCATGTGCAAAGGGATATACGGCAGTAATCTCCGAAACAAGCTGCTTCAGAGTCGGTGCCGCCAGAAGCCCTGTTGCAATCGTGACATGGCGATCCGGCCCCGGCTGTATGCTGCCCATCCCATCCCGGAGTGCTTCCCGCACCTGCTCAATCAAAAGGCGCATCATCCCGACTCCGTTCTCCAGCTGCAGATAGCCGTCGTATCTTTCTTCAGCGGGAAACTCCCGTCCTGCCAGGATGTACCATTCATCGCTGGCATGCACCAGGTGGGTTCCGGCATGTTCCATATAATAATCCTGCCAGCGTTCAATCTGGCTGATGACCTGCCCGGCGGATTCCCGGTCGAAGGGTTCGAGCTTCTCAAGATGCTCCCGGTACTTTGTCAGGCCTACCGGAACCACCGACACACTCTTCAGCTGAGGAAGATATTCCTCAAAGCCTCTCAGCGAATACTCCAGCTGTTCCTGGTCATTGATCCCTCTGCACAGAACGATCTGACCGTTCATCTCAATTCCTGCATCCCTGAGGCGCCTGACCTTCTGAAAGATCTCTCCCGCAAAACGATTGTGAAGCATCCGGCATCTCAGCTGCGGATCCAGGGTATGAAAGGAAATATTGATCGGCTCCAGATGATAGCGGATGATCCGGTCAATGTCATGATCCGACATGTTGGTCAGTGTGATATAGTTTCCCTGCAGAAAGCTGAGCCTCGCGTCATCGTCATGAAAATACAGGGTATCCCGCATCCCCGGCGGCATCTGATCAATAAAGCAGAAGATGCAGCGGTTTTTACAGGAGCGGTACTCATCCATCAGCCCGCTCTCAAATTCCAGCCCGAGATCCTCCATGGAGTCTTTTTCGATCTCCAGTTCCCAATCCTCCGGTTCCTCATCGGGAAGTCCCAGCTCAAGGAATTCCGGGGAATGCTTTCCCTTGCGGATCACAATGGTAAGGACTTCCTCACGGATCATAAACCGGTAATCAAAGACATCCTCCACCTTTTGCCCGTTCACCAAAAGCAGGCTGTCGCCCGGTTCGATGCCGAATTCTTCAGCAATGGAACCGGGCGCAACCTGACTGATCTTATGTGCGCTGCCACACTTTGTCATGATCGGATCATCCTTATGTATTCAGCTGCTGCAGAAGCTGATTGATCTTGGCGGTCGGTGACTGAATGCCGCTGATGGACACATCATGGTTCATATGGTCGATGATGGTGGCAAGGTATTCTGTCATATCCGCTTCCGCATACCACTCTCTGGAAAGCAATTCCGGCGGCCGGTAATTCAGATTGGTCGTCACGACCTTTGACAGGTAGCCTTTCTCATAGTATTCATCAAACTGATCCAGTCCATCCGTAAAGAGGCCGAACGTCGTGCAGACAAAAACCCGCCTCGCGCCTCTTTCCTTGATCTGTCTCGCTACATCCAGCATGCTGCCGCCGGAAGAGATCATGTCATCGATGATCAGAATATCCTTCCCCTTCACCGGAGCGCCGATGAATTCATGTGCGACAATCGGGTTCTTCCCGTTCACGATTCTGGTATAGTCTCTTCTCTTATAGAACATGCCCAGCTCAAGTCCGAGAATATTCGCGAAATAAACGGACCGTTCCATAGCGCCCTCATCCGGGCTGATGACCATTGCGGTGTCAGGGCTTAAGTGAAGATTCGGGACGGTCTGTACCAGTGCCTTCAGGAACTGGTAGGTCGGCATGAACGAATCGAATCCGGACAGCGGAATCGCATTCTGCACCCTGGGATCGTGCGCGTCAAATGTCACAATCCCGGACACTCCCATTGCTTCCAGTTCCTCAAGGAACACCGCGCAGTCGAGAGACTCTCTTTTTGTTCTCCTGTGCTGACGCCCTCCATAAAGAAACGGCATGACGACGGTAATGCGCTTCGCCTTACCGTTCGCTGCAGAGATGATCCGCTTCAGATCTTCATAATGGTTGTCCGGGGACATATGATTCTCTTCCCCGAATACCGTGTAGGTAATACTGGAATTCAGCACATCAACGATAATGAAGAGGTCCGTGCCGCGGACAGAATCATTGATGATCCCTCTTCCCTCACCGGTGCCATAACGTGGACAGCGGCAATCGATCAGATAGCTGTCCTCAAAGTATCCTTTGATCGGAAAGTTCTGAAGGTGAGAAAGCGGCGATGTCTTCCGCATCTGAACCAGATGCTGGTCCACCATCCCGGCAAACTCCCTGCACCCTTCCAGTGCTGCAATCTT
>Ga0256405_10010660_pt1 | contig 12036 bp, 7 predicted proteins | sample RumenRJG_02DNA_FD_189096 | JGI IMG/M metagenome (GOLD analysis project Ga0256405, IMG submission 189096) | Bovine rumen microbial communities from Lethbridge, Alberta, Canada - RJG_02 | ecosystem: Host-associated > Mammals > Digestive system > Stomach > Rumen | place: Canada: Alberta | collected...
AATATAATAATGTATAAGAATATTATTCATGTTGTAAAATGCAAACGTTTGCACGTCGGAAATGCATCTTTTTATGCAAAAATAGAACAACGTATTGAAAAGTAAACTAAATTTGCACCGTGAATAATAGGCAAAAATGCTAAATAACTACATTTAAAATACTATTTTAACTCTAATTAATGCAATGATGAAGCAGGTAAACATTCAAGTTCCGCTTAGGATGCTCGGCCTTATCTTAGGGCTGTTCCTATCGGTAGGTGCCTTTGCCCAGATTGAGGTTAAGGGCCATGTGAAAGATGCTGCAGGCGAAGACATTATCGGCGCAACAGTACGTGTGGAAGGTACACAGACCGCTACCGTATCTGATTTCGACGGTAACTTCGTGCTGAAGGCAAAAGAGGGTGCAACCATTTCGGTATCCTATGTTGGCTATCAGACAGCCACCGTAAAGGCTGCGCCAACAGTGGAAGTAACTCTTCAAGATGACGCCGCTGTGCTGAACGAAGTGGTGGTCATCGGTTACGGTGTCGCCAGAAAGAGCGACCTGACCGGTTCTGTAACGGCTCTGAAGCCGGATTCAAAGAACAAGGGTCTGGTGGTGAACGCTCAGGACATGCTGCAAGGTAAGGTTGCCGGTGTGAACATCACAACCAACAGTGGTGAGCCTGGTGCCGGTGCCAAGATCCGCATCCGTGGCGGATCATCTCTGTCGGCTTCCAACGACCCGCTGATCGTTATCGACGGTATCCCCATCGACAACAGTGGTGTAGCAGGTTCTCCCAACATCCTGTCAACGATCAACCCGCAGGATATCGAGTCCTTCAACGTGCTGAAAGACGCTTCTGCCACCGCTATCTACGGTAGCCGTGGTTCTAATGGTGTTATCATCATCACCACCAAGAAGGGTCGTATGGGTATGGCTCCCCAGGTTTCTTACGCTGGAAGTCTGACCATCAGCAAGAACAACAAGACGCTTAAGGTGATGGATGGCGACGAGTTCCGTTCTTACATCACCAATCTGTATGGCACCGACCATGACGCATACCGCGCACTGGGTACCGCCAATACCGACTGGCAGGATCTGATCTACAGAACCGCCGTATCACACGATCACAACGTGACGCTGACCGGTGCTCTGAAGCAGTTGCCCTATCGTGTGTCATTAGGTTACACGAACCAACAGGGTACTTTGAAGAACTCTGACTACAAACGTGTGACAGCCTCATTCAACCTCAACCCCAGTCTGCTGGACGATCACCTGAAAATCGACCTGAATGCCAAAGGCATGTATAGCCGTTCGTCTTATGCAAACGGCGGTGTGGTAGGTGCAGCCATCAGCATGGATCCCTCTCAGGATCCCTATTCGTTCACATCGCAGTACAGCAAGGACATGCTGGGTGCTGCCGAGGCTCAGATGCTGAACAACTTCGGCGGTTACTACCAGTGGCTCGGCTCAGGTTCTTCACTGAACGACACCACCTGGCCACTCACCAAGTTCAAGGATGCCACCAGCAACCCGCTTGCTCTGCTGAACAATCAGACCGATGTGGCTCACAGCCGCTCTTTCATCGGTAGTGCCGACTTCGACTATAAGATTCACGGCTTTGAGGACCTGCGCTTGCACGCCACACTGGGTATCGACATTTCAAAGGGTCGTCAGAACACCAACCTCTTCACCAGCTCTCCCGCTACCCCGGGTAGTATGTACTACGGCAAGCAGGGCTACTGGCAGAAGGTAAAGCGTAACACCACCCTGAGTGCCTACGCTCAGTATTATAAGGATTTCACGAAGGAGCATCACTTCGACATCATGGCCGGTTACGAGTGGCAGCGCTTCTGGCAGAGCGAGTTTACCGACAAGCCCCGCTACATGCCGATGACCAACAATGATGTGGCTATGCGTGGCCAGAAGATTGACTACGAGTATGCCGATGACAATAAGGAGTTCAAGACCGAGCACTATCTCGTGTCATTCTTCGGCCGTCTGAACTACACCTACCTGGACCGCTACATGCTCACCGCTACCCTGCGTAACGACGGTTCCTCACGTTTCAAGAAGCACTGGGCACTCTTCCCCTCTGTTGCTCTGGCTTGGAAGATCAAGCAGGAGTCATTCCTGAAGGACGTTGAGCCAATCAGCGACATGAAGCTCCGCCTCGGCTGGGGTAAGACCGGTCAGCAGGACGGTGTCTCAGACTACGGCTGGATCCACACCTATTCAAAGAGTGTCGGTACCAACGGTCTGTATCCTATCGCAGGTCTGGACGGAACCCTCTATCGTCCTGACAACTACACAGAGGACCTGAAGTGGGAGACCACTACGACTTACAACGTGGGTCTGGATCTCGGCTTCCTGGATCAGCGTCTGACCGCCAGTTTCGACTTCTACTATCGTAAGACCACCGATCTGCTGAACTATGCCAAGGCGCCGGCTATGTCGGGCTACAAGAACATGATGTGGCAGAACATCGGTTCACTGAAGAACACTGGTTTCGAGGCATCTGTCAGCTGGAAGGCTGTTCAGACGAAAGATTGGTTCTGGCAGTTGGATTACAACTTCACTTACAACAAGAACGAGATCACTGACCTGGAAGGTGTATCAAGCAATGGTATGCCTGTAGAGACCGGTCCTAACGCCGGTGGTGGTACAGGTAACTATGTACAGGCTCACCAGGTAGGTTACGCAGCCAACTCCTTCTATGTATATCAGCAGGTGTATGACGCCAACGGTATGCCAATCGAGAACTGTGTCGTGGACCGTAACGGCGATGGTGTGATCACTCCTGATGACCGCTACCTCTATAAGAACCCGACACCTCCTGTGACCATGGGTCTCTCTTCTCGCGTAGAGTATAAGAAGTTCGACCTCGGTATGTCATTCCGCGCTAACTTCGGCAACTACATCTTCAACGATGTGCTGCGCGGCTCAAGTAACGTGGGCGAGACTGGCGCTTGGGTACAGCAGGCTTACATGGGCAACCACCTGAAGGATGCAATGGACCGCAACTGGCAGACATGGGAGCTGACCGCCAACCAGTCAGACTACTATGTACAGAACGCTTCTTTCCTGAAGTGCGACAACATCACGCTGGGTTACTCCTTCGACAGCCTGTTCAAAGGCAACAATTACAAGGGCATTGGCGGACGTGTATATGCAACTTGTTCAAATGTGTTCACGATTACGAAGTACAAGGGTATCGATCCTGAAATCGGCAACGGTGTCGATCAGAACATGTACCCGCGTCCTATCTCGTTTATCTTTGGTGTGAACTTCAATTTCTAAATATTATAAGGAGAAAATAGTTATGAAATATATCATTAAGAATATTATTCCCGCAGCTGCACTTGCCCTTGCCTTAGGAGTAACATCCTGTACGAAGGACTTGGATGTGGATCCCATCGATCCCAACCTCTCCACAGAGCTGAACCTTGACGGTCTCTATCTGAAGTGCTATGCAAACCTTGCTCTGCCTGGAAACGGTGGTGCTAACGGTGATTCCGATATCGACGGATACGATGGTGGTACGGCAGGATTCATCCGCCAGCTCTTCAACTCTAACGAGCTGCCTACTGATGAGTCGATCTGCTGCTGGGGTGACCCTGGTATCGCTGGTTTCAACTTCAACCAGTACGACGCCTCTCACCCGATGATGCACATGTATTATTATCGTCTTACCACGGGTATCAACTACTGCAACAGCTACCTGAACGAGGTGGGTGATGGTGGTGATGCCCAGAAGAAGGCTGAGGTGCGTTTCCTGCGTGCCCTCCAATACTACATGTTGATGGATGCCTTTGGCAACATTCCTTTCACTGAGACGCTGGCAAAGCCTGAGCAGATCAGTCGCCAAGAGGCTTACAACTGGATTGAGCAGGAATTGCTTACTGCTGAGCCTGACCTGATGGAAGCTAAAGCCATGAAGTCAAGCGATAAGGACTATGGACGCGCTACCAAGGGTGCTTGCTGGATGCTGTTGGCTCGTCTGTATCTGAATGCTGAGGTCTATACCGGCCAGGCACAGTGGGCAAAGGCTGCCGAGTATGCCAACAAGGTGATTAACGCCAACTATCAGCTGAACACCGTTGGTGCCAACCAGTGGAGTGCCTATCAGATGCTGTTCATGGCCGACAATGGTGAGAGCAGTGCTGCCTACGAGGCTGTGTTCCCCATCCTTCAGGACGGTTCAACAACCACCAGCTGGGGTGGAGCTCTGTTCTGCATCGCCTCTACCTTTGATGGTAAGATGCACGCAAATCCACTTGATCCCACTGCTACCAACAATACCGATCAGGCATGGGGTGGTAACCGTGCACGCCCGGAACTGGTGCTGAAGTTCTTCCCGAATGGCAATGTTCCCGAAGGCCAGTCATACGATTTAGCTAAATCAGCAGGTGACGACCGCGCCCTGTTCTGCTCAGAGGGACATACCCTCTACATCGAGAAGGCTACAGACTTCACCCAGGGTTTTGGCGTTGCAAAGTGGACTAACTTCCGCAGTGACAACGCTGGTACCAAAAACGCATCGTTCCCTGATACTGACTTCTTCCTGTTCCGTCTGGCAGAAGCTTATCTGACTGCAGCTGAGGCTGATGCCCGTCAGAACGGTGGTACAACATCTGCTACAGGTACTGAGCTGATTAACCGTCTGCGCCAGCGTGCAGGTGCTACAACCAAGAACGCTTACACCCTCGACAACATCATCGACGAGTGGGCACGTGAGTTCTACTATGAGGGACGCCGCCGCGTGGATCTGATCCGCTTCGGACTCTATGGTGGTACCAACAGCTACAAGTGGCAATGGAAGGGTGGTGCCATGGATGGTACAAACTTCAGCGCAGACCTCAACATCTACGCTATTCCTTCTAATGAGATTGCAACAAACAGTAACCTGAAACAGAATCCAGGATACAAATAATTTATTAAAATATAAAGCGTTATGAAAAAAATTATAAAGTCCGCATTATTGTTGCTCTGCAGCATTTGCATCCTTTCGGCTTGTGCGGATGACCGCGACTCAAATCCGACCCTGCAGAAGCCTTCTGACGGTTCTCTGGTGCTCAACATACCAGGTATGTCTGAGAATACCACCTATGACCTGGCAAACTCTGAGACGGTGAACCTCACGCTCAACAGTCTGCCCAACTACGGATTCCCCGCCTATACGACCTATACCGCGGCTGTATCGCTGAATTCCGACATGAGCAACTCGGTTGACGTCCTGAGTGCCGCATCTACAAAATTGACGGTTGACGCCAGTTATCTGGCATCTGAATTGACCACCATGGCTACTAATGCAGGTTATGATGTCAAGGACTTCCCACTTAATATCCCTATCTATTTCCAGGTTCGCGCTGCTGCAACAAAGTATGCAGGAAGTGCTATCGATGGAACAGAAACCATTTCGAACATTGTGGCACTGAAGAACGTCCGTCTGGAGTACTCACTGCCGCCTGTAACACCGCCTGCTAACCTCTATGTGGTTGGTAACTTCAACGGCTGGAGTTGGGATTCTTCTGTGACGATGGCTCCAACCTATGATGCTACGAACAAGTTCTGGCATATCGTATGGATCGACGAGTCTGGTCTGAAGTTCAATTCTGAGAAGGCTTGGGATGGCGGCGAAGTAGGTTATGCCGGCCTCCGCAACATCTCTGGTTCTCGTGCCAGTGAGATTGTTGACGGTGGTGGTAACATCGCTTCTTCTAACCCAGGTTGGTACATGATGATTATCACTGCTGAGGTTGACGGTCGTAACATCGTCTATGACGCTGTATTCGAGGATGCGAACGTCTATCTGATGGGACCCGTAACACCAGAAGGCTCTTGGAGCGAGCTCGAACCTGGTACGAAGTTCGATATCCCGACCACACTTGACGGTCAGTTCGTATCACCTGCATTCACTCGTAGCGTACCAGGCGGTGACGGCGACGGTGTACGTGCATACGTGAAGATCGAGGGATTCGACTGGTGGAAGACTGAGTTCATGGTATTCGGCACTAAGGTTGAGTATCGTGGTGCTGGCGGTGATCAGGATCGCGTAGCCGGTAATGCTGGTCAGAAGCTCTATCTGAACTTTGGCAATGATACCGGTGAGATTAAGTAACTAACCCCCTAATTTTGTAAAAATATGAAAAAGATATTATCATATATGTTACTCGCTACAACAGGGCTGCTTATGGCAGCCTGTAGCGACGACTACAAGGACTGGGCAGCTCAGCAGACCTATCCTCAGGAGGAGCCCATCACGATCCCGGACTTCACAGCCAGCGGTATCCCCGTTGACCTGAATACATCTGAAAGTCTTGTGAAGATCATCTCTCTCACAGGCGCTGTTGGTGCAGAAATCGACCACGTCCGTTTCGTGCCTACGATTAATGGTGTTGAAGGTGATGAGATTAAAGCTATCGACGCTGAGGGTAACTTTGAAAAGGATGTGCTGCAGAAACTGGTAGCTGACGCGTATGGCAAGCGTCCTGTTGCCCGTAACATTGATGCGCATGTCTATGCCGACGTGATGATCGACGGCCAGGGTGCCTACGTAGATGCTGGTACGTGCACACTGACCATCACACCAGAGGTTCCTTTCATCGATGAAGCTTACTACGTCATTGGTACGCTTAACGGTTGGGATATCAATAACACCGACTATGAGCTCTCGAATGGCGGTGAGGATCCATACGACAATTCTATCTTCACGATTCTGATTCCTGCAGAAAAGGTAACTGAGGACATCAACTTCAAGGTTGCTCCAAAATCCAGTATCGGTACTTGGGACGAATGTCTTACTGCATCCGATGAGGAAGGTAAGTTTGCTTTGCACAATGCTGGTGGTAACCTCGTGATTCCTAAGGAGGATAACGTGAAGTACTATCTGATCAGCTTCGACATGATGAACCAGACATGGAGTGGCAAGGGTGTCAACTTTGGCGAGTACTTCTACCAGATTGGCAATGACAGCGAATGGAAGACTTCCAACGCACTCCACGGTTCACCAAGCACTGGTAAGTATCAGGGATACTACCTGCTTGACGGCGAGTTTAAGTTCAAGCCTAATGCCGACAATTGGGATAATGATCTTGAGTACGCTGGTGAAAACAAGCTAACTGAGGATGGTGTTCCTAACTGTCCTGATCCAGGTGCTGGATTCTATCAGATTGACCTCGATGTTGCAGCCATGACTTATAAAGTAACCAAGGTTGAGAATATCAGTATCATCGGTACTGTCAAGGGTAACTGGGACACCGATGTTGATATGACTTACAACAAGGAGACTGGTGCATGGGAAGTAACAGAAGATCTGGAAGCTGGTAAGATGAAGTTCCGTATGAACCACGACTGGTCTGTCAGCTGGGGTGGCAATGGAAGCTCCAAGGCCTATAATGATCTGACACAGAACAACGGTGCGGACTTAGAGCTTGCAGAATCAGGCAAGTATAAGGTTCAACTCTTTATCCAGTACGAAGGCAAGAACAAGGTTGTCATCACAAAGCAATAAGCCGACAACCCCTCTTTCAAATAATTCAGGCGGGCCGCTTACCAAAACGACCCGCCTGCTTTTTCCAAACACAATTAAAGACTTATCCCTCATGAAGAAACTTGTTTTTTATTTTTCCATATTGGCAACGGTCGTAGCCTGTAAGCCGACACAGGAGACAAAACAGGTATTCGAGATGCCTGCCGTGGAGGATATCGCCATGTATCAGGTAAATCCCCGTGTGTTTGCACCAGAGAATTCACTGAATGCCGTAACAGCCCGCATCGACTCGATCCGCGACCTGGGCGTAAACGTGATGTGGGTGATGCCCATCTACCCCATCGGTATTGAGAAAGGCAAGAACTCCCCCTATTGTATCAGCGACTATAAGGCCATTGCCCCTGAGTTTGGTACCATCGAGGACTTCAAGAAGCTCACTGAGACTTGTCATGAGCATGGTATGGGAATGATTCTCGACTGGGTGGCGAACCACACAGCTTGGGATCATCCTTGGGTAAAGGAACACCCTGACTGGTACACCCGCGACGAGAAAGCAGATACCATCATCTGTCCGCAGCCCTGGAACTGGGAAGATGTGGCTGACCTAAACTATGATAATAAGGAGATGCGCGCGGCAATGATCGACGCGATGAAGTTCTGGATCACGGAAGTTGGCATCGACGGATTTCGCTGTGACGTGGCAGACGGTGTCCCTGCCGACTTCTGGAAGGATGCCATCGATGAACTGCGTGCTGCAGCAGGCGACCGTAAGATCGTGATGCTTGCAGAAGGCAAGCACTCAGACAACTTCACCGTAGGCGGCTTTGACATGAACTATGGCTGGGACTATAAAGATGAGCTCGTGAAGGTTTGGAAAGGAGCTCCTGCCTCTGACCTCATCAAGGCTGACAAGGCAGAATACGACAGCCTGCCCGCAGGTAAGGTCAAGCTGCGCTTCACCACCAACCACGACCATTCTACCGAAGCTACGCCTTGCAAGGAGTTCACCAACGACAGCGGTGCAATGGCTGCTTATGTGGCCAGCATCTTCCCTCACGGCGGTGCCCTGATCTACGGCTCACAGGAGGTAGGCTATCCTGAGCCCATCAACTTCTTCAAGTATGTGCCTGTGGATTGGACGGCCAAGCCTGAGATTTACAAGGAGTATCAGACTTTGATCAGACTCTATAACGAACATCCCGCCTTGCGCAAAGGTACACTGATAACTTACCCTGACAAGGATGTGCTTGTGTTTGAGAAGACCGATGCGGCAGAGCGATTCCTTGTGCTCGTCAATGTCAGAAATGAGCCGAAGACCATTCAGGTTCCAGAGAACTGGGTAGGCCGTGAAGCGGATGATGAGGTGACAGGACAGCACGTCAAGTTCGATACGAACTTTGAGCTGGCACCGTTCCAATATCTGATCTTTGCCTATTAGCCTATGAAAAGACTTCTCTTGATAGGAATAATGATGGCACTATATACGAACATCATCGCCCAGCCGAAGAAGCTGTTGGGCGGTGACGTGTCGTTATTGCCGTCATACGAGGCACAACACACGGTCTATAAGGACTTCAACGGTCGGAAGGTGAGTTTCCTGCCTTTTGTCAAGCAACAGGGCTGGAATGCCATCCGTGTGCGCCTCTTCGTGGATCCCGCCAATGCGCCAGACGGCCATAAGGACGAGGGCGTCTGTCAGGATCTGTCCTATGTCATCAGACTAAGCCGACAGGTGAAGAAGGCTGGTATGCAGCTGATGCTCGACTTCCACTATAGTGACACCTGGGCTGACCCAGGGAAGCAGTTCACTCCTCATGCCTGGCAGCAAGCCGACAGACAGGCCCTCACTGATAGTGTGTATGCCTATACCCGTCGTGTATTGCAGGCTATGAAGAAGGCTGGAGTTGCCCCTGATTTGATACAGGTGGGCAATGAGATCACCAATGGTCTGCTATGGCCCACAGGTAAGCTGGATCCCACAAGTGATGAGAACTGGGATACCGTCACCGACTTTCTGAAAGCGGGTTGTCGCGCCTGTCGTGAGATCTGTTCGAAAGCCCAGATCATCATCCATACGGAGAAGGCCGGCGAATGGGATGTCACCAGATCCTATTATCAGCATCTGCGCCGCTATGGCGTAGATTACGACATCATCGGTCTAAGCTATTATCCCATGTGGCACAAGTCGATTCCCAACTTGGGAAAAACGCTCGACAAACTGGCTTGGCTCTTCCCTGACAAACCTGTGATGATAGTAGAGGCTGCTGCCTACTATTCGCACGACAACGACCACTGGGCTAAGCCTGACCAATATGCCGAGTTCTATCCCATCAGTGTGGAAGGACAGACCCAGTACACGCAGGAACTTGTGGAGGAACTGAATAAACATCATAACGTGACAGGACTTTTCTGGTGGTTTCCTGAGGAGAACGGCTTCGGAAATAGTGTTACCAAAGGCTGGCTGAATCGCGGACTTTTCGACAACAAGACTGGTCAGGCACTTCCCGCCCTTAAAGAACTTTCAAGATTCAAATAAATGCGCAACCGTTTGCGCAACGTAATCAGCAGAAAAACAGCCGTTTGGGGAACAACCAGGCGGCTTTTATTGTATCTTTGCAGCAGAATTATACAACAATCAAGAAAACTGATAGCATTATGCGAAAACTATACTCCACACTGGTTCTGTTGTTTGTTACCATCGTCACGATGGCGCAAGGATGGCCTGAGAATTACAAGGGCGTCATGTTGCAAGGCTTCTATTGGGACGGCTATGCCGACTCCAAATGGACGGTGCTGGAGAGTCAGGCAGACGAGCTATCACAATACTTCAGCCTCATCTGGGTTCCACAGAGTGGAAAGACCTCAGATTATCACCACAGCAAGCGCCAGACTATGGGCTACGACCCTTGTTTCTGGTTAGACCATAACTCTTGCTGGGGCACAGAGGCAGAACTGAAGAAGATGATCAAGACCTTCAGCGACAAGGGAACAGGTATCATTGAGGATGTAGTCATCAACCACAAGAACGGTCTGAACACCTGGGTAGACTTCCCTGATGAGACCTCAGGCTCCTATACGATCAAATGGGATAACACCAACTTCTCAGGCATCTGTGTTACTGACGAGTGTAACAAAAACGGCTATACCACTACAGGTGCCAAGGATACCGGTGACGATTTCGAAGGCTACCGCGATCTGGACCACACCAACGAGACAGTGCAGAAGAACGTGAAGACTTATCTGGACTTCCTGCTGAAGGAATTGGGCTATGCCGGCTTCCGTTATGACATGGTAAAAGGCTATAGCGCCAAATACACTGGTGAGTATAACGCGACTGCCAAACCGACCTATAGCGTAGGCGAGTACTGGGACGGTGACAAGGCCAAGGTAACCACCTGGATTAACAGCACAAAAGTGGATGGCAAAATCCAGAGTGCAGCCTTCGACTTCCCGATGAAATACAACATCAACTCCGCCTTTGGCGGTGGCAACTGGGGGGCTTTGGCAAATGTCATGTTGTCGAACGACAAGAACTATGCCCGCTATAGCGTGACCTTCGTGGATAACCACGACACCTTCCGTGAGAACGACAAGTTGAAGACAAACATCTGTGCCGCTAATGCCTATATCCTGGCAATGCCGGGTACTCCCTGCCTCTTCTTGAAGCACTGGCAGTCGAACAAGGGTACATTGAAACGTCTCATTGCCTTACGTAAGGCTGCAGGGATCACCAATGAGAGTGAGATTCTGACAGCCGAGACACTTGGAAACGGTTTCCTGCTCACCGTACAAGGCAGCATCGGCAAGCTGCGACTTCACTTAGGTCCTGTAGGTGATGTTGCTTTCGCCAATCCTGTAGATATGTGGACACTGGCCATCGAAGGCAAGAACTTCCAAGTCTATACCAGCAAAGATGTTGATCTGACAGCCATGAAAGCCATCACCGATACGGATGCCTCACCAGAGGACGACACACCGGTAGAGATCCCATCGTTCTGTGTCGTCAATGAGGGTGAGACCTGTGCCTTCTTCGTATCTCCCAAGAACTGGGGCAGTCAGATCAAGTGCTGGCGCTGGGACAAGCAGTACAACTACACTGGCAACAATTGGCCTGGTGTGAACTGTGAGAAGTTAGGTACTGACAGTAAGGGCAACACTGTGTGGAAATGGACGCTGAAGGACAGCGACAAGAAGAGCCAGAGCAGCACCAATGAGGGTATCATCTTCAACGACGGTACGAACCAGACTGCTGACCTTGCCTTTAAGAACGGTGGCTATTACAATGAAGAAGGTCTGCAGGGAGTAGTGACTCCCACAGCCATCCGCAGTATTACAACCGAGACAGACGGTGAGACCAAGGTATATACCCTCGACGGACGTCTGATCCGTACTGCCAAGAACAGTGAGGAGGCACTAAGTGGATTGCCTAAGGGTATCTACATTATTAATAATAAGAAGTTCGTAATTAAGTGAAAAGAAAGTTCATACTTAAATAATGTTAGTTAAATAGTTAGTTAGTAATTGGTGAGAAAAGGCATCATCCTGGCGAGGATGGTGCCTT
>Ga0256405_10010661_pt1 | contig 12033 bp, 8 predicted proteins | sample RumenRJG_02DNA_FD_189096 | JGI IMG/M metagenome (GOLD analysis project Ga0256405, IMG submission 189096) | Bovine rumen microbial communities from Lethbridge, Alberta, Canada - RJG_02 | ecosystem: Host-associated > Mammals > Digestive system > Stomach > Rumen | place: Canada: Alberta | collected...
ATAGGAGATACAAACATAATAAGAATTTAAAATTATTTGGTAAATCACGTCATTTGGTTCAGTCTCAATATGCAAGCGATTATCTTCGAAATGAGTTGAAGATAAGCGAGTCTATTGAGAGATTATCAGATTATTTAAATTTAGATTACATTGAAAACGTAAATGTTGATCTTCAAAAAAAGGAAAACTGTATTCTGTATAATCCTAAGAAGGGAATAGAATTTACTACAAAACTTATGGCTGCTATTCCAGAGTATAGATGGATTGCTTTAGAAGGTTTTTCGAACATCGAAATGAAAAAAACAATGGCTAAGTCTAAACTCTATATAGATTTTGGAAATCATCCAGGAAAGGATAGAATTCCAAGAGAGGCAGCGATTAATTACTGTTGTGTTATTACTGGAATGCGAGGCGCTGCTGCTAATGATATAGATATACCGATAAAAAAGATGTACAAGTTTTATGATAATGAGGATAATATTCCGCTTATACATGAAATGGTACGACATTGTATGGATGATTACTATTCTTTGATTGATGATTTTAAGGCATATAGAGAGAAAATTTTGCTTGAGCCTAAATTATTTGTTGAAGATTTATGTAAAATTTTTGGGTCCAAGGATCTTCTAGAATAAATGTATGAGATAAGGAGCATAAATAGTGCTTGGAGAAATGAGAAGACCAAAGGCTAAAGAAACTGTAATAGATATAATATGCATCGCCATATATATAATTTGCATTTCACTATCAAAATATCGTATATCCTCTATTGTTTCAATTGCTGTTTTTACCTTTTATTGTATGCACATCATGGAAGATAAGGGATATTTTTATATAAAGTATTTATATATTGTTTTTGTAACGTTTGCGGCTATAGTCTCATGTGCAATAATTGAGTTTGGATCTCTTTACTTAAAGGAACTGAGAGTGAGTGCACATTATTACGGATCGTTACCGTTATTTGTGCTTTCATATCATATATTATTTCGCACCCTTATTTCTTTTGAAAAGGTAAATCGCGCTAAAATCAGACTGGCCAAATTTAAAATTGTTGAGCGAAAAGAAACAAGAATCATAAAATACATTTCAATATTTACTCTGCTTATAGTCTTGGCTTGTTTTGTAAAAGTTTTACCTCATCCGGCTTTCTTAAATTCGTTGGAGCGAGCAGATTATGCACGTATGTATGGAGTGACAGGGATTTTGGGACAGTTAGCGGCAAATATCCCGCGATTAATTATATTCCCTTATATATTGTTTTTGTCGAAAAACAAAAGAAACAAAACTCTAGCTGCGAGTTGTATTTTCTTTGCAGTTTTATATTATTTTTGGACCGGAAATAAATTTGGCGTTTTTTTTCAATTGCTCTATATTTTTTTGATGGTGTTTTCTGAATATATTGCTGCAAGAATTGGAAAACAAAAGCTGAAAAAAATTGTTGTAAAAATAGGCATCGCATTTGCTGGATTAATTGTTATAACATTAGTTATTCAGTCGTTTACATATAAAGGTAGAATATGGGTTTATTTTCAACAACGTATCGCATCGCAAGGGCAATTATGGTGGAGAATATTTGGATTGTATAATGGAACTCCTCATGTTAGTGAATTCTGGAATGAAATAGTGGCTGCGTTTACGGCAAAAAGTGATGTAATAGATAATATTGGCGCAAATTATGGGATATATAAAATGATGTATCTATGTCTTCCTTCTAGTGTTGTTGATGCTTATCTAAAAGCTGGTTATAGATATACCGAAGCCGGATTCGCTTCGATGCTTTATTACTTTGGGTTTGTTGGGCCTATCATATATGCCTTGTTGATGGGAGGAACATTTGGGCTTTTCATTAACAAATTATGTAAAGCTATTAATAATCATGATTTTATCAGAATTTATATTTATGTAAGGTTTATTCTACTGGCTACCACATCATTTTCTATGTTTATATTTAAACCATTTTTTACAATAGCACAACTTGTTCTATATTTATATTTGATTTTCACACACAATAAAAAGGTAAGAATAGGTAGTATTACTATCGGTGATAAGACTTGGATTTCTGGAATTCATAACTATGGAATCCGTTACTTCAGGGTCTCTGATGTCGCCAGCAATGGAGTGACGTCGAGATCGAGATAGACCTTTTCCTGCTTCTTCAGGACTTCGCGTTGAGTAGGAGCTTTTCCGGGCTATGCGAAGAATGCGATAACATCAAGATTGTTGAAGAACTCAAGCATCGTGTACTTTGAAAACAATCCTGCATCCTTCCTTTTTTTCTTTATGTAGGAAATGTAAATAAGTGCCACAAATTTGACAAAAATCTTGCCTTCCAGCGCACTTTCGGAAGAAGTTAATGCTCTGTTCAGGTTCAGGCGCTCTTTGATGATCCGGAAAGCCTTCTTAACGATGTCGCGAATACGGTACAGGTTAAGCGATGACTTCGGTGCTGATCAGAATAAAGAAACCATAGCGTTCTCTTGCAGTGACGGTCGCATCTTGATTAATAGGAACTGTCGCGTCTCATGAAAAATGCTTCATCAGCAGTTCCCATGTAATGAACTCACCGAACTTTGGTAAGATGAATATCCACATTCTCGTCATCTTAGGACAGCGCTTTTATTCTGCTTTGAAATCCGATGATTTCAAACGTACAACAAAGTAGATCTTACTGTCGGTCATTCGTGAGAATGCGGGTATTGACGGATATCTGCAATCCATGGTAGCCATAAAAGGATGATCTCCTATAGTCTCACAAACGGATGCGGTCTGTTTTTCCACAACGATCATCTAATTGAACTTGAACCTGTTGATGCATAGGGACAACTAAGGCTCAGTGAAGCCTGGAAGTTTGCACCTTTGCGACTGTATGAACCGTAAACATCCACTGTCTCGGATGTATTTGGAATATTAACAATAGATCCATTAGCAGCAAGTACAAGAAAGCCATTGATCATGTACAGTTTCGCTTTGGAATCAGAATAATGATTCTGTTATAAAGCTGATATAGATCAACGAAAGCCTCCGACTTTAACTTTATGCGTTGTTTTAAATATCCTGGTTTGGAAATTTGGGCTACAGGTTGAGAAATATACATATATCCACTAAGTTCCAGTTGAGGTTAAGCCCTGTCCTGTTGATCATGGGAAAAGCGAAATCCTCCGGAGGCATCTTACGATTTCTGATAAAGACGCTCGATTGCCATTCCTGCATAGTACAAGTAATGGATCAGAGTGAATCCCGTCAACATCTTATTTGATGCGGGAGCCGGAATTTCTCACTACATTCGCGAGAGCTTAAGTTAATGACATCGCGGGTTTCCAGTATTTATGGGGATTTGCGGCACTTCCCATAGTGATATTTTTAGTGCGGTATCACGAGAATCTAGGATAAAAGGCCTTTGTATATCCAAACTGGTATGGAGAGCATAAGTGAATAAAAAGGTAATTAGTTCTGGCGTATGGTTTACTATTAGCAACTTTATAGTTCGAAGCATAGGATTTATCACAACTCCTATTTTCACTCGTATGCTGACAAAAGCAGAATTTGGTGACTATAGTAATTTTGCGGCGTGGGCAAGTTTAGCACTGGTGGTTACATCGCTAAATCTTGAAGCTTCATTAATACGTGCAAGGTTTGATCATGAAAAACATTTGAATGATTATGCTTTTTCAATAATCGTATTAAGTGCTGTATCAACAGTATGCTGGTATCTAGTGTTTAATTGTTTTAGTTCATACTTTTCTTCTTGGCTTGCAATTGATGAAAAATATATCCATTGTATGTTTGCTTATCTTATTTTTTATCCAGCAGTAAACATTTTTCAAACGATGGAAAGATTTCAGTATAAATATAAATGGACTGTGTTAGTAAGCCTTTCTATCGCAGTTTCAACAGCCTTACTTTCGGTGCTTCTTGTAATAATACTTCCAAATGGATTAACAGGTCGCGTTTTAGGTTTTGTAATACCGGCTGCAATTGCAGGATTGGCTATTTATCTGTTTTATGTTAGACATAGAAGTAGGGTAGACATAGTTTACTGGAAATATGCACTACCTTTTACCCTACCGTTTATTCCACATCTGCTTGCAATGAATTTATTAAGCAATATGGATAGAATTATGATTAAACGGTTTTGCGGTGCAAATGATTTAGCATTGTATAGTCTTGCTTACACTTGTGGGACCATAATTTCTATTTTAGTGACTTCTATTAATAGTGCATACAGTCCTTGGTTAGGAGAAATGCTTTCAAAAGGTAATTATGGGAGAATAAATAAGATTTCTATTCCTTATGTTTCTTTTTTTGTGTATTGTGCAATAGGCGCAACTCTTGTGATTCCTGAGGTGTTATACTTGTTAGGTGGAACAAATTACATGGAAGCCATGTACGTTATGCCACCTGTAGCGGCGAGTACAATATTGCAGTTCATTTACTGTATGTATGTTAATGTAGAGCAATATGAAAAGAGAACACAAATGATGGCGGTTGCCAGCGTACTATCAGTTCTTTGCAACTATGGATTAAATTACTATTTTATTCCTATTTATGGATATATAGCTGCAGCCTACACAACATATGCAAGCTATTTTATCTTAATGGTTTTACATATGATGATTGTTAGGAAGATTGGCAGACACATAGTATATCCGAATTTTATTATTGTTGGCATCGCTGTAATTAGTTCAGCAGTCATGTTTTGTACTACTTATGTTATGGATAAACCAATAATACGGTACATGATAGTTTGTTTTTATGGAATTGCTGGTGCATCTGTGGCAATAAAAAACAAAGAATTGATATTACAATTTATAAAAAAGAAAAAAGTATAATTGTATTTTCAAAAAAATTCAGGAGGTTCGAACAAATAATGAGAGTGATTGCTGTTATCCCAGCAAGAGCTGGATCAAGAGGAATCCCTAATAAGAATATTAGGATAATTGGAGGTCATCCTCTTATCTATTATTCTATCAAGAATGCACTATCTTCAAAATATATCACCGATGTGATTGTTACAACCGACTCTCCAGAAGTAAAGATTATAGCAACACAAATGGGAGCATCTGTCCGGTGGAGAGATGAGCGTCTATGCGGAGACGCAGTTACCCTTGACGCAGTCATTGACGACGCAGTAGATCGTTCTATTTCTTGGAATTACGTAGTTACGATGCAACCGACTTCGCCAACTCTCACGGTGGAGACGTTAGATAAAGCGATTGCCTATGCAATTGAAAATGATTTAGATACGTTGATATCAGCCATAAATGCGCCACATTTGTCTTGGAGCGTGAAAGATGGAAAGAAAGTGCCAAACTATACGAAACGCCTAAATCGTCAATATCTGCCCCCCTGCTACTTGGAAACAGGTGCGTTTGTAGTATCAAAGGCATCTGTGGTCACCGAGAAAACACGTATCGGTGCAAAGGTTGATGTTTTCGAAGTACCAGAAAGTGAATCACAGGATGTCGATACCTTCTCAGATCTTCAGTCGGTTGCAGCTACGCTGAATAAAAACAAAGTAGCCATATATGTTAATGGTAATAACAAGAGAGGGATAGGACATATCTATCGTGCCCTTGAACTTGCAGACGAGTTTTATAGTAAGCCCGATATTTACTATGATAGTAACCAAACCGATCCAGCAGTCTTCGGTAGAACTACTCACAATTTGATTCCTGTAAATGGTATCGCTGAATTGTTCGAAATCTGCAAAAGAGAGCAGTATGATACGTTTATCAATGACATACTAACAACATCAATCGACTATATGATTGGTCTAAGAACAGTTCTTCCGAAGGCAAAACTTATAAACTTTGAGGATGATGGAGAAGGTCAGATTAAGGCAGATCTTGTATTCAACGCACTACTCAGCAAGAACGATCTACCACAGGTAAAAGCCGGAGAGCAGTATTATATCGCAGGCAAGACGTTCATGTTCTATAATCCGATTGAGATAAAAGAGAAGGTTCAGAAAGTCTTTATTTCTTTTGGAGGAGCAGATCCGCAGAACTATTCTGATAGACTTTTGTCTATGGTTTCAAAGCCCGAATATAAGAAGTATAGATTTGTAGTTGTACTTGGACGAGCAAAGCAGAATGTTGAAGAACTATTGAAGTATAACGATTACGAGAATATCGAGGTTCTTTACGATGTATCTAATATGCCCGAACTGATGACAAGCTGCGATGTTGGAATTACATCAAGAGGGCGCACGGGTTATGAGCTTGCCATTCTTGGAATTCCAGCTATCGCCATGGCTCAGAATGAAAGAGAAGAAAAACATGGATTTGTAAGCAATGAGAATGGTTTCACCTATATAGGACTTAACCCAGATGATGAGGTCATTGAGAGCAATTTAAAGATGTATCTTGGATTGTCAAAGAAGGCAAGACAGAAATTTCAGGACAAGCTACTTAGCCATGATCTTCGTGGTGGCCGCAAAAGAGTAATGGGGCTCATAAATAGTGTCTGCACAACAAATCGATAAATCGCGGAAATAAAGGATTTTTCTTGATTTGTTGCTACCATAAGTGCAAGGTTTTTTCGCCTGATTTACGTGTTTTCAGGATTTGTGTCCTACACTTTGGCGCAAAATATCATGCACAGATCTACAGATTATAAATATAAGCAGCTCAGTTTTGTTGATTTCAATGAGCTATGCGGCATGCAGTTGGACCATGAAAAAATGGATCCTGCATGTTTCCTGCCTTCCATGGAAAGCATGGGAAGCAATGTACGTATATGATGGTTTCCAGCTTTGGTAATCCCTGAGCGATTCTTATCGCCGCTGTTTTAATCTTTTACGGGGGTAGCTCGATGAAGGGAACAAGGTGCTGCGCGGATGCAAAACGCCTGAAGTCTCCGAATTCCGCCAGGACCGCCATGGCGGGCACAGTCTTAACACCGATGAGCAGGACAGTTTCCGGACATTTTCCTGATAAGCTTCATCCGTTGAGAGCTCTTCGATGCGCTTGTCAAATTCTTCCAGCTTGTCGGTGAGATTGTCATAAGGTAGAAGATACTCTTTGAGGGTCTCGCCGTACACCCCCTCCGGATTCAATGCTTTCAACTATTTAATATAAGCCAGAGTCCAGTTACACGAAGTTTCGATAAAACGGTAGTTGTACCGCTGACAGAAGGAAAGGATCTGCCGCTTCACTTTCTTGATGACGAGTTTATGGTCATCTCTCATGCGGATATATTCCTTGGTCTGTTCATCCTGTTTTGTCGGAATGTGGATCGGTGAGTAATCATGATGGGCCAGGCACATGGCAAAAAGCGTAGCGTCATGCTTATGCGTCTTGACTTTTTCCCTCCCTTATGCTGAAGCATAGTAGTAGGTGCAAAGATGACGCATTTCACGTTATAGTCTGTCAACTGATGATATCGTGAACCTGAGGCAGTCAGCCTTATAACCGCTTATGAACAGAGCATCGTCTCTGTGGTGGGAACGCATTGCCTCGATGTAGTTGATGACTTTGCTGCAATGACCATCAATCTTCAGAGGGTATCCTGCGTTCTCTTTTGTATAACAGCAGAGAAAGTCTCCTTGTGAACATCCATTCCAATGTAGACTGTGCTATACTTCATCTGATGGCCTCCATTTGTATGCGGAAATCCCTGAAACCATTTGGCTTAGCCGACTTGTAGTATACAGGTAAATCCACGAACCTACAAATCGAAGGTCATTATATATTGTCTAAAAACTATTTGATAGGAAGGGGCATTAACGATGAGAAATTCAAAACCGTATTTGATTGCTGAGATTGGCGTTAACTTCTACGACACTGCCCGCGTGAGGGGCATTACTCCTCTAGAGGCTGCAAAGCTTTACATTGATAAAGTGGCTGAGGCAGGAATTGATTGTGCCAAATTCCAGTCTTATAAGGCCGGAACCATTGTTTCTAAGAATTCCCCAGCTTATTGGGATACTACTAAAGAACCCACAAAGACGCAATATGAGTTGTTCTTGAAGCATGACAGCTTTGGAGAAGCCGAATACCGGGAACTGTGTGATTATACACACTCAAAGGGAATCGACTTCACCTCGACACCCTTCGACTATGCTTCTGCTGACTACCTGGAAGATATGGTTGATTTTTATAAGATTAGCTCGTCAGATCTTTCTAATCTCCCATTCATTCGTCATATCGGAGCCAAAGGGAAGCCGGTTGTTTTGTCTGTTGGCGCAGCATTTCTTTCCGAAGTTGACGAAGCAGTAAGAGCACTAAAGGAGGCTGGATGTAAGGATATTACTATCCTTCACTGTGTTCTGTCCTATCCTACCGATCCAAAGAACGCAAATCTTAGAATAATTGAGACACTTAAGAAATGCTTCCCTGATGTGAAGGTTGGGTTCAGTGATCATGTTGCTCCTGATGATACCATGATGACCCTTGCTGTTGCTTACATGCTTGGTTCTGAGGTTATAGAGAAACATTTTACTCTTGATAAGACATTGCCTGGAAATGATCACTACCACGCTGGTGAGCCTGAAGACTTCGTGAAGGCAATCAACAATTTTAAATGGATTGATACAGTTCTTGGAAACGGTGAGAAAACTGTTCTTGAATGTGAACAAATTCCGAGGAGAGAGGCAAGACGTTCTCTGGTTCTTACCCGAGATATGAAGGCCGGAGAAGTAATTCAAATAGAGGACATAATGCCAAAACGTCCAGGAACAGGGATTTCTCCTATATATACAGACATTGTAGTTGGAAGAGCAGTTAAAACAGATCTTAATGAAGATACTATTCTTACATGGGATAAAATTTAATATTTCCAGATTATCTCAATGTAGAAAAGCATATGGAGACTATAGATGCCGCGATACTCTCTGCCATAGACTTCAGAATCAACGTGTGTCCCGCATTTATTAAGATATCCAAAAGCTGTAATGGCATCCTCTGGGATGAGAAAATCGAAAACCTTAAATCACCTATACGCCGCAATATAGAACATCCGTTTTTGATTATGAAACGCCAATTTAGGTACTGCAGGACGGAGCATGGAGGTGTTGCCAAAAATAAGAATCGATTCAACATCCTCTTTGCCAGTTCAAATCTTCTGATGTGCATCAAGGCAAGGCGGATTGAAACCTTCTGTATGGGGTGACTATGCACTTTTCCAAAGAAATAATCCGGAAATGTCAACAGTAGCAACATTGTATCTGACTCCTGAAAGTGGATGTAGATGAAAAACGCTCTGTGGAGACCTTTGAAACGACGGAACTGCTATTTGTTCAGCGTCTTCCTAAATAAATGTAACAACTGTAACGAATCGGTATACAAAGAGAGGGGAGGGAATGGTCTGACGATTTAAACACTGAAACCTTAGTTTTTGCGTAATAGATTAACTCCGATGGTGCCCAGAAGTGCTTGAATCTTCTTATGGATTGCAGATACTTTATATTCCTGACCGTCACCGGTATAGACCCGATAGATGTTCTTTGTCAGGTTCAGGACATCTTCTGCTGAATACTTCTCGTCCAGGCTTATAATTCTGAGGACATTCTGCAGGTCGTAATAATACAGGGGGCTTATATAATTCAGGAACGCCAAGCCGCAGAAGTATTCATCCGTATGGGCGAGGGATGCTGACGAACTTACGCTGTTCTTGAGATAGTTGAAGTATTGTTCGGATATCCCGACGCTCCTTATAGTCCAGATAGATTTTCTTGGCGGAGACATCAAGGTTACTGTAGAAAAAGAAATATATCCCATCTGGGTTTCAACAATGACATCCGTGGGGACAGGCTCCTCTTCATCGTAGTCTTTGTCTACGCATTCTACGTAATTATAGACAAGCTAGACGTGTCTTGAATCAGCGCAGAAGGTGTAGATGTAGTTGCCCTTGTTTCCGTTTGGGCGTTTACGATACCAGACAGTTCCCTTGTTGTAGGACTACTCAGTAGAATACTGGTCGAAGGGAATCTTTCTCGAATACATACAGGATCCTTGCCTGTGGATTCTTTGAATGTTGAGGATTGTAACCATTGACAGGCAGGGAATCCGCTAACCTTGAAAAGATGGAAGTCCCATCAAACAGAAGACTCGTCCCGGAGATGACATGGGAATCCCGGCTGGATGAAAGCTACTGGAGAACTTCTTATGTCTCATAGTTCTTTACAGCATGAGCAATATTAGGGGTAAGCCGCATATTCTGCATCATGCGCAGGCCGCTGGCATTTGGAACGAAACTATCGGCTTCAGTGTTTAAACGAGTGCAGACCTTAGATTTTACTTTTGATGGAAGATAACTATTTGGGGTCTTTTGATATTTATGAAGATGTAAAAATAAACGAATCTTTAGGAAGAACAGATTACTATCAAAAGAAATACCCAATCATCGCCCAAAATAATATTACTGCACTAAAATACATGATAAAGACATTATTGAATGCGCTAAATTTGATATTGCTTATGCGCAGTAAGGAGAAGCATAGAATTGCTATATGGGAAAACAAATTTCAAAGGATTATTGATGAACAGAGTGATTCGTTTAAATTCATTGTATTTACTAATTCTTTAGCAAAATACAAGGAACTGAAAAAAAATAACGATATAGTATTTTTCTGTCATACATGGATTAGGTGGATAGATAAAGGATTCTTAGAAAACAATCTGACTTATACTAATCATGGCATTAAGTCTTTAGCTATTTTTCTAAAGCACATAAAAGTATCAGCAATCATTTTGGGAAATGATAAATTATTTATAGAGAAGACCTTTCAATCAGCTGGGAGAGTTAACAATATTCCTGTTATTGTCATACAACATGGCATCTACAATAAGGACTCTTTTGAAAAGCTTAAAACATCTGATTCTGTTGAGTATTTTTGGACTTGGTCTGAATACATAAAAAAAATATATATGGATACGTTTCATAACAGTGCAGATGTGCGTGTAATTGGATATCCATTTAGATTTAACATTAATCCAATAATAAATAATAGGGTTCTGTTTATTGGAAATCACTACTTAGACTATAATCACGAGGAAGGAGTTCAATATATTAAGATAGCTAAAATTGTTAAGGAAATATGCGAGGAAGAACATTTATCATTTTCATATCGACCGCACCCATCCGAATCAATTAACTCGGAGTATGGTGAGATTCAGCAAACAATTAGCAATGAAGCATCTTTGTTTGAAGATATAGCGAATTCAAAAATAATAATTGGAGACGTTTCATCATGTATGATAGAAGCTGCGCTTATGAGAAGATGTGTGATTCAAATAGTATGGAGTGAAAGAAGTCAAATTTTACTTAGTGATCCATTATACTCATTTTCAGAGAAAACAAGTAGCTCAAAATCCGATATAAAAGCAGCAATTAAAAAAGGCGTTTCACTAGAAAAAGGTAACAGCATCGACTCATACTATTTATATTTGAATGATTCATTTAAGGACGATGTACACAAATTGCTACTAGATATTATATGCGGAATACAAGAATAATTATAAAGCTTATATACAACAATTGTTTTTGAAGTAGAAAAAAGGAAGGTATCGAGATATGAAAGGTGTTGTATTGGCTAGAGAAGCTGGTACAAGACTATATCCCCTTACGATGGTCATCTCGAAGCAGTTACTTCCAAATTTATGATAAGCCAATGATCTATTATCTGCTGACAACACTCATGCTTGCGGGGATTAAGGATATTCTAATCATATCAACACCAACGGATATTCCTAGATTTGAGTCGCTTCTTGGCGAAGGCTCTCAGTTCGGCATTAGTCTCTCTTATTGTGTTCAGCCAAGTCCAAATAGATTGGCACAAGCGTTTCTGCTCGGAGAAGAATTCATTGGGAAGCCATGCGTGCACGATGGTGCTGGGTGACAACACCTTCCAGGGTAACGGGTTTAGATCACTTCGCAAGCCTGATGTAAAGGATGCAGAGGAGAACAAGAAAGCTACAGTTTTCGGATATTTTGTTCCGGACTCCGAAAGGTTCGGTGTGGTTGATTTTGATGAAACTGGATGTGTATTAAGTATAGAAGAGAAGCTGAAAGAACCTAAGTCCAACTATGCTG
>Ga0256405_10010662_pt1 | contig 12033 bp, 7 predicted proteins | sample RumenRJG_02DNA_FD_189096 | JGI IMG/M metagenome (GOLD analysis project Ga0256405, IMG submission 189096) | Bovine rumen microbial communities from Lethbridge, Alberta, Canada - RJG_02 | ecosystem: Host-associated > Mammals > Digestive system > Stomach > Rumen | place: Canada: Alberta | collected...
TTTTATTACGATAACCGCAACAAAGGCGAGGTCGATTATCTGATCGACGATTACGACAGCCTGTCCGCCGTCCCCATCGAGGTCAAGTCTGGCAAGGACTACACCATCCACAGCGCGCTGAATGCCTTTGTGAAAAACGAGGACTATCATGTAAAGAAAGCTTATGTCCTCTCCAACACCCGCGAGATCACAACAAACGGCAAGATCACATATATCCCGATCTATGATGTGATGTTCTTGGGTACACATGAAGCGTCAGAGGGAACGGCCTTTTCTCAGTAAACAGTATATTGCTATCTCTATGTACAGAGCAACAAACGGAATAAGAGCTTTTTCGCATTCCGCGACTACCAGGGAGGACCCACCATATGTCAACAAACATTTCTAAACAGAAGCGTGACGACCTGCTTCACAAAATACAGGAGATCCGTACCTATATTTCTACCGCTGAGCAGGACGATAATACTGCCTGTCTGCTTTCCTATCTATCTGATCTTGCCAAAGACGTAAATGGCAAAAAATATGGCTTGGTGTTTGAAGAACACCGGGAAGAAATCGACGAAGTACTGGCTACTCATACTCCTGTGCTGACTGAAGACAGAGATCTTTTCATTGAAAACGGCGGACAGATGAATTGTCTTATTGAGGGAGATAACCTTGCCTCATTGAAACTGCTGGAGAAGACACACAAAGGCAAGATTGATCTGATCTATATTGATCCCCCATATAATCGAGGTGGGAACGACTTTAGATATGATGACAATTATGTGGAAAAGCAAGATTCTTTTCGGCATAGCAAGTGGTTGTCATTTATCAAGCCTCGAATTGAATATGCATACAAGCTTCTAAAAAATGATGGCGTTATTTTCATATCTATTGATGACTTTGAAATCGGAGCATTAAGGCTTGTTTGCGATGAGGTTTTCGGAGAATCTTCTTTTGTCTGCAATATTGTTTGGCAAAAGCGATATTCAAGAGAAAACCGGGAAGCTATTGGTGATGCTCACGAATATGTGCTCGTGTACTCAAAAGACAAGGTAGGTTTTAAAGAAAAGAGACATCTTGTTCCGATGAGTGAAGAGCAGGCTAAGATTTATAAAAACCCAAATAATGATCCAAAGGGGCGATGGAGAGCTGTTCCGATGACAGCACAAGGCTATCGGCCTAATCAGATGTACCCTATTGTTGATCCTAAAGGTGGTGTTCATTACCCCCCGGAAGGTCGTTGCTGGAGTACTCTGGAAACAGAGTACAAAAAGCTACTAGCCCAAGGACGTATTTACTTTGGAAAGAATAATGATTCTCAACCTAACACTATTCGGTATTTGTCAGAAGTAGAAGGCGTTGTTCCTTGGACATGGTGGAACAACGAAGATGTTGGCCATACAGATGAGGCCAAGAAAGAACTATATGCTATTTTGGGAAAAACAAATAGTTTTGAGACCCCTAAACCAGTACGCCTTATCAAGAGAATACTCGAAATAGCTTCCGAAAAAGATGCTCTTATTCTTGATTTCTTTGCTGGCTCAGGTACAACAGGCCAAGCTGTAATGAAAATGAACGCTGAGGACGGCGGTAATCGCCGCTTCATCCTCTGCACCAACAATGAAAACAATATCTGCCGCGAGGTTACCTATGAACGCATTCGCCGCGTGATAAAAAAAGAGGGATACGGGGCCTCTTTGAAATACTACAAGGTCGACTATATTCCCATCGACGAGCGGATGTATTACGAATATGCTGATGAGCTGCTGCTCCATATTCGAGAGCTTGTCGAACTCGAAAACGGGATCAATTTCAACGGCAACGATGAAATTGCTATCATCTTGACCGATGAGGAGCTTGCAGCCTTCACAGAGAATATCGGTGCCAAATGCCGCAAGCTCTATATGGGGCACGATATTCTGCCTGATGAGGAACAGCAGGCTATCATTGCAGAACACGGTATCGAAATCAACATCATCCCCGATTATTACTACAGAGATCTACAGGAGAGCTAAACGCCAAAAAGAGAAAGAAGGGTGCTTGATGACTGTTCTTGATATGACATTTGCGCAAGCGATTCAGAAGAAACTCCTCAAGGACTATGATGGAGCCATTCCATCCAAAGAGGCATACTATTATCATCCAACTTTTTCCGTTGGCTCTTTGGCAGACTATATCCGCATAATTGCAGCAATATCCGCCACAAGCAGAGATTTGTTATGTGGAGATTCTGTCGTTTATCGTGGAATGTCAGATAGTGATTATGATCTCCTTCCCGGGTTAGCAAGGATAAAACAGCTTGATGGTGATACAGAAGCGGCACTAATCAATGATTTCTTGACCAGGCGGCCAGATGCATTTAATGGGCTTTCCGAGTTTGATACGCTGGCAAAGATGCAGCATTATGGGCTACCGACGAGATTGCTTGACTTCTCACTGAATCCGCTTGTAGCACTATACTTTGCCTGCGAGTCCAAGACCAGAAAATCGGGGAGAGTCCTTTGCCACAGTACCTTTCTAAAAAATGATTCATCAGAATACGTAAACGCACTATGCACGTCGGCAACGAAGAAAATGTTTGATGACTATTATTCCGTTGAAGAGTATTTCTGCAGCGAAAAGTTGTCTTTAAAAAAATATATGTTAGAAGCATATATCTATGATGTTACAACGGTTGTCCGCCCCAAATACTGGAATCAGAGAATTGCAAATCAAGCCGGTGTTTTTATGGTTTTTCCAAACAATCTGCATGATCGGTATAGGTATATTTTGACCCATGCGGCTGCGCTGGGGCTTGATATGGCAATCCAGGAATATGGTCGAGGGAAAATTGATAGAGTGACTATTGAAGAAGCATTGAAGCGAGAACCGATCAATTTTTATCAAAATGAGACCACCGGGTATCTCACTGATGAGTGCTTCGCAGCGATGCGTGACACATACAAGGATGAACCTGACGATTATTTCTGGGACAAGATTACAAATCGATTCCATATTTCTGAAGAACTTAAACCACTGAGTCGAGAAAAAATAAGCAACGGATTCTGCAGCGTTATTATTGAGCCCAAATACAAAAACAAGATATTAAGGGATCTTTCTTCCATAGGATTCCGTGCGGACTACATATACCCTGAGCTTGAATATACCGCACAGGAGATAAAGAGACGATTTGAGTAATCCCGAAGTACAGCACAGCTGAACCGATCACAGGGAGGATAAAATGGAATTAAAAGAATTTCAGTTAAAAGCTGTCAAAGCCCTATTTGAGGCAATGGAAAAGCCTTCAAGGGATATTATCCTAAAAAGCCCTACCGGAAGTGGTAAAACCATAATACTGACGTACTTTATGCATCAGTATATCCAAAGTTTCCCTAAAACCGTGTTTGTGTGGCTAACGCCCGGCAAAGGGAACTTGGAGGAACAAAGCAAAGCGAAGATGGACAAGTATATCCACGCTTCGCAGACGAAGCTGCTTTCCGACGTGATGACCTCTGGTTTCGAGGAAAACGATAGTGCCTTTATCAACTGGGAGAAGCTGACGAAAAAGGGTAACAATGCTCTTAAAGACAGCGAGCGTACCAACTTTTTGGAACATATTCAGCGTGCGCTGGATACCGGGTTGCGTTTTGTTGTAATTGTTGATGAGAGCCATCAGAACAACACCGTTAAGGCGGATGAAATCATACAGTATTTTCATACAGATAAGATCATCCGCTGCTCGGCAACGCCGAAAGACATAAAAAATGCTGAAATCATCGAAATTGCTGAGGCAGATGTCATCGCTGCAGGATTAATCAAAAAACTCCTTGTTATCAACGAGGATTTTCCCCAACGAATTGAAACGGAGAATCAGGTCAGTTTTTTGCTGGAGCGCGCTTATGCGAAACAAAGGGCATTACATGCGGCTTTCCTAACCGCAGGGAAAGCAATCAATCCGCTCATTGTTGTACAGATACCGAATAAGTCTGAAGTACTGCAGGATGAAGTCGAGCGTTGGTTTGAAACTCAAGGGATTACTTATGAGAACGGTCAACTGGCTGTATGGCTTTCCGATCGGCACGAGAATTTAGAGGGGATTGAAGCAAATAATGCTGAAAGTGTCGCAGTAATAATAAAACAAGCTGTTGCAACCGGTTGGGACTGTCCCCGTGCTCATATTTTGGTAAAGCTTCGTGACAACATGGATGAAACGTTCGAGATCCAAACAATAGGCCGAATTCGCCGTATGCCTGAAGCGATGCATTATAACAGTGACCTTTTGGATTGCTGTTACTTGTATACACTAGACGAAAAATTCACTGCTGGGGTAAAGCAAACTTTGGGGAAAGGTGCTCTCGAAGCATATATGGTTTTCTTGAAGAACGAATACAAGAAGATTTCTTTGGTAAGTGAACAAAAGACTCTTGTTACACAAACCAGAAGCCCCCAATCAGCGCTTACCGCGATTTCTACGTACCTTGAAAAGAAGTATGGCCTTACTAGCAATAAGGCCGAGAATGCAATTCGTCTTCAGACTGCGGGATACATTCTTGATGAGGATGTTGTAAATTACACTTTTTCTGGCGAAACTGCAACACTGGATTTCAAAGTTGCCGGGATGAATGAGATTCAAGTAACTGAAAAGCTTAATACTCATGTACACGGTCGTGAATACCACAGAAAAATCGGCAAAATGGGCCTTGAGATTGGGCTGGAGTATTCCTATATGAATACAATTATCCGAAAGCTGTTTGATAAAAACGCGAATTATAGTAAAAAAATACTGGCTCTGGAGCCAAGGATTGTGTATTCGTTTGTTTTAAACAATGCTGACAGACTAAGATATGATGTCAGATTGGCTCTTGCTGCCGAGTTGGATCAGATGCAGTTGAAGATGCACGATGTTTCTAAAACAGTTTTTCGAATTCCGCAAGCCTGTTTGTTTACCTATGATAGCAGCGCAAAAACGCAGATGGAGATGAAAAAGAACGTCTATATGAACTATTTGTCCTCTGCGGAAGTCCGTTCATCATCTGAAAGAAAATTTGAGAAATACTGCGAAAATGCTGAAAGCGTGGAGTGGGTTTATAAGAACGGCGATAAAGGAAGCGAATACCTATCCATAGTTTACATGGATAATTCCGAAAAGCAGAAAAGCTTTTTCCCGGACTATATCATCGGAGTAAACAACGAAATATGGATTGTTGAAACCAAGGGTGGATTTGATCGAAGCGGAAATAGTCAGGACATCGACCTGTATACTCCGAAAAAATTTGCCGTTTTGAAGGATTACTTGGATCGATATGGATTGAAAGGCGGCATTGTCCGATACGATGAGAAGAGTGAAGAACTGTGTATCTGTACAGATAGTTACTCGAATGATATCCGAAGTGACAGTTGGAAGATCTTGAGCACAGTTATCAGATGAGGTGACACTGATGAAGATTCTTGAGTCAAATACGATATCTGTTAATGGAAACGCCAATGTCCATTTTATCAGACTTGATCCTGAGGATATTAGTGTAACATTAAGGAATATTCTGACTGCATTAATGGATTTATCTTGGCTCAAGAGATTTGATCCCGAACCTTTAGCTATTAGTTTTCAAGTTCGTGCTGAAAAAACGATTTCTGATATAAAGGAAAAATTTGACAACTGTGATGATGGAAAATTGACCAAAGATGCGGGAGAATATGTGGTTTCAGAGCTTTCTCGGGAAGCCATAGTCTCAGATTTAGGCTATCTTGATATCCCATTGGCAGAACTAATCGGGAAAAAGGTTTCTGGAAATCCCGGTTTTGACTTTTTCAGTCAGAATAATGCTACTGACACCGTCATCTTTGGTGAAGCTAAATTTATTTCTTCGAGTAGCGCTTATTCGCGCGCATTGCAGCAAATTCGATCTTTTTTAGCAGAAGAAAAAGACATTACTGATCTCGGTGATCTGGAACACTTTTGTTCACCAGAGTCACTACAGCGTGTGATTTGTGGGAAAAAAGGATTTGCCGCTGCTTTTTCAGCGAAAAGCACCACGAGTAACAGAATTATCAAATCTATAACATCAAACTCAGACTTCAAAGATCTTCTTCAGTACGAGGAAATAATTCTTGTGGCGGTGAATATATGAAAGATATCGTCAGTGAAGGTAACCTAATTTCTCGAATTCGCTCAGGAAAGAATCTAAATGAGATTATTACGTTTGTAATGCAAAGGCTGTTTCAAGAAGGCCCTGTCGATACTGTTGTATTAGAAATACTGTCATACTTTAAGCTTTTTCAACCCGACTTTTTTGCGCAACACGAAATGGACATCATTGAAACAATGGGGCTGTTTTTTAAAGATCCCAAGCCAGACTCTCTGCAAAGTGTAGTCTTCGATATGTACCGGCAGCACATTAAGGAACTGTACGGCGAAGACTATACTCCTCTTCAGGCAAACATCATCAAACAGATTACTGAAAAACAGTTTTTTAGCTTTTCCGCACCGACGAGTACCGGGAAGTCATTTGTTTTTAGAAATCTTATCCGATCCAGTCCACATGATGTCGTTGTAATTGTTCCTTCTCGTGCTCTGATTAATGAGTATTATGACCGAGTAGCTGAACTAGTTGATCTCTCAACTACGAACGTCTTGTCGTTTGTTGAGCATATCAACACCAAATATGCAACAAGAAACATTTTTATTCTCACACCTGAACGCGCTAGAGAGTTGTTTAAAAACAAAAGCTGGCTAAATATTGATCTTTTCCTGTTTGATGAGGCACAGCTGAGCGATGAGGACTCAGTTCGAGGACTCTATTTTGATAGTATTGTTAGGCGCGCGCAGAAATCATTTCCTAGCGCAAAATTTGTATTTGCTCACCCGTTTATCAGTAACCCTGAAGCACAGTTACAGAGAAACGATGTAATCGATTCTGGGGCGGCTACGAATTATGAATTAAAGACGGTTGGCCAAATCTTTTACGTTCATGATGTTTCTGGAAACAAGTTTTATCATTTTGGTTCTGACAAAACAATTCTGGGATCAAGAAAAATCGAAGCTGCTTTTGACCCTGTTGAAAAGGCAATTTCTAGTGGCGGAAGTGTATTAATCTACGTTCCTAAAAAGCACATTTACGACAAAAGTATTTACAGCCAATTTAGAAAATACATTTCTATGTGCCCCGCAATTCAAGATCCAGATGCACTCAAAATGATTGAGCAACTCCGGAGTTATATAGGTGCCTCTAATGAGTCACAATACTATTACAATTCAGATATGCTGGACAAGTTGCAACACGGAATCGTGATACACCATGGTTCAATGCCACTTGCCGCGAGGCTTATCCTTGAGCATTTTACCCAGAAAGGGTTTTGCCGAATTTGTTTTGCCACTTCCACGCTTGAGCAAGGGATCAATATGCCTTTTGATGTTGTTTACCTTGATAAGTTTGAGGCAAGCAAGTCACTATCAGTCAAGAATCTGATCGGTAGAGCTGGGCGGTCGACAGAAAAAAAGCAGTATGATTATGGTAGCGTGGTAATCCGGCAGAACGCATTAAGCAATTTCAGAAATGTATTAGGAAAGAAAGAAACTATTTCAGGAGTTTCACATCTCGATAGAGAAAATGAAAAGCTTGATGAAAAATACGCAGAGTACAAAGAAGCAATCAAGTCTGACACCTTTTCTGATGACTACAATCTCACCAATGCTGATCTAGAGAAGCTAAAATCGGAATCTGTAACATCTGTTATTCCTACTCTTCTTGATATGATGTTCGAAGAAGATCATTTGATTGGCCCGGATGCGGCGATGGAAGAAATCTATGATGATTTTAGAACCCTATATGAAGGTTATTTAGGGAGAAAGCTTGAGCCAGCTGAAAAGGGAGTCCTAAGCAGTGCGATTAAAATAATGATCTGGAAAGCGACTGGAAGAACATTTAGTGCTATATGTCAGTATCGATATGCTTATGTGTCCTGCGTGGAAGATCGTCGACGCCTTAATCGGGAGGGGAAAACAGATTCTGTTTATGATCTTTCTGCCAGATTTGTCTACGGGTTTCATGATTTGCCCAACAAGCAGCTCAAAACCTTTTCTCTATTCCCTGCTAACACAAAAGCACAAGACGTAGATTATGATTTGATTATATATGACACATACGACTTCCTTGATAAGCTTATTGGGTTCAAGCTTAGCGACATATTTTTCGCCATTCTCCATCAGTATTACATAGCGCAAGGAGACGAGCGTGCTTTGCGGTTAGCAAACTATATAAAATATGGAACAGATAACAATAGGGAAATCTGGATGTTAAGATACGGGCTCCTTTTTGAAGATATAGAATGGGCTGACCCATGTATTGATAGCATTTCAGAAGAAGAAATCGTTTTCAACGAGAGAGTTAATGACCTCGCGCCAGAGAAACGCAGTATTATTGAGCCATTTTTACACATAAGCCAATAAACGGAAATCAAAACCTGCAGTACTATTAGTGCGTTACCTTCAATTGATATGAAATACTACATCACCGCCGATATTCACGGCTTTTATACTGAATTTCATAAGGCGCTGGATGAGGCGGGGTATTTCACCGATCCTGAGCCGCACAAGCTGATCATCCTGGGCGATATCTTCGACCGCGGGTAGATCAAGTTCGATGATGCTTTCCGGCATTTCATGGTGTTCAAAAAACCGGACCTTCGGGATTGACGGCGCGTATATCCTGGATGACTTTGTACGGGTGATGAGGGAACTGTAAGCGGTTTAACCAAGTCATGTGCTGTAGATGCTTGTGCCTAATTACGGGGGTACTAAAATGAAACTTCTTTACATTTGGATAGAAGACTTCCGCAACATCTCCCATCAGGGAATAGTCGTGGATGATGAATACCTCATCACAGTAAAAGATGCAGATATCACAAACTATAGTTACTATTCAAGCGATGGAACAAAACAAATTGTAACTGGCTCTCCTCCAAGGATAGGTTTGAAAGTTTTTGAACGGATTATAGAATGGGGAAAAAACAATGCGTATCATCGCCCCACTATAAATACTCCTATTTCCAGCGTGTCTGCGTTGATAGGGAAAAATGCCGTCGGAAAAACCAGCATTCTTGAGTGCTTATATACGCAGGAGCACGAGTACTTAGTTCAAGATGATCGCCATTATTTTATGGCATTTCTAAATGAATCTGATGGATATATAGAAATCCGTTCCAAAGGAATTCGTATCTCTGCGCCACAGATTATCGAAAAAAGCCATCGTGACCATGATAGTTTCTATATCTATGTGGTTCCTGTTGATGGTTTTACAGGTAAAACAGATAATAGCCAGGGGGACGCTACCCAGTTTTTCTTCCTCTCACCAATGAAAGCGGCGACGCCATATGTGGGGTATAATGTTCTTGATTTACCAATCGTTGTTGGTGACTTGAGTGCATTTAATGTACACAATTCTTTTAGCGGCGCTTTTGACTTTCTTTGCCGATTCCCCACCTTGGTTGGCAGGGAAAACAATCTGGTATGTTATCTGAAAACTGATGATCGGCGACATGAAAATGAATACTTCAGAAAAGACAATTTTACGTCCGGAGATCTAAAGCTATTTTTCATTTACAAGCTGGCTAAAACAGTATTCTCCAATTTGAGAAGCTATCTGTATCATCAGAGACCGGATTACATGATGGACGGAAGTAGGCTGAAGAATCCGAACGAAGAAAAGCTACTTGATGAAGACCAACGTTGCGCTAAGATATTGGCACCGTTTAACATCCATTATCCGAGTCCAGACTCCCTTGATCTGATCAGGCATAGACAAATTAACATACCGAAAGATGATATTGAGAACGCGTTCAGCTTTTTTGAAAACAGTACGTTTACGTTTCTTGGAAAAACCGGTTATGATTCTTTTCTATCGTCTCTCCGCGAATTGTTTAATCAATTATTTGATTTGGATTGTGAAAGGTTTACTGCGTTCTATAAGATCGAAATGCCCTTTGATGAAATCTATACTCCGCTTGTAACAGCGTTGCAAAAAGTCATAAGCGGTGATCTGCTCGAAGGGAACTGGTCTGCTGGAATAAATGTTGATTTTGAATGGCTTTCCTCTGGTGAATACCATGTCGCTATGCTCTTTTCTGCATTTTATCAACGCATGAAGCACCTACAAGCACATGGAAATTGCGATGTAATCTGGGCAATAGATGAACCGGAAATGCATATGCACCCGGAGCTTGGTCGTTTCTTTGTTGATGAAATGAACAAAGCGATGCTGCAGTTTCGAGATACGGGGTTAATTCATACATGTCAGTTTATTTTTGCAACGCATTCCCCATTTATTGTTCAAAACCTTGGCAAGTACAATAGCAATTTCACACTTGTCAAGAAAGAAGGAAATCAGATTCGTACCAATGCTTTTTCCGATATCCCTCATTTATCCCTACCAAATAGAACTGAGTTTTCGTTTAATCTAATCATGTATCTCATATTTGGAATACCTACTACTGAATTGCATGATGAGTTGTATGGTGAGTTGCAAGCAACTAATCAGAAATACAAAGAAACTGATTTTGACGGGTGGCTAAACAGTAAAGGAATTGCATACAGTATGAACTGGAATAAAACAACAGATGGAGTTACGATAAAGTCACAAAACGCAACACTTCAAACATATATACGAAATTATATCCATCATCCAGAAAACAGGTTTAATAATCCATTTACAGAGGTTGATTTGCGGAACTCGATAGATCAAATGATAGCTTTGCTCTAACTCCCAGAGGTTTCAAATACTTAAGCGAGGTTAAAATTATGCCATTATCACATACCGTTTGGTCTCTTGATGAGAAAAAACCCCTGCAGGCTGCAAGCCTTATTGATGAAAAAGAACTTGAGTTGCTTCTTCGAGACAATATTGAGATCCTGAACAAGGGCTGGCTAGTGATCAGCAATCAGGTAAAAACCGATGCCGGCAAGTTCATTGATATTCTCTGTATTGATCATGATGGTGATATGGTCGTGGTGGAACTGAAAAAGGATCTTACGCCACGCGAAGTCACTGCCCAGGTCATTGACTATGCAGCCAGTGTCTCCAAGATGACCGTAGAAGAGATTGCTCAATTGTATCTTTCCTTCACGGGGAGCAATGAGACCCTGAATGATGCGTTTAAGAAAAAGTTCGGGACCACGCTCGATGAAGCCAGCGTAAACCAGAATGTGAAAATGGTTATAGTTGCTGCAAAAATGGACGATGGAACTGAACGCATTATCCGTTTCCTGCGCGAAACCTACCGTGTTGATATCAACATCCTGTTCTTCCATGTTTTCCAATGTGGAAGCGAGCGGTTAATCAGCCGCACATGGTTTGAAGAAGATATCGAGGAATCGGCTCCTGCAGAGGTGAAAAAGAAAGGCCCTTGGAACGGCGAATACTATGCTTCCTTCGGCGAGGGTTCCCGAAACTGGGAGGATGCGAGAAAGTACGGATTTATCTCTGCAGGTGGTGGAAGTTGGTACACAAAAACGCTCTCACTCCTATCCCCTGGGGATCGTGTCTGGGTCAATATTCCTCATACGGGATATGTTGGCGTTGGTATCGTCACAGAGGCGGCGCAGCAGGCCCAAAACACTGTGTTTGAGGTTAAAGGCGAACAGATAAAAATGGAAGACCTCTCGTTGCGTGGAAAATATTTTGATTCCGCTGATGACCCTGAAAATGCGGAGTATGTGGTAAAGGTTCAATGGATCAAAACCGTCCGTACTTCTGAGGCTGTAAAAGAACTTGGCTTCTTCGGAAACCAGAACTCTGTCTGCCGTCCGCTGGCAGAGAGATGGGATTTCACCGTTGACCGCCTGAAAAAGTGCTGGGGAATCGAGTAAACACCTTGAGCAGAAGGTATGTCTGATGAAATACTACATCACCGCCGATATTCACGGCTTTTATACTGAATTACATAAAGCGCTGGATGAGGCGGGGTATTTCACCGATCCGGAGCCGCACAAGCTGATCATCCTGGGCGATCTATTTGACCGCGGCCTGGAAGCTGTGGAGATGCAGCAGTTCATTCTCCAGCTCATGGAGCAGGATG
>Ga0256405_10010663_pt1 | contig 12030 bp, 14 predicted proteins | sample RumenRJG_02DNA_FD_189096 | JGI IMG/M metagenome (GOLD analysis project Ga0256405, IMG submission 189096) | Bovine rumen microbial communities from Lethbridge, Alberta, Canada - RJG_02 | ecosystem: Host-associated > Mammals > Digestive system > Stomach > Rumen | place: Canada: Alberta...
AAAAGAAGGTCATGGTCTTTGACGAGTTCAACATCCACCCGGCGAAAGAGTCTGAGGTAAATATCGTTGACTGGGACAGGACCTACTTCCTTTCAAGACGTTACTGCATTTAAAAAACTGAAAGGGTTATACAGAAAGAAACGAAAATATCAGCCTCATACTGTGTCCTGCGGTCATAGTGCCTTGTCAGTGTGTAAACCATTTTTTCTTTTCCTCCCTTCACAAGTATATTTGTCGTCTGTTAATCGCGGACAAATATCGAAGTACCAACAATTATAGAATGAAATAAGACTCTGAAGTTGAAAAACGCCGGAAGAATTTGTTTAGCAAGGTAACATTATGATGCGTATGATATAATAAAACAGAGTTAGTGTGGTTTTAAAAAGGAGTGAAGGCATGGTTTATACAAGAGATGAGATAAAAAGACGCCTTACACCTGTATTTCAGCGGTATGGAATTAAAAAAGCTGTTCTTTTTGGGTCATATGGTAAGGGAACAGCGACAGACAGCAGTGACGTCGATATCATGGTAGAAAGTGGGCTTCGGGGCCTGAAATTTGTCGGCTTGATCGAAGATATAAGGGAGAGCCTGAATGACAAGGACGTGGATCTGCTGGATGTCAGCCATATAGAAAAGAATTCAAGGGTCGAAGAGGAGATTCAGAAGACAGGAGTCAGCATCTATGAGGAATAAGATCATTGTTCAGAAAATGCTGTGAATGATCGATACCATAGGCAGCTACTGCAAGGGAGTCAGCTATACGGACTTTATCAACAACTCTATGCTGATAGAAGCCTGCGTTTTCATCTCAGCCAGATAGGTGAGATATCCTCAAAGGTTGACAGGGCTTTTGAGGAAGAATATCCGGAGATACCATGGAGGCAGATTTACGGTTTGCGGAACCGGATCGTGCATGATTACGAGGGCGTCAATAAACAGCTGGTATGGGAAATCATTTCAGATGATCTTCCAGCTCTGCGAGGGGAACTTGAAGATATTCTAAAAGCATAAGAAAGGACATCATCGGTTTCTCCTTTCCGCTTTCAATAGTTAATACCATGTTAATATCAGGGTGATCCGCCCTCACACACCATCCCCGGAAATGTTGAGTTTCCGGGGCTTTTCTGACTCTTTGATCGATCATTTCCCTGACAGCTTGTAAGATAACGTAAGATTTGCAGTAGGTTGAATTATGCCTATTATATGTTATACTTTTAGCATCAGGAGGTGCTGATATGACAATAGATACGAATGCAATTGTGACAGCTACGGAAGCGAATCAGAACTTTTCACGTGTTGCGAAACTCGCAGAGAAGAAAGGCCGTGTAATTGTGTTTAAAAATAATCGGCCTAAGCTTCTTGTGATAGATCTTGACACAGAACCGCAGATAGAAATGACGGAGGATGAAAAAATAGATTTTGTCGCCGCCAGGATTCTGAGAGAGCATAAGGCCGCGTTTGAGGAACTGGCAAAATGATCAGATTCAGCAAAGAAAAGGTGCTGCTGCTGCATCAGCTGATGGCTGAAGCTACTGGGGGCAGCGTTGGTGTGCGTGACGAAGGACTGCTGGAGTCTGCCCTTGAGAGTGCGTTCGCTGGATTCGGGGAGAAGGAATTATACCCAACAAAAGAAGAAAAAGGTGCAAGGATCGGCTTTGCGTTGATTTCCAATCATGCATTTGTGGACGGCAATAAGCGCATCGGAATGTATATTATGATGGCATTTCTTGAAATGAATGGGATCAGGATCCAGTGCAGTGATGAAGAACTGGTTCATGCAGGATTATCAGTTGCCGACGGAAGCATGGGTTATGAAGAACTGCTGCAGTGGGTAATGGAGCACCGGACATGAATCGGAAGAAGCGGATATCAGTGACGCCTTCCTCCTTTCAAAATGTTTGTATCATGTTTAAAGGGTGTTTTAGTGTATGGGATTCTTTGACAGGATATTAGGGCTTTTTCACAAAAGAGATAATGCAAAAAATAATAATCCTTCGGGTGAATTCCGGCAGCCACAGAATGAGAATGCAGAAAAGCTTCTCGAATGCGGTGACTTTTTTGCGTCCCTCTTAGACCAGGACAGGTATATTGCGAAGAGCGAATATAAAGATAAGCGGGATAAATATGCTCCGGTCATTGACTTTTTTACTGTATTAAGAAGCAGTGATATGCTGGAAGACTTCTGCAGAAAAAATGGCCTTAACACGGAAAAGGCAGAACGGATCATCGAATCCTGTAAAAGTATAGAAACGCAGGTAGAAAAGCATAATGAGGATTATGTTTCTGCTGCAATGGTAAGGGAAAAGGAATACCTTGATAAGATTCTGCAGTCTGTGGATCCACGGATCGCGCTTGACGAAGACCAGCGCCGTGTGGTCCTTACGGACGAAGACTATTGCCTTGTTATTGCAGGAGCAGGCGCAGGCAAAACGACCACTGTTGCAGCGAAGGTCAAATACCTTGTGGATAAACAAGGGGTCGATCCCAGACAGATCCTGGTGATTTCGTTTACGAATAAGGCAGTTAACGAACTGAAGGATAAGATTCAAAAAAGCCTTGGGATCAATTGCCCCATCGCAACATATCATTCAACAGGGAATGCGATCATCCATGTGAATGCCCCGGAAGAGAAACTGAATATTGTTGACCAGTCGCGACTCTATTTTGTGATAAGAGATTACTTCAGAGAGTCCGTTATGCGCAATGAAAGTGTAGTGAATAAGCTTATCATGTTCTTTGCGACATATTTTGACGCTCCTTATGAAGGTGATGATCTGAACGGCTTCTTTAATAACATTGCAAAGTCCAACTACTCAACGATGCGAAGCGATCTGGAAGACTTTAAGCGGGAAGTCATTGACGCCAGAACAAAGAGAGCTGTCACGATCCAGAACGAAGTACTGAGATCCCATCAGGAAGTCGAGATCGCGAACTTCCTTTATCTCAACAATATTGATTATGAATATGAGCCCATCTATCCCTATGACATCATGTATTCGAGGAAACCTTACACACCGGATTTCGTCATAAAACAGGATGGGAAGGTCGCCTATATTGAACACTTCGGAATAACGGAATCCGGAGAAAATGACCGCTTCAGTCCCGATGAAATTGAACGTTATAAAAATGCTGTGAACGATAAAGTCAGACTGCACAGGCAGCATAATACGACGTTGATCTATACTTTTTCCGGGTACAACGACAGGCGGCCGCTTTTGTCTCATTTGAAGGAGGAACTGGAAGAAAAGGGATTTGAAATCAGGCCGCGCTCCAATAAAGAAGTCATGGAGACGATCGTGGCCGGTGAGGAGAACCGGTATGTTCGCAAGCTGGTAAACCTTATCTGCCGTTTTATATCGAATTTCAAGGTCAACGATTACAAGCTGGACGATTTTAACCGCATGTATCATTCAACTCAGAATGTACGAAGCAGGTTGTTCCTGGATATATGTGCGGACTGTTACCTGGAATATGAAAGATGGCTTAAGGAAAACAATGCCGTAGATTTTGAGGATATGATCAATGAGTCTGCCAGACTTCTTACTGAAGTAAAGGAATTGGGGCAGAAGCTGAATTTCAAGTATATCATTGTTGACGAGTATCAGGATATTTCGAGGCAGCGGTTTGATCTTACCAAGGCTTTATCGGAAGTGACAGATGCTAAAATCATTGCGGTAGGAGATGACTGGCAGTCGATCTATGCGTTCAGCGGATCCGACATCACGCTGTTCACGAAGTTCGCTGAGAAGATGGGATATGCTAAGGAACTCAAGATCGTGAGAACATATCGTAATTCTCAGGATGTCATCGATATCGCGGGTAATTTCATCCAGAAGAATAAGGAACAGATCCCTAAGACACTCATTTCTCCAAAGAGAATAAAGGATCCTGTAATTATCTATACTTATGACAGCAGAGCAAAAGGAAGAAACGGAGACCGCAGGAGCGGAGCTAATTATGCGATGGCCCGCGCAGTGGAGACTGCCCTCGAAAAAATAATTGAGTTTAAAAAAGAAGAGCAGCAGCAAGTGGGACCGATCCTTTTGCTCGGGCGCTTTAATTTTGATGCAGATCTGCTTGAAAGATCTGGCCTGTTCGAATACATCAAACGCGGAGACAAGGTCAAGAGCGTCAAATATCCGAAACTGGATATTACGTTTATGACAGCGCATTCTTCCAAGGGGTTAGGCTATGATGATGTGATCATCGTAAACGGAAAGAATGAGATGTACGGCTTCCCTTCCAAAATAGAGGATGATCCGGTCTTGTCTTTTGTTATTAAAGGGGACAGATCCATTGACTATGCCGAGGAGAGAAGACTGTTTTATGTTGCAATGACACGAACGAAAAACCGCGTGTTCATGGTGGCGCCCGAGCAGAATCCTTCAGAGTTCCTTGTGGAAATAAAGAAGGAATATAAGAATGTCCGTCTTGTGGGTGACTGGAACGAAGATTATACATATGGGACGTCGCGAAAGTCATGTCCGCTTTGCGGTTATCCTATGCAGTTAAAGTATAAGAGGGCGTATGGATTAAGACTGTACATTTGTACGAATGAGCCTGAAGTATGCGGCTTTATGACGAATGATCTGCGCGGCGGAAAGATGGCCATCCAGAAGTGTGAAAAATGCAGGGAGGGTTATTTAATAGTTAAACATAGTTATAAACATGGATATTTCCTTGGCTGTACGAATTATTCAAATAACGGCACCGGCTGTAACAGATCCATGAGTATGCAATATTATTATGATCAGATGGGTTATACCATGGAGAAGGAAGAGGCTGATCAGGGTGTTGAAACCATGTGGGTCTCTGCCGGAACAGCGGTAAGACAGGATGTATCCCATGAGAACCGGTCTGCATCCGGAAAAGAGTGGGCAGATGATTATATTGAGATTCAGAGAGCTGATATCAAACCGGTCATGTTTGGAGAAATGGATCTGAATGATGTAGTGTTTACCATAGTGAAGGCACTGCAGAATGCCAGCAGGAACAGGTTCTACGGCATAAAGGTCCTGACAGATATTCTCAGTGGCACAGAGAGTGAAAAGGTCGTAAAGAACAACCTGGGGCAGGTTCCGGAATTCCGGGCTTTGAGCAATATGTCTTACGATATGATACAGGCAGTGATCGAATGGATGATCACGCAGCATTTCATTCTCAAAACAAGAGAACGATATCCTGTACTGCATTCTACATATGAGGGGCTTCATTATTCAGAATTCATTACGGAGAGAAAACTGAAGAAACTTAAACAATACTTGGAAGAGGATGTTGTCTTATGGAAGTAGTCGACACAAAGAAACTGGAGATAGCTATCCAATACCTGCATAGGATCACGGAAGGTCGTAATCCGGTGAATAACATCCCGGTCGATGACGACTCTGTTATTAAAAACCCCAATGTCGTCAGGTGCATGTTATTTATAAAAGAGGTTCTGGAAGAAGTAAAGCGTAACGATGGATACATTGGGAGAAGGCCCCGCACTAACAGAGACAGCAGCAAACAGGAGTATCCTCTGGAGGCATTAAAGGAATTCCGATATTCCGAAGATAAGTCTGTTACAAGGCTTGTTGACCAGATCAATAATCTGGTGGATATGACAGTTTATCAAAGGATTACATATATACCGATTACTGCCTGGCTTAAGCAAAACGGATATCTTGGTGAGGAACAGACAGAAGAGAATGGGAAAAAAAGGACTGTCGTAACAGATAAAGGCCGTGAAGCAGGCATCAAGTCAGAGCTGCGCAGAAATGCAAAAGATCAGGAATATGTTTATATAACCTATGGCCGCACTGCGCAGGAGTTTATAGTTTCAAACATGGATAAGATTCTCTCACTGGATGCAATGAGAAAAGCCTCCGGTTGACCAGACCGGAGGCTTAAAGGGGAGGAATGTATTTATTTTGAGTATATATTGATGTAATTCTTACCAGCTGCGGTTTATGCAGCTGTGGGGCAAGTGATTTCGGTATGAGCACAGATCATAGCCGGAATCCCAGAGAGATATCTGACCAATACGCCGGAGGTAGAGGTCACGGACCGCCTGATCGAGGCGCTTCTGCTCACTATGATCCATGAGGGACCGCGGGTAATAGAAGATCCGGACAACTACGACGCAAGGGCCAATATCATGTGGGCAGGTATGATGGCGCACAATAATTTCTGCGGCGTAGGGCGGTCGCAGGACTGGAACAGTCATAATATTGAACATAAGCTCTCTGCGCTCTACGACTGCGCCCACGGTGCGGGACTTGCGGTCACTATGCCGGCGGTCTTCCGCTATGTAATGGGGCACAATGTGATGCGCTTCGCCCAGGCTGCCGTCCGTGTCTGGGGCTGCCAGATGGATTTTGCCGATCCTGAGGCAACAGCGCTTGAGGGGATCCGGCGTCTTCAGAATTTCCTGGTCTCTATTGGGATGCCGAAGAATTTTGCCGAACTGGGGGCAAAAGAAGATATACCGAAGCTTGTGGACACCCTTTGTGTTGATGATATATCGAACTGTCTGCAATCAGATCAGTTCAGATGTCTACGAGTTGCTTAGAATGCTGTCTCTGGAGGAGTGCCATATCCGAAAGCTTCTGTCAAGGACCACTGCGTTTCGCTTACGCGCTCCTTGACAGAATCTTTCGGATATGAAGTGTGATAATCAAGGGCTTTCAGCCCTCACTATACTGGAGGTTGGATTTCATTCTTTTTATGATTGCGACTGCTGAACCGATGGAACATCCTGCTGCATTTATGAAGGTGTTCCTGAATCACTTCCAGTTCTCCGGTGATGTCGTCCAGCGCAATACGGATGTCCTCCTGCAGAACTTCAAAAGAAGTGACGGTATCTTCGAGTTCGTCCCGGATGTTGTTGAATTCTTCGTAGAGTTCATACAGTTTTTCTGTGTTATCAGCGGTGGTCATGGGGATCACCGCCTTCCAGCATCTCATGCTTGGAGACATAGGTAACTGCGTGGTCATCAAGCAGCCGCTGGCGTTGCTGGCAGCCATACATAAGCGTTTTTTCGCAGACCCGGTTGATCATCCGGGGAATCCCCCCGGAGATCTTATAAATCTCATCTACGGCTCGGGAGGTAAACAGTTCCTGGCTACCTCCGGCGTAAGCCAGATGAGAGCGGATGTACTGTTCGGTCTCAGCCCGGTCAAGCGGAGGCAGTACACAGTTGATGTCGATACGCTGGCGGACGGCGGCATAACGCTTCAGGCGAAGCTTTTCATCCCAGAGTTCATTCTGGCCTACCAGGATCAGCGCCATTGGACTCATAGAGTCGAACCGGTAGTTCAGGAGGAAACGGAATTCCTCTATGGTTTCTTTCTCGAGGAGGTGCGCTTCATCCAGGACACAGACTACTTTCTTGTTGTGGACACCGCGGATGATCTCGATTTCACTCTGCAGCTGACGTTTAGAGTCGCCTCGGTAAAACCTCGATTCCATGCCGATCTGGTCAAGAAGCCCCTTATAAAGCCATCGCGGCGTCAGCTTTGAGTCAGAAAGATACAGCAGCTTATATTCCTCTCCCGGCAGGCCTGCGGCAAACTTCCTGATCAGGGTTGATTTCCCGCAGCCGGCTTCGGAAGTCACCACTGCGAACTTCTGCTTGTCCGCGGTATAGGTGAGACGGCCGAGCGCCTCTGCCATGGCGGGCGATTCATACAGCGCTTTCGTTGGAACGTCACGTGAAAAGGGGGTATGCGCCATTTCATAGAATTCTTCATACATCTGCGGACACTCCCTTCCTGTAACCTCCGAAGGAGATGGCGTCGGCACGGCGTCTCGCTGCTTCTTCATGCCCTTTTTTCAGGGCGTCCAGGAAACGTGAGGACTCAGGTTCCGCCGCCAGCATGGAGGCCGGCAGAGCCGGCTTCTGGTCACAATAGCCGCTGATCAGGAGCGGGTGCGCGGTGAACGGCGCTATCCCCGGATGACTCACAGTGATCACTTCAGGGGATGCGGGATCATAGGAAATCTCGACATCGGCGCCGATCAGAGATGCCTTTGTTTCGTAACGCTTTCCCTGGAAGCTGATGCAGGCCCCTTTGTCCACTTTCCGTTTCTCGTGATGCAGGAAAGCTTCGCCGACCACACCGGCATCCAGGAACTTCAGGGGCCGCGTGTCCCGGTTGAACTCCTGCTCCGGCGTGATCCCCTCTTTGGGGACTGGGACACTCCTTGACTCATAGTATTCACGGATACCGTTGTGCGGCTTCCGGTGATAGTACTCGTTAAGGAAGAGCTCCCAGCTGCGGTTCAGATCTTCCAGAGTGCGGATTTTTGCGGCCTTTGCTTCCGCCATGAAATCGTCCACGACCTGATGGAATTTTTCTATTTTGCCTTTTGATTTCCCGCTTTTTGGCGGCGCATGCCGGATCCGGATGGAAAGCTTTCCCAGGGACAGCTTCAGTTGTTTCGCAATGTATTGTGTCCCTCTGTCGAAGTAGCAGGAGTCAAAGGCTCCATACTTCAGGATCACGTTCCGGAACGTATCTTCGACCACAAGCTCCTCCTGGTTGTCATAGAACCGGGAGGCAAGTACCATTCTGGAATGGTCGTCGATCGCGGAGGAGAGGTAGGTCTGCACTTTTTTGCCGTTTTCTCCGATCGGGAGCAGAGGGCCATACTTGATATCCCCCTGGAGGAGCATCATCCGGTGTGGTTTGCAGAAGCGTTTTGAGGAGCTTTCTCTGGCTTCGCGATAGATTTCCAAGTGCGTCCTGCCAAAGCCTCTGGCGTAAAGATGCCTCTGAAGGGTAGAACGCTTCAGTTCTCCAGGCGGGACCCTTCCCTCCAGCTCCAGAATCGTTATGATCTGGTCAACAGAACGGGAGGGTACTTCTCTGCGAAGCTGTACCGCTTCCTGGAGAAGCTCTTCGAAGTTCTCCGGCAGGCTGTCCTGGTTCCGGGGAGAGCGGTTTGCGGGCTTCAGCCCCTCGAAACCGCCGCTCCGGTAAGCGTCGTCATAACGCTTAATGGTTTTGTAGGACAGGCCGTTCTGCGCAGCGATTTCGTGTCGTAAGCGGATACGCTTTGCCGGATCCAGACTTTCGTCAGCCAGCGGTGCGATCATCCGGAACCGATCCAGGGCGGCGTCCTCCTGCCAGTGTTCAATAATAAGGTTTCTGACTGCATTCATTGTTCTGTATACCTCCTATGCGGAAAGCATACAGCCCTGCAGGCGGACATCCTAATCAAAGTCGGTAAAACCTGTCAGCAGTAAAAGGGGCTCAGCGCGCCCCCGGAGTTATAAATCACCCGAAGGATCGTCTTCAGCCACCCTTCAGGAATGGAACTCTTTAGTTTCTGCAGAATTGAATCACCGGATATCAGCAGTTCCTCGTTGAAACCCAGTTCCCTGTGCCCGATAGATTTGAGATATCCGTCAATGTTCAGGATGTTTTCGGCAATCCACCGCTTCCAGAGCTGAATGAGGTGCTCTGACGGCTGGTCATCCGTCTCATTGGCACTAAGCCTTCCATCAATGGCGTCAGAGATCGTTTCCTCCCGGTAATGTTTGAACGGCACAATGAAGTCGGGAAGCATACGATGGACTTTGGCGCATCCGGGATTGCTGCACCGATGGCGCGGAATCTGCAGCCATTCGGGTTCGTCCGCTTCATGGCGAAGAATGCGTCTGCAGTAATCCCGGAAGACGAGAATCCCCTTTTTGCACGTTGGACAAATGTATTCAATCTGCTCAGGTAAAAATATGTTGCCCTGCCTGTCTATACTCTGATACAATAAACGTGGTTTTATACCATGTGGTCTCAGAGTACACGACTTGTCAGGGAGGGTGCTCTGAGACCCCTTTCTTTTGTTTTGAAAGACAGTATACAGAGCAATTAGCGGACAATCAACAAGAACAGTTTTCAGTCAATCGGACCGAGCTACAACACCTTTGCAACGGCAACGGGAGAAAGGGAAGCATCAGCGGATTTGTGACTTTAAACGAAGAGGACTGCGCGAAGATCTACCAGATGATGCTCTGAGGCGGCGGTGCTGAAATTGCGACAGGTATCAGGAGACAGGGGACGGTTCTCTGTCTCCTTTTTATGCGGCGGGGGAAGTGCTTCCGCCGCTTTTTGGAGTATAATTATCACAAGAGCGGTTCCTTTTGCGTTAGAAAAACTGATGATGGAAGAGGAGGTATGAAGGGATGAAAAAGATACTGCAGCTGGTCAGTGATGATTTCGAAGATCTGGAACTGTGGTGTCCGGTGATGCGGCTCCGGGAAGCCGGCGCTATCGTCGACCTGGTGGCGGAGAAACCCGGAAAGTATCACGGAAAATACGGCGTTCCCTGTGAAGTTGAGATGTCCTTTGAGGACGTGGAATCTAAGGATTACGATGGGATCCTGGTCCCAGGCGGATGGGCGCCTGACAAGCTGAGAAGGTTCCCGAAAGTCCTGGAACTTGTCAGAGAAATGAACCGCGATGGGAAGCTGATCGGACAGATCTGTCATGCCGGATGGGTCCTCGCATCGGCTGAGATCCTGGAGGGCAGGAAGGTGACGAGCACCCCGGGGATCCGGGATGATTTAAGACACGCCGGGGCTATCTGGCTGGATGAGCCCTGTGTGGTGGACGGGAATCTTGTATCTGCGAGAAGACCGCCGGATATTCCGGAGTATGAAAAGCAACTGGTGAAGGTCCTGTTTGGAGAATAAGCAGGAGACAGGTGTCAGGCACCGTTAAGATACCGTTAAGATATGGCTGGATGACGCTTATGAGCAGCAAATTATTTCAACAAGTAAAAAGTGGTTTTATTATTCCGGATGTCTGGGATTCCTGGAAGGATTACAGAAACCGGCTTACTGCACTGATCCGGGAAAAAGCGATTGAGCCTGGAGATTCGCTCCTGATACTTGGGGCGGGCGGGTGCTGTGATATTGATCTCAATATACTGTCAGAGCATTGTGGGAAGATCGTGCTGCTTGATACCGACAGTAATGCTATGAGGAAAGCACTTGCACAGTATCATTTGGAAACGTCGCCAAAAGTATCATTGGCCTGTGAATCTCTGACTGGCATCTCAGAGTCAGATATAGAAGCTTTTTTCCAGAACCTGCTTGCTTTTGTTATGAACCAGGGAGTCAGGCTTACAGAAGAAGCGTTTCGGACACGGACATTGGAAGGGCTTCAGGCGCTTGAGCAAAAGCTTTATATCAACGGGGAACAGTTCAACAGAGTGCTTGTTCCGGAAAGCTGTGATGCTGTCGTTTGTGCAGGTGTACACAGCCAGCTGTTTTCCCTGCTTTCCTATAGCTGGAAAGTCCTTGCTGCTAATGTTTCAGAACAGATCTTCCGAAGAACGATTAAAGAAGAGTGGTTCCATAAAAAGATCAGGGGGTGGAACGACGGAATTATTCCCATGCTGGACAAGGCAATGATTCATGCGGCGAAAAAGAAGGCTCTTTTCGGGTGTGAGTATGATCCTGTTAGTCCGATTGAGGGAGCATGCCAATGCATCAGTGATCTCAGGCGTAATTCGAGTGAGATCGGGTCGCTTGTGTGGCCCTTTGATCCAGAGCACGGAAAGCAATATGTGATGAGTTTTTTTCTTTGTAATAATTCCTGACAACTCTGATTACTGTTCTGTTTCAGGTTTTCTGATCTCCCTGCTGATTTCATCCCGTATAGGCATCCTCAGCGCTGTTGCGGAAGTTCTGCTTCGCCAGCCATTCTTCCTCTTCCGGCGTTTCCGGAATGTCGATCCGTTCGATCTTGACATTCCTGGAAAAAGAGGTGCGTCAGGAGATGGAAAAGGTCTCCGGCACATAATTCTTCCGGGACATGGTGGTCAGCACATTCTTCCGGGACAGTTCAGGTACGCACCGATATGTAAAAAGGGCAGACGGCTTATTTTGCAGTCTGCCCTTTTTACAATGCGTCAATTCATCCGGGCCGGACTGACCGGGTCCCCGGCGCCTTCCAGCTCCTCCTTCGGAGCCGTATCCGGCGCATCGACGTAGGTATTGTTCTCTTCCTTATAATCACTGACCACCACATGGCTGTACGGGA
>Ga0256405_10010664_pt1 | contig 12029 bp, 12 predicted proteins | sample RumenRJG_02DNA_FD_189096 | JGI IMG/M metagenome (GOLD analysis project Ga0256405, IMG submission 189096) | Bovine rumen microbial communities from Lethbridge, Alberta, Canada - RJG_02 | ecosystem: Host-associated > Mammals > Digestive system > Stomach > Rumen | place: Canada: Alberta...
ATACATTGAATATTATAATAACGAGAGAATAAAACTGAGGCTTAATGGCATGTCGCCCGTACAATACAGGAAGATGCTTACTGCTTCGATTGTTTAATCCGTCCAAACTTTGGGGTTCACTTCAATTTATACTTCATTTACAAAGTCTGTGCTACGTGCTGCTGCTCATTGTGGAGGGTATGTAAGGAATATCATTGGAGACCGTGTAATGGTAGTATTTCCTGTTGAGAACTGTTTTCAGAATGCAGTTGACTGTGCCATAACAATCAATCATATTGTTCAATATGTGATTAATCCAAAGGTAAAAGGCCATGACTTTTCTTGTGGTATTGGAGTCGATTATGGTACAATGCGATGTATAAAGGTTGGAGTAGAAAAGCACGGAACCGAAAACTCAGACAACAAGAATCTTGTTTGGATAGGTCGTCCGGCTAATATGGCATCAAGATTATGTGACAATGCAAATAAAGAAGTGCAACTCTTCAAAGTCTTACATGTCGTATATGAGCCCAAATTCAGTCTTGCACAACCTCAATCCCTTTTTGGAAATTTAGAGAGAAAGAAGAAAACAGAAACACTGACAGCAGAACAGATAACGGAGATTATTTTAAGGAGCGGCTATGGTAGTATTTTGTCAGTTGAAAAAGAGGGCAAGCCGGAAAAGCGTAATCCTATACTTCTAAGTAAAGACGTTTATGATGGTTTTAAAAAGGCCTGTCCTAATTATAATTCTGTAAAGGAAGGAATGTGGAAGAGAGATACTCGTAGTATCCGAGATGTTACTTTCCCTGTGTACGGAGCTGATTTGCATTGGAAATTAGATTGAAAGCTATGATCCAACTTAATCCACGATACGAAGCGATATTTGATGCTCGGAACATCGATGAGGATTGCAATAGCATTGCAGACGAGATTAACGATGTTGCGAGGATGCAGATAAAGGAGATTCTGGCGGTAGGCATGTATAAGCAAGCCGTTACGCTGTATCTCCAACTGTTGCAGTCGATGGTGAACCACTTTGTGGATTATGAGCACTTCTATTATTTCGATGACATGTACAGCCTGGAGTATTCCTTGCAAAGAATTTATGAGGTTGCCCAAACTTCTGCCTTCAGACCTCAGCCATCAGCCATCGTTCAGTAATTTGGGGAGGGTAATTTTCACTTTTCAAGTTTCAACTCGAACTGTCGTGAGACACTATATAACTCGTTATGATGGGGCAGGCTCTTATCAGGGTCTCTCATAAGACAAAAAAGGTTCAATTACCTGATAATCTTGCCCTCTTTTTAGAGAAAATAATTAAGAAGAAATGAATATACTTGTTACAGGTGCCAACGGCCAGTTGGGAAACGAGATGCGAATCATTGCGAAGGGAAACAATGACAATTACATCTTCACTGATGTTAACCAAGTAGAAGGCTTGGAAACAACTTACTTGGACATCACCGACCTGGATGCCATTCGAAAGATTGTTGCAGAGAACAAGGTTAATGCTATTGTCAACTGTGCGGCATGGACCAATGTGGATGGTGCTGAAGATCCCGAGAAATACCCCTTGGTAGAGAAGTTGAATGCAACTGCTCCAGAGAACCTTGCGAAGGCCATGAAAGATGTTGATGGCTGGCTGGTCCAGATCTCAACAGACTACGTATTCGGTAAAGAACCATATAACACGCCTTGTAAAGAAGACCAGCAGGGAACACCTACAGGAGTGTATGGAGCCACTAAACTCCTTGGAGAACAGAAAATTATTGCCACCAGATGCAAGTATATGATTCTCCGTACAGCATGGCTATATAGTGAGTTTGGAAAGAACTTTGTGAAGACCATGCTAAGCCTAACGGCAACTAAGCCACAATTAAAAGTTGTTTTTGACCAAACAGGTACTCCAACGTATGCTTGGGATTTGGCAACGGCTATAGTAACTGCATTGAAGAGTCCTGTTCAGGGTATTTATCATTATAGTGATGAAGGTGTATGCTCCTGGTTTGACTTCACTAAAATGATAGCAGAGTATGCTGGAAATAAAGATTGTGACATTCAACCTTGTCATTCAAATGAGTTCCCGTCTCCGGTAACTCGCCCCAGTTATTCTGTCCTTGATAAGACTAAGGTGAAAGATACATTTGGTATCAAAATCCCTTATTGGACAGACTCGCTAAAAATCTGTATTAACAATTTAAAGAACGCATAATATATGGAGGTTATAAAAACTGCAATTGAAGGCTTGTTAATAATAGAACCCAAAGTTTTTGGGGATAAAAGAGGCTATTTTTTTGAGAGCTTCTCTCAACGAGAGTTTGATGAGAAGGTAGCTCCAATTCTTGGACACACAATCAACTTTGTCCAGGATAACGAGAGTATGTCTAGTTATGGTGTTATGCGTGGGTTGCACTTCCAGTGTCCGCCATATACTCAGAGTAAAATAGTTCGTTGTGTGAAAGGAGCTGTACTGGACGTAGCCGTGGATATCCGTAAAGGAAGTCCGACATATGGGCAGCATGTGGCAGTGGAACTGACAGAGGATAACCACCGTCAATTCTTTGTCTCTCGTGGGTTTGCTCATGGCTTTTCCGTGTTGTCCGAAACAGCAGTGTTCCAATATAAATGTGATGAGTTCTATCATCCCGAGGCAGATGGAGGTATCAGTATCCTCGATGATACATTGGGTATTGATTGGAGAATTCCAACGGAGCATGCTATACTTTCAGAGAAAGATACAAAGCATCCGCTTTTGAAGGACTTTGATAGTCCATTTGATTTCCCACCTACAAGTCTTTTCTAACTTGCACTTATGTTTTATACAAAAATAACGGAATTAAAATTCAATAGTGGGAAGAATCTTCCTATTAATTCCAACGATATTGTCATATTTGTTGGACCGAATAATAGTGGTAAGAGCCAGTCTCTGCGAGATATTTATAAGAAAGTAAGTGAGGATTTAGATTCGGTTGTTATAAAGGATGTATCTGTTCAAAAGGGTAGTTTGGAGGAACTTAAAAAATCACTGAAAGAGTCATCAAAGATAACAGAATCTAATAATAGCACTTATTCAGGTTATGATTATATCGTCTATAATTCTCAATTTAGCACTTATAATAACGGTTCGAGATTAGTTGACTCTTTTAGACCTTACCTTATTGATTATCTTAAAACCGAAAACAGACTTCAAATATCCACACCACCCAAAGCCATTGATGCGGATGACCGTAAGACACATCCCATCCATTATCTCGTTTACGACAAGGAGTATCAAAAGACAGTCTCTAAGTATTTCAAAGAGGCATTCGGTTATGAACTGACCCCTGATTATCTCTCCAAGAAACAAGTAGCACTTTTAATGGGGCAGATACCTCAAACAGCAGGTGGGGCGGCACCTGATGTTATGGAAAGTTTGAGCAGACAGTTCCTGTCATATCCAAAAGTAGATGAGCAAGGTGATGGAATGCGCAGTTTCGCGGGAATTATCTTACATCTGATACTAAAAAACTATGGAATATATTTGATTGACGAACCCGAGTCATTTCTACACCCACCTCAGGCCATGATTTTGGGTAAGGTGATAGGCGAGTTACTTGGCAATGATCGCCAAGCATTTATCTCTACCCATAGTGAAGATGTCATCAAAGGCTTGATGGAGAAATGTCCTGAGAGAATAAAAGTCATTCGTATTACCCGGCAGGAGAATACTAATTCATTTGCCATTCTTGATAATGTGCAGTTTAAGAATATCTGGGGAGATCCATTACTAAAGCATTCGAATATTATGAGCAGCCTTTTCCACAAGAACGTAGTTCTGTGTGAAAGTGACTCTGATTGCCGTCTTTACTCTATAATTTTAGACCATTTGAAGCAGAAGCAGGGTAAGTTCTCTGAAACAATGTTTACTTATTGTAGCGGCAAGCAGCGCATGAAGAAAGTTGCTTCCGCTTTGCGGTCACTATCAATAGATTTCCGCTGTGTGCCTGATATTGACGTTTTGAATGATAAGCTAACTATTAAAGATCTTTATGAGACTTGTGGAGGAATATGGGATGATACAATGGAGTCCAACTATATCACCTTTTCATCTCAATTGAATGGAGGAAAAGACTCAATAACAAAACAAGAATTGGAAGCACAAATCGATGTGTTTATTCAAGAGGTGAATGGAGACAAACTTACGCGGAATGATGTTGATAATCTGTCAAAGAAGATAAAGCTCGAAACGAAATGGGGTGCGTTCAAAAAGGGAGGGACGAGTGTAATCCCTTCAGGACAGGCTACTACTTCTTTTAATGCGCTCAATGATAAACTCAAGTCAGTTAATATTCATCTTGTTACAGTTGGCGAGTTAGAACGCTTTATTCCAGAGGTCGGAGGACATGGACCAAATTGGGTAAACTCTGTGTTAGAACAATATAATGATTTGGATAATGAAGTATATTCAAAAGTAACATCATTTGTTAGAAGCTGGAATCTATAAGAAGGTAAGTTAGAGACTTATGGTAGGCAGCGGCATGACCAAGGTCTCATCTGAGGATGTAGCGAATAGAGCCCGTATCAACCTTGCATAGTAATTAGAGAAAGAAATAATGAAATGAATGTTATAAAAACATCGATAGATAGTGTGGTTATCATTGATTCACGCATATTCGAAGATTTCCCATTCATTATACTTGAATAATACAAATAAAGCATATGAACGAATTTCAAAATGAATTAATGCGTTATTCAAAGCTGTCCGGTGCTTTTGAGTATGCTGCAAAGAGAGTATTAGCAGACAAGAATAATACATTATTAAGACAAGAAATGCAAGCAGCCTATAATCAATTAGAAAATGTTGGGTTTAAGGCTATTGAGACAATATATAAAGGCAATCCAGGAAAACCAGATGCCGAGTCTATCTATAAGCTCGCATAGATATTGCTTATATGCGAATTATTTTTCAGAACATCTAAGAGTCTTGTTGATTAGCACTCACTGGTAATTATATGGAAATAAGAGTTGATCAGATAGAGAAACGCTCATGGGTTGAGGTAAATCTCAACCAGATAGAGCGTAATCTGGACATATATAGACATTCCCTAACTAAGGATGCAGAGATCATGGCGGTAATAAAGGCTGATGCCTATGGTCATGGAGATGCTATGGTTGCAAGGGCTTTATCTGCTAAAGGGGTTCATTTGTTTGCGGTTTCTAATATTGACGAGGCTGTAGGGCTAAGGAATGCTGGAATTACAGGCGAAATCCTAATTCTAGGATATAGTTCCCCGATTTATGCAAACACTCTTCATTTCCTAGATTTGACTCAGGCTATTGTGTCTGCAGAATATGCCGAAGCTCTGGCAAGGACTGGTTATGAATTAAAGTGCCAATTTGCGATTGATACGGGTATGAACAGAATCGGAATACCTTCTTATGATGCAAAAAAAGCTGCTTCCATTGTAAGGGGCTTTAGGCGTAATCTATGCGTGAATGGTATTTTTACTCATTTATGTGTAGCTGACAGCAATGTTTCAGAAGATATAGCCTATACTAAGCGACAGTTATCATTGTTCAAGGGGGTTGCTGATGAGTTGAATGATTTAAATCTTCCATATGTCCATTGTTATAATTCTGCAGGAGGATTATATCACCTTAAAAATGACGACTTCAACAAAAATATTGGAGATATAGTTCGTTTGGGAATTATTTTATATGGTCTTAAGCCAGACGTTTCCGATTCTCTCCCTGAAGGGATAAAGCCAGCAATGACCTGGAAGTCAGTCATCTCATTAGTTAAGGTTTTAGAAAAAGGTGAGTCAATTAGCTATGGGAGGACATTTACGACAAGTCGTCGTTCAATAATAGCGACAGTAACAACTGGATATGCAGACGGATATAATAGATTGCTTTCCAATCGAGGCTTTGTTATGATAAAAGGACACAAGGCCCCAATAGTTGGCAGGATCTGCATGGACCAGACATTAGTTGATGTAACAGATATACCTGATGTGAAAATGGGTGATGTCGTCATTTTGATGGGTGAAGACGGTGTTTTGTCCTATAATGCTGATGACATGGCAAAAGATCTCAATACAATTGGGTATGAGATAGTTTGTAATATTTCAAAACGAGTACAGAGATTCTATGTCTGATATAAAAGTAACAACAATAGTAAACGATATACTTCAATCCTGTACTTATATTTTGGAGAAAGGTGATTTCCCTGGGGTATATTTGATAGATTGTGGAGAATCTGAACCTATTTTAGGCCATGTGAGTCAAAATGGGAAAATAGTCGAAGGAATAATTCTGACCCATGCCCACTATGATCATATATATGGCATAAATGATATACTTGATAAGTTTCCTAATGCCAAAGTAATTGCAGGAGAGAAGACCTTAGCCGGACTTGGAGATGTAAACTTGAATATGTCGTATTTGTACACCGATGACGACTATATCGTCTCACTCTCACCTGACAACATAATAGTTGCAGATAGAGATCTAGGTTTAAATATTTTGGGAGAAACTCTTGAATGCTTACCAACGCCAGGTCATGACGTGAATTGTATGACATACATATTGGGTGACAAAATATTCACAGGTGATTCATATAATCCGTTGTCTCCAGTTTTCACAAAGTGGAAGAACAGCAACGAAGAACAAGCTCTTTTTAATGAACAAATGATTCGCCAAATAATAAATGATAGGAAATTGACAGTATTCCCAGGTCACAAACTTGATGAACAATGATAAACATTACGAACAAGGTAGATTGTTGCGGTTGTCAGGCTTGTAGTGATATCTGTGCTAAGAAGGCCATATCTTTTAAGGCCGACGAGGAGGGTATATGGTATCCTGTTGTTGACAAAGACAAATGTGTTGACTGTGGACTTTGTGAAAAAGTGTGCCCAATCATAAATCACACTTCTTGTCCAACAAATAAGGAAGTACCAGAATGCTATGTGCTTCAGGCTCCAGATGCAAATGACAGACTGTTAAGTGCATCGGGAGCTGCCTATACTCTCCTTGCACGAGTTGTTTTCGAACAAGGAGGTGTTGTTGCCGGGCATGTGTGGGACGATAGTTTTGGAGTGAAAGGTTTTGTGTCTGCTAATCCTGAGGATTTAAATATTCTACGCGGAACAAAATATCTTCAGAGCAATGTAGAAGGTATATATATCGCAGTCAAGAAATTATTGAAAGAAGGGAAACTAGTCTTGTTTAGCGGTACGCCTTGTCAGAATGCGGCTATGCGGTCTTTTTTGCGAAAAGGCTATGACAATCTTATTATGACCGACTTTGTGTGCATGGGAATCGACAGTCCTTTGGCTTTTAAGAAATACATAGAGTCGCTTGAAACCCAATATCATTCTAAAATTGTCTATTTCAAGGCCAAAGCCAAAGAGGTCGGCTGGCGGCATCTAACCAACAAGGCGATTTTTGAAAACGGAAAAACCTATTTTGGTATTAATGGTCAGGACGCAAACCTCAAGGCGACATTTCTTGATGTTTTAGTTCGCCCATCGTGTTATGACTGTAAATTTAAAGGATTCCCCCGAGTATCAGATTTGACCATTGGTGACTATTGGCGTCGTAAGTATGATTACGACCCGTTGGATGACAATACTGGTACATCATACGTTATGCTTCACAATCATAAGGCAGTAAATTTGTTTGAGAAGATAAAGCCGTATTGTATTTTTCGTAATATTGAATTCCAAGAGATATTGGAAGCGAATAAATTTGCCGTACAGTCACTGTCGCAACCTTTATTTGATAGAAGAGAGTTTTATGAGCGCCTTCACCATGAGGATTTCAAAAAACTAGTAAATGATTATTCGAATCAAAAAAGTGGCGAAGCATCGTTCATCATTAAAATGAAAAAAGGATGTAAGGAGTTAATAAGAGCGATGATATATTACAAAAGGAATCCTCTTTCATTCTTGCAATTTCTTTATTACAATTTCCTAAGTCACCAAGTTGATGCTAACATTTTCAAGGGAAATCTTTTCATTCCCAGAAACACGACGGTTCATATAGAGAAAGGTGCGCACATAAAGGTAAATGGATATTGTGTTATTGACGGGAAATATCAGAGGTCTTCTATAGTCCTTGATAGGGATTCAGAATTGTCTTTGGATTGCAATTTAATTGGCTTTGGAACTCACATTCACGCAAAGAGTAAAGCATCAATCCGTTTAGGCTTTATGAGCCAAGTGAATAATAATGTTGCATTGCAGGCTCGTACTGGTATTTCGATTGGCGAGTTCTCCGTAATAAATGATTGTGTTCGAGTTGATGATACCAACAATGGAATCCTCTATTTTAATGAAGAGAGCAAGAAAGATCGTACAATTGAGATTGGAACCCATTGCTTGCTAAATAAAGGATGTGTGATTAAAGGAGGAGCAACGTTACGTGATGAAACAATCGTCAATGAATTTGCCATTGTGGATGGTACTTTTAATCCAAGAGTTATTTTGTCAGGAAATCCTGCTCAGGTAATAAAAGATAATATTAATTGGAAACATAATTTTGAGAATATATGGAACTACAAGAGTTAATTACTATTTTTAATGACGTTCTTAACAAAGAAGGTAAAGAGTCTATCAATGCAGCAACCCAATTTAAAGAGTGTGAACACTGGGATTCGATGTCTGCATTTGAGATAGCAGAAAAGATTCATGCGAAGTTTGGTATGCGCCTGAAGGGAATACAAATCCGTAAGTGTTCGACAATCCAGGAGTTATATAGTTCATTAGGTTAATTATGGGTTTACTTAATCATCTCTATACTACATTCCAGAATAATTCATCACGACCATTCCTCTGTGATGATGAGGAATATTATACTTATGCCCAATTATTGAAAAGCATAGGTCGTATCCGTGAGTATATTAGGTCTAATATCGCAAAAGACCAAATTACAGTCGGCCTTTTGGCCGGTACTGATCTTAATACTTATGCGGCGATTTTTGCTTTGTGGTTTGAGGGTAAGGCTTATGTCCCCCTTCTTCCTACAGCACCGGAAGATCGTAACCAAACGGTGATAAAGGAGGCACGGCTGTCTCATGTACTTTCATCAAGAGAGTTCGAACAACCCTTGAAGGCTACGATCGTTAGCACGTCGAATTTGGATGCAGAAATAGATTCTGCCGAACCTGTTAATGAGGATTTAAACAGGATTGCATATATTTTATTTACATCTGGTACGACAGGAGTACCCAAAGGGGTTCAGATAACAATAGGAAATCTCAGTGCCTTTATTGAAGCAATGATAGACTTGGGACATGAAATCTATAATACAGATCATGTCCTGCAGATGTTTGAACTAACATTCGACTTTTCCGTAGTGTCATATCTGCTCCCCTCCTATGGTGGTGCATGTATTTACACGATACCAGAAGGCGAGGTGAAGTTTAATTATGCATTAGATTTGATGGAGGAACATCATCTTACAGTATTGTTCTTAGTGCCATCGGTTATTACATATCTCCAGATGTATTTTAGCGATATTAATGAGTCGTCTGTTCGCTTATGCTCTTTTTGTGGAGAGGCATTAACCCTTGATATTACGAATCGTTGGCAGAAGTGCATTCCCGATGCTAGAATTATAAATTTCTATGGTCCAACAGAAGATACGGTTTTCTGCTCTTATTATGATGTGAATGCTCAAAATCAGAAAAATCTCAACGATGTCATTTCTGTTGGAAAAGCGATGAAGAATGGTGAAATGTTTATTCTTGATGAGAATGGTCAAGAGGCAGCACCTAACGAGAGAGGGGAACTTTGCCTTGCTGGACCTCAACTCTCACCAGGGTACTGGGAGAATCCTGAAAAGAATGCCGAATCATTCTTTGAGCATAAAGGAAAACGCTTCTATAAAACAGGGGATTTGTGCTTCATGGATGCAGATGGTGATGTCATGTATGTTGGCCGAATGGACTTTCAGGCAAAGATTCAGGGCTTCAGAGTTGAGTTGTCTGAAATAGAGCATTATGCTACCGAGTTTCTGGGAGCAAATAACAATTCACTGTGTGTTGCATTTATTAACAAGATTGGGAATACAGAAATAGGACTGGCTATAGAGGGAAAGGAATTTTCCACGCAGGATGTTATAGAGTATATCAAGAGTAAACTTCCTCCTTATGAAGTTCCAACAAAAATTATGTTCTTCGATAACTTCCCTCTGAATACTAACGGAAAATTGGATCGTAAACGAATAGCTGAAGAATTTGCAAAGTAATGAAAAGAATTTATCATGCGTTATTAAAATTGAAGAAATATTTTTGGTATCTAATACCAACGATATACTTTAATTTCCACTATCTCCCTATCCGTCAGGCCATAAAATTGCCTATTCTATTGTACAAGCCAAAATTTGTACGACTAAAAGGGAGAATCGTCATTGACACGGGCAGAGTCTCATTTGGAATGATACAATTAGGCCCATTAGTAAATACCTGCAATCCAAATTGTGGCTTTAGCCTCGATAACAGGGGTGGTACAATCATATTCAAAGGTAAGGCAATATTTGCGAATGACACTTACTTCATGATAATGCCAGATGCAGTATTAACCTTAGGAAAAGACCTTGACTGCAATTGCAAGATAAAATGTGCTAAGTCTATAGAAATCGGAGATGAAACGTGGATAGCCTATGATTCTATGATTATGGATTCTGACTGGCACGCTCTTACAGACGTGACAACAGGAAAACTCCTAAAAAAAGAAGCACCGGTGAAAATCGGTAAGCACAACTTTATAAGTTATAAGTGCATAGTGACCAAAGGAGCAGTAACTCCAGATTATGCAACTTTTATGCCTGGTTCACTTATAAATACCGTTTATGAAGGTGAAGAAAACTCTCTCTTTGGCGGAAACCCATGTGAGTTGATTGATGAAGGCTATTATATGGATCATCAAAATAATTAAGTTTCATGAATGTTCTTATAGTTGGGGGTACAGGTGTAATAAGTACAGCTGTTGTTAATGAAGCGGTTAAGCAAGGAATCGATGTTACTTGTATTAATCGTGGTAACGATCATGGTGTTAAACCAAACCCAAATGTGAAAACCCTGCATTTTGATGTACGTAATCGAAAAGTTGCTGATGAGGAATTGAAAGGTTTGCACTACGATGTTGTAGTTGACTTTATTTGTTTCAATGCAGATCAAGTTAAGTACAGCCTTGATTTGTTCCACGATAAATGTGCACAATATGTTTTTATCTCAACAGATTCTGTATATAAACTCCAGAAGGACGGTCATTATGATGAAACAACACCTCAGTCAAATCCTGAATGGAACTATAGTTACCAGAAAGCTGAATGCGAAAAAATTGTGAGGGAATATTGTAAAGAGCATGAACTGATTTATACAATAGTACGCCCCAGTATCACTTATGGCAATACTCGAATACCTTATGGCTTTATGCCTCCCTATGGATTCCATTATACATTAGTTGAAAGAATAAAGGCTGGAAAACCTGTTGTTACTTGGAACGGAGGTCAGAATTTGCAAACTATGATGCGCATAGAGGATTTTGCCGTTGGGATGATAGGTCTTTGGAATAACAAGAAGGCATATAATGAAGACTTTAATATATGTGGTGAGGCCTATAAATGGAGTGATGTTTTGGATATAATTGATGAATATATAGGAACCAAATCCATTAGGACAGACATTCCTGTTTCCCAGATAATTAAAGAGTATCCAAACAAAAAAGGAGAATTCTTAATAGACAGAGCGGAAGATCACATCGTGAGTAATTCAAAATTAAAATCGGCTGTTCCATCGTTCATTATCAAGTACACATTAAAAGATGGTATAACTCAGACCTTACGTTATTATGAAACACATAACAATGTTTTGGGTTTAGATTATACATTTGATGGACAGATGGATAGGCTATGTTGCGCCCTGCCTGGGCGCGGGTTCTCGGACGGGGGGAGGCTGTCCGAAAACATAATGTGAGCTAAATTGAGCATATGAGCATCTCTTTTTGCAACCTTCTGATTATCAATAAGTTTAATTGTTTTTAACCTAATAAATTCTTTAA
>Ga0256405_10010665_pt1 | contig 12028 bp, 12 predicted proteins | sample RumenRJG_02DNA_FD_189096 | JGI IMG/M metagenome (GOLD analysis project Ga0256405, IMG submission 189096) | Bovine rumen microbial communities from Lethbridge, Alberta, Canada - RJG_02 | ecosystem: Host-associated > Mammals > Digestive system > Stomach > Rumen | place: Canada: Alberta...
GCTGTTGTATCCCCTGTTCCTGCAGGCGTCCTGCGTCAGGGCCAGCGCCGCGTTGTAAAGTTCCAGAATCGTGCACTCGCTAAGTGCTTTTCCAGTGTAATCTCTGAGTTTTAATGTATTCATTACTACCTCCTGCGGAAGATCTCCGCTGCTTACAATGGTTCCCGTATATAAGCATTATAATGATTTATATGCGTGATAATCTTGCAGAATAATGGCAAATAATAGTACAATAATGATATTAATTAATTCAGCACAAAGAAGGGTTCCGTTTTTATGAATCTCGAGGAATACTCACAATACAGAGAGACCCTGCTGCATGAGCAGCCGGGTTTCGCCTACAACACTTACCTGTGTACCATCCCCCAGGACTTTGCCCGGGTGGATCTGCACTGGCACGACCAGATGGAGATCATCTATGTCAAAAAAGGGCGCGGCACAGTGACCGCCGCTTCCCGCAAATATCCCGTCATGGCCGGTTCCATCATGCCCATCCTCCCCGGTGAACTCCACGCCATCGACGGCGACCCCGGCGTGCGGATGGAGTACGAGAATATCATATTCTCCCTCTCCCTTTTGGACAATCAGGTTGAAAACGACTGGGCAAGGCGCAATATTCTGACCCCTCTGCAGATGGGGACCCTGCGCTTCCCCCGCCCGATCTACGCGGACACCGCGATGCACGCCGAGGTATCCGCTGCCCTTGACGCGGCTGACGATGCCTGCAGCAAGAGGCCTGACGGCTATTCTCTTTTGGTGCGCAGCAGCCTGTTTCGTTTTTTCTTTGCGCTCTACACCCATCGGATCCGCGAGGAAAGCTTACCGCCGTCCCCCTACGAGGACGCCATCAAGCAGGTCCTGCTCTACGTCCAGAATCACTTTTCGGAGCCGATCACGGTAAGCGACGCCGCAAGTCTTATTGACTACAGCGACGCTCACTTCATGCGGGTCTTCCGCCGCGAGACGGGATTCACTTTCGGCGAATACCTGTCGGATTACCGGCTCAGATACGCGTCCTATCTGCTCAGGGAGCGCCCGGACTCTGTCGGTGCCATCGCCTCCCTGTGCGGGTTCGACAACTTCTCTTATTTTATCCGGCGCTTCCGCCGCAAATACGGAATGTCCCCTAGGGAATACCGCTCCCACGGGCGCCAGAATACAAAAAGCCCGTAAATTAAGGCTTTATACAACATTTCTCCGTTTTAAGAAGATCGTAAAACGAGTATACTATCCCATCTTTAGCAGTTGTAAAGAACGAACAAGCCGGAGAACCCCATAAATACAGGGTCTCCAGCTTTCAACATGGATTTCAATTGTAGTATGTAGATTCTACTTGTATTGTTTTTTCGTGTATTTCCTAAGCTCCTTTGGCAGATAATGCATTTTGTCAAGCGGCATGCCTGTAAGTCTTACAAAAGCATCGAGAACAGGACCTCCATTGTACAGAGCCTGGTACTCACGATCATGTACATTCGTACCATAATAGAGCAGTTCGAGGAACTGAAAAAAGACCTGGTTTTTCTGTTAAGCGAAGACGAGGATCCTCAGAACTAGAACTGTATGAAAATAATGAGGAAGCACTGCAGAAGGCCATCGATGCTGATGTCATGCTCCATGCATGCATGCTCACACTGCGCGGAATACCTGTTTTCTACAGCGGTGACGAGATCGGAATGCTGAACGACTACGGATATCATGATGATCCGGGCAGATGGGCAGATAGTCGCAATATACACAGAGGAAAGATGGACTGGGAAAAGGCGGAGGAAAGAAAAGATCTCTCCACTCCGACAGGAAAGATCTTCCATGAACTGCGCGAGCTCGTTATGATACGCAGATTCAACGAAGTATTCCATTCAGACGCCCACGTTTATCCGATCGATACGGGTGACAACAGAGTGCTTAGAATAGCCAGAGACTACAAGGGAAAGCGCATGCTCGGCCTCTTCAACTTCTCACCGGATGAGGTGTGGGTAGACGCATGGACCGGCGGAAGCATGATGAAACCGTACGGATTCCGCTGGATCCTTGAAAGATATTATAGTAACTAAAGATTTGCTTCAGATCAGATCCGGTTCGGATTCCTCATCCGGACCGGATCTGTCCGGCAATTCGAAATCAAAATACGGAGCAAGAGGCTTCATCATCAGCTTTGAACAAAAATAAGCCGTGCCGCCGAAAAACAAAGCCGGCCACAGTACGATGATGCGGCTCAGAATGAACGGGGCAAAAGCCAGCAATGCTACCGGGACCAGCCACAGCACACACATGACAAGTGTGCGCGGCAGCCATGAAATGCCTAAGTAAAAGGCGTTTTTTATTGTCTGAAAAATACCGTTCTCAAACTGTGACGTGAGCGCGAATGCCCACACTGCAGTGATCATCCATATGATCATTCCTATTACCGCTATGATGCGCTGGATGCGTGCGGACGGGCTTCCCGATGCAGAGAGTACGACCAGATCAAATATAAAAACAGCAGCAGCCAGAAGGAACAGCAGCCAAAGCAGCGTGCCGTTCTTCAGATTGCTGCGGAAGTAGCGGAAGAAGTGGCGTGAGCGCCAGTTGCCTTCTTCGGTATTCATATTAAGTACGCATCTCATCAGGGCGGCAGAAGCGGCACCCATCGTGATGACGGGGATCGAACAAATCGTCCAGAGTATGCTGAGCATGGCAATATCAGCCATCCTTCCGAACAATGCCCAGATGGGAGTCTCAGAATCAAACAGTCTGTTAATAGCTATACCTCCGTGTGTGTTGGGACAGAGATCCAGAGCGGATCGCCGTCACAGTGTATGAGTCCGCCGGAAACGCTTACCTTGCCGCCTCCGAACAGGTCGTCGTATACTCCGTCAGGAAGGTCCACCGGAACATCCCCGGAAAAACCTCTGAATGAGAAAATGCCTGTCTTGCAGTTTATCCTGTCATCTCTTGTGAGTACGGCAATATCTTTTTCATCATCTGTCTCAGCAGTAAATATATCATCTGCTGAGAGAGTTTCTTTCTTAAGTTTTGCAAGCTTGCTGATGAGATCCGAAATGTCTGCTCCCGCATCCCAGTCAACAAGGTCACGGTCGAAGAGGGAAGGCGTGTGAGCGGCTTTCACTTCCTGTCCCCCGTAGATAAGAGTCGTTCCTTTGAGGAAAAAGATCAGCGCTGTAAAGTTCCTGAGCGCCTGCTCGTTTGCCGCTCTCGGAGCAAAACGGGCTGTATCGTGGTTCTCCAGATAGCGGAGCTTGTTATACGTCTTAGGATATGCGAAATCCTGGAAGCACAGAAGATCCATCCAGTGTGACAGGCTGCCTTTTCCGTCAACATACTTGTCGAAAGCTTCGCGCACATCGTACTCATACTCGATGTCGAATGCTTCAAAGGCCTCGGTATCGGTAGCAGAGTACATTCCGCGTCTCCGGCATTCCACACTGAAACCGCGGTGGACGCTCTCGGCAAGCCAAATGAAATCAGGTTTTATTTCAGCGATCTCCCTGCGGGCTCTTTTCCAGAATTCCACCGGAATGAAAGACGCCACATCGCAGCGGAACCCGTCCACTATCCGTGCCCATCCCTTGAGCGACTCTATCTGGTAGTCCCAGAGCTCCGGGACGTTGTAGTCAAGATCGATTACATCGGTCCATTCGCCTACATGGTTGCCGGGCCTGCCGTCAGGCTTTTTATAGAAGAACTCAGGGTGTTCGTTCCAGAGTACGGAATCCGGGGAAGTGTGATTGTAGACTACATCGATCATGCAGCGCATGCCTTTATCGTGGATGGCATCCACAAGAGCCCTGAGATCCTCGAGTGTACCGTATTCAGGGTTGACACTGCGGTAATCCTTATTTGCATAAGGGCAGCCAAGAGTACCTTTGCGGTTCAGCTCTCCGATAGGGTGGACAGGAAGGAACCAGATGATGTCAGTTCCCAGAGCCTTTATGCGGTCGAGATCAGGGATGACCGCCCTGAAGCTGCCTTCTTTAGTATGGTTTCGGACGTAAACAGAATATATAAGCTGTTTCTGCAGGGCAGGATCAGTATCCTTTGCCATTTCGCTAGCCTCCTTATCGTTACCGCAACAAAAGCCGGTGATGCGTTTGACCCTTTTGCTAAACTATACCACGAGGCGTAAAAAAAGCAAACTTACAGGGAATGATGATCCGCTTTATTGTTAACCAAAATCACATTTTTTTTTTTAAGAATTGAAAAGGAAAAAACATGGACTTATAATACGTTTTGTAAGCTATCGAAATGCTTATAATTGGTATTGTTTTTTTAAGGAGGAATAACATGAAGAAGAAATTATTTGTTCTTTTCCTTGCGTTCGCGATGGTATTTGCTTTCGCAGCCTGCGGTGGCGGCGGAAGTGACTCCGGAAGCGATGACGGCACCGGTTCCGTATACTGGCTGAACATGAAGCCTGAAGCAGATGAAGCACTTCAGGGACTTGCTAAAGCTTATACAGAGGAGACAGGTGTTCCATGCAAGGTCGTAACTGCTGCGTCCGGATCCTATAGCGATACTCAGCAGGCAGAGATGGCTAAGTCTGAGCCTCCAACGCTCTTTAATGTAGGTAACATGAGCGCGTTGAAGGACTGGGAAGACTATTGCCTGACACTGGACGGCACTGATTTCATGAATGAGCTGACCACAAACGACTTCAACCTGGTCAACGAAGCCGGCGAGACCAAGGCTGTAGGCTGGATCTATGAGTCCTATGGTATCATCACCAACAAGGCGCTCCTGGAGCAGGCCGGTCACTCTCTTGACGAAATCAAGGACTTCGACTCGCTGAAGGCTGTTGCAGACGACATCCACGCCCGCGCAGGTGAGCTCGGCTTCGACGCGTTCACATCCGCAGGACTCGATGACTCGTCATCCTGGAGATTCTCCGGCCACCTGGCCAACATGCCTCTCTTCTATGAGTTCCGTGATGACGGAATCACAGAAAAGCCGGCTACTATCAAGGGAACTTACATGGACAACTTCAAGAAGATCTGGGATCTGTACATCACTGACTCCGCTCAGGATCCTACATCTCTGACAACAGCTACAGGCGATCAGGCTGAAGCTGAATTCGGCGAAGGCAAAGCGGTATTCTATCAGAATGGTACATGGGAGTGGGCTAACCTCACAGCAGACAAGTTCCAGATGAATCCTGATGATATCACGATGATCCCTATTTACTGCGGCGTTGAAGGCGAAGAGAACGCGGGACTGTGCTCCGGTACAGAAAACTGCCTCGCTGTAAACTCCCAGGCTTCCGAGGCTGATCAGCAGGCTACACTCGACTTCCTGAAATGGTGCGTGACATCTGAAAAGGGTATCGAGGTGCTCAGCTCGATAGGCGACATCCCGTTCAAGCAGGCTCCGGAATCCGCAAACGGATTCTCCAGAGCAGGTGCTGAAATGCTCGCCAACGGCAAGTATGCCTGCACATGGGCATTCAACTTAACACCAAACGTAGACAGCTTCCGTGCTACACTCGTGACTGCTCTTGCAGCTTACTCTGCAGATCCGTCCGATGCTAACTGGGACGGCGTTGTTAAGGCGTTCGTTGACGGCTGGGCTTACGAGTACGGTGTAGAGAACAACTAATACTCACTCCTTTTAGCTGATAGCTAATAAATGGCAGAGGCGGGCGATACTCGCCTGCCCCTGCTTTTTTATAAAAGCTTATAGGTAATCAAAAGAGAAAGGAGATGAGCGTTTTGCGCAAAAAGAAAAAGAAACACGATCACTCCACCGTGAACAGTGTTCTGATCCGCAGACCGATACAGCGCTGCTTTCCGCTGTTCATACTCCCGACATTTGCATGCTTTGTTATTGGCTTCGTATGGCCTTTCCTTCAGGGTATTTATCTCAGCTTCTGCACTTTCAATACTCCAAGGGATGCAAAGTGGGTAGGATTCCAGAACTATGTCAGAGCATTTACTGATGCCGGATTCCGTCATGCTTTCTGGAATACTGCGGCATTCGCGGTAGTTTCGATCATACTCATTAATGTGCTGGCGTTTTTCATCGCTTACGCACTGACTCAGCATATTAAAGGAGCAAACCTGTTCCGTACGGTGTTCTTCATGCCTAACCTCATCGGAGGCGTCGTACTTGGATACATATGGTCGATGATCTTCGATGCCATACTTAAAGGCTATAACACATATCTGACAGCTAACGCCACATACGGTTTCTGGGGACTGGTCATACTCGTGGCATGGCAGCAGATAGGATATATGATGATCATCTACATCGCAGGTCTTCAGGCTGTTCCGGGCGACATGCTGGAAGCTGCAAAGATAGACGGCGCTACCGGCTGGCAGACTCTTACAAGAGTCATCATACCTAATGTGATGCCGTCGATCACCATTTGCACATTCCTGACGCTGACGAATTCATTCAAACTGTTCGACCAGAACTTAGCTTTGACCGGAGGAGCTCCTTCAGTCATGCTTGAGAACACCAAGGTCAACATGACAGAGCTGCTCGCGCTGAATATCTTCTCAACATACAACATCAATAAGAATTATCACGGTGCCGCACAGGCTAAGGCCGTGGTATTCTTCATTCTTGTTGCGGTGCTGGCACTCGCTCAGCAGAGAGCTACCAGGAGCAAGGAGGTGCAGCAATGAATAAAAAGCACAATAAAAAATTTACTCCGCTCAGCAAGGTCGTCTCTGCGATATTCGTTGTGCTGTGCATAGCATGGATAATGCCGATCTTCGAGGTAGTAATAAACTCGTTCAAGTCGAATGCATCAATCAATACAAATGCATTCTCGCTTCCTACTGCAGAAAGCTTTGTAGGATTCGCGAACTACATAAAGGGCATGACTTTCGGTAATTATCCGTTCATGAAGTCCGTCGGATACAGCTTTTTCATCACGATTGCTTCGGTATTCCTGATACTGCTGTTCACATCGATGTCTGCATGGTACATTGCCCGTGTAAACTCAAAATTTGCCAACATTTTCTACTATCTCTGCCTGTTCAGCATGATCGTTCCTTTCCAGATGGTGATGTTCACTCTGACGTTCACGGCAGATAATCTGAAGCTGAATACACCTTGGACTATCCCGGTCGTATATCTGGGATTCGGAGCGGGACTTGCGATATTCATGTTTGCGGGCTTCGTAAAAGGCCTGCCTCTTGAGATAGAGGAGGCGGCCGCGATAGATGGTTGCGGACCGATACGTACGTTCTTCTCAGTAGTCCTGCCTATGCTGAAGCCGACACTTATTTCAGTCGGCATCCTTGAGACCATGTGGGTGTGGAATGACTACCTGCTCCCGTACCTTGTACTCGACAGGACCAAATACATGACGATCCCTATCCATGTACAGTATCTCAAGGGAAGCTACGGCTCGGTAGACCTCGGCGCTACGATGGCGGTAATCATGCTTTCCATGCTGCCGATCATCATCTTCTACATGGCGCTCCAGAAGCACATCATCAAGGGTGTGGCTGCGGGAGCCGTAAAGGGTTAATCTTATGAAAAATACAGAGCGCACAGCAGGAATACTTATGCCACTATTTTCCATCCCGTCTCCGTACGGGATCGGGACTCTCGGTCTTGAGGCAAGGAAGTTTGTCGACTTTCTGCACGCCGCGGGACAGAGCTGCTGGCAGATGCTTCCGGTAGGACCGATAAGCTACGGAGACTCTCCGTATCAGAGCTTTTCGTCTTACGCTGGCAATCCGTATTATGTGGATCCGGATATCCTGATCGAAGACGGACTGCTGACGAAAGAAGAGGTAAGTTCCCCGGATTTCGGACAGGATCCTGAAAAGATCGATTACGGAAAGCTTTACGAGAACAGGATCGGACTGCTCAGAAAGGCAGCCCGGAGAGGCATTGCCAGAGACAGGGAGGCGTTTTCCGCTTTCATCAGAAAGAAAGCGTGGCTTCCTGATTACGCGCTCTTCATGGCGCTGAAACAGCACTTCGATTCACGTCCGTGGTTCGAGTGGCCTGATGAGGACATAAGGCTGCACAGACCTGAGGCCTGCGCAAAATGGAGAAGTGAGCTCCGCGAAGAAGTGGAAATGTATGAATACATACAGTTCCTGTTCTATCGCCAGTGGGCACAGCTGAAGGCATACGCAAATGATGCCGGCATCTCCATTATCGGTGATCTTCCGATATATGTTGCGCTTGATTCCGCAGACGTCTGGGCAGAACCTCACTGGTTCCGGCTGGATGAAAAGAACATTCCCGTAGAGGTTGCCGGAGTTCCGCCTGATCTGTTCAACGCGGACGGACAGCTTTGGGGAAACCCGCTGTATGACTGGGATGCAATGGAGGCAGACGGTTTCAGCTGGTGGGTCCGCAGGATAGCCGGTGCGGGAGAACTGTTCGACAGGATACGCATCGACCACTTCATAGGGATCGAGAGTTATTTCGCCGTTCCATATGGAGAGACTTCCGCACGGAACGGACACTGGGTCAAGGGACCCGGGATCCGGCTCGTGGACACACTTAAGGAACGTTTCCCGCAGCTTGATTTCATAGCGGAAGACCTTGGCTATTCAACACCTGAGGTCAGGCAGCTGCTTAAGGAATCAGGATTCCCGGGCATGAAGCTGCTGGTAGCCGCTTTTGACGCCATGAATAACACGGCATTCAGGCCTCATAATTTCGTAAGCAACTGCATTTGCTATACCGGCACTCATGACAACCACACGCTGGCAGGCTGGCTTGCAATAGCTGGCGAGGAGGAACTGTCAACTGCAAAGCAATACTTCGGTCTGAACGAAGAGGAAGGCTTCTGCAGGGGAGTTCTCCGCGGGGGCATGAGTTCCGTCGCGAGGCTGTTCATCGCACAGATGCAGGACTGGCTGGAACTTGGCGATGAGGCCAGGATAAACGCACCGGGAGTACCTATGGGTAACTGGACCTGGAGGATGAGACCCGGCGCAGCCACAGAAGAACTCGCTGAGGAAATATTAAAAATGACCCGGCTTTACGGCCGGACAGCTCCGGAATAACTACCAACTAAAGGGCGCCTGATCACTCCACGATCTGATCTTTCGTCCTAAAGAAAGGAGGAACTATCCGCCGGCTCGCGGTGCGGCAGTGTGGAGACCTGTCGTAATGCGGCGCGTCCCTTGCGGGCGGTCGCGAGGCACTCGGGAGGAGTCCCGTTTGTCAGGGCTGTATATATGGCAGAAGTAATCATAAAAGGGTTAAAAAAGGTATATGACAACGAGGTAACTGCAGTCCATGACGTCAACATCGATATCAAGGACAAGGAGTTCATCGTACTGGTCGGACCATCGGGCTGTGGTAAATCCACAACGCTCCGCATGGTAGCAGGACTTGAGGACATCAGCGGCGGCGAACTTTATATCGACGGCAAGCTGATGAACGATATCTCGCCTAAGGACCGCGATATCGCAATGGTATTCCAGAGCTATGCTCTTTATCCGCATATGACGGTCCGTGAGAACATGGCCTTCGCCATGAAGCTGAAAAAGGCTAAACCGGATGAGATCGATAAGAAAGTAAATGAAGTCGCGGAGATCCTCGACATCACACAGTATCTGGATCGCAGACCAAAGGCTCTGTCTGGCGGTCAGCGGCAGCGTGTTGCTATCGGCCGCGCCATGGTACGTGATCCTAAGGTGTTCCTCATGGACGAGCCTCTTTCGAATCTCGACGCTAAGCTGAGAAACCAGATGCGTGCTGAGATCATAAAGCTCCGTCAGCGCATCAACACCACGTTTATGTATGTAACGCATGACCAGACAGAAGCCATGACTCTCGGCGACCGTATCGTTATCATGAAGGATGGATATGTGAACCAGATAGGCACGCCTCGTGATGTGTTCAACAAGCCGGTCAACCTGTTTGTTGCGGGATTCATAGGAATGCCTGTGATGAATTTCTTCGAAGGATGCAGGCTGCTGCTTGAGGGTGGAAAGTACTATGCGGAGATACGCGGAGTAAAATTTGAACTCTCGGACTTCCAGCAGAAAGCGCTTAAGCATAATGGTCAGGCGCCATGCGACATAATTGCGGGTATCCGTCCGCAGCACATCCGTGTCGGTTCAGGCGAACTTACAGCTGTGATCGAAGTATCCGAACTCCTTGGTTCCGAGTACAACCTCCATGCCCGCAGCGGAGATGATGAGGTCGTAATGGTCATCCCGACCATCGGACTGGCAGAAGATGTTTCGATGGGAAGCAAGGTGCACTTCGATGTGATGCCTAAGCTCATCCAGCTCTTCGATAAGGAGACAGGAAAGAACCTCATCTGGTACGATAAGGAATCGGCAGAGGCTCATGCACCTGTATGCAAATCATATGATTTCGAATGATAATCACTTAAAACTGCACAAACCAAAAGGAGGTCTTCCATGAAGACCTCCTCTTTGTTTTACAGGTCATCGTCAGTATTGTCCAGAACAGACTCCCTGAAAATTTTCTTCGATAACACGACCACCATGCTGCTTACGGCTGCAATAGCGATAACATATACGATCAGACCTGTGGGGATGCCCGCCGCTTCCTGTATTGCACATATGATAGGCTGAGGCGAGACGTGAAATGGGTTGAGATAAAACATCGCGGCCCAGTCGTGTGTGACCGAAGGATGCGCAGCGCGGATCGCAGGCATGACAGGTTCAGCCACTATGTTGATGTTGAGTGCTATGATGCACTGGATCACGAATAGAACTGCAGAGCCGCGCAGTCCGCGCGGACCGGCATCAGTACAGCCTGTAAAAATAATCAGCAGACTCATGAAAAGCAGCAGTCCGTGCCAGATGAAGCCGTGGACTGTAAGAGATATATAAGGCCGCAGTATGTCTTCCGGATAGATAAGAGTTGCCGTGGCACTGATGAATATGTATCCGCCCATGAAGGTCATGAGTGTGACGCGGGATTCATCCTTAAGGAATGGCAGGAGCATGCAGAGATACATAGGCATAGAGCAGAGCTGAAATGGGAAAAACCAGCAGTCGAATGCTCCTTCATTGACAATGTAATAAAGGAAATACTGCTTGTATACTTCCAGGATCAGAAGCAGCCAGCCTGTTAAAACAAGTGTCTTCCGTACGTTTTTCTCTATGTCGGCATGGCGCGCAAAGAACACAGCAGCCAGTACCGCGAGAACAGCGGTTATAAGAGAGGCGGCGATGTGGAAGCTGCCGAAAAGCTGAGGGGGTTCCATACGCCATGCGGTCATGTTCAGGACATCGAGTATATTGCTTTCCATAACAAAAATCATACCCTGCATTCCTGCCAAAAGCAAATCTCTTTTAACTTGAAGATTCAGTCCGATTATGGCGTAGTAGGAGATGCAGCAAAATTCATGAATGCTCTTAATGAACTGCTTTAAACACAATATGGAGGAAAACCATTGGCCGGAGTAAAAGTTCTCCGGCCTTTTACTATTCAAGAACGTGATCGCATAAATATAAGAATTATACATCCGGACTTTAAAAATTGTATCCTTCACCTTAACGACAACATAGACAAAATTGTATCCGTTACCTTGACGACATCACATACAGAATGTGTATGTGTATTGAAAAAATACAACAAATGAAAACTCGTCGAAAGGATTACTCGCCAATGCCTCGGAGGAGATCATTAAGCGAGATAGATGCAAGATGGCTTTCCATTGCTGATTGAACACTTGCCAGCTGCTCGCCAAGCACAGGGTGTACGGATCTTCCGACCGGGCACTGCGGATTAGGGTTTTCATGAAAATGGAAAAGATCTGTATCAGTTTCAACAGCACTGAAGATATCAAGGAGAGTAATATCGGATGGATCGCGTGCCAGTGAAGCGCCTCCGATACCGGCTTCTACTCTGACAATGCCGGCTTTTTTCAGCTTTCCCAAAGTGTTTCTTACTACAACAGGATTGACATTGACACTTCCCGCAAGGAAGTCCGATGTCAATTTTTCTTTGCCTTGAAAATATCCAATGCACATAAGAATGTGTGCTGCTACTGTAAGTCTTGATGAATAACGCATAAAGCTGCCTCCTATAATCATATTAAATAAATCGCAATGATGTTGTAATGTCAAGA
>Ga0256405_10010666_pt1 | contig 12028 bp, 12 predicted proteins | sample RumenRJG_02DNA_FD_189096 | JGI IMG/M metagenome (GOLD analysis project Ga0256405, IMG submission 189096) | Bovine rumen microbial communities from Lethbridge, Alberta, Canada - RJG_02 | ecosystem: Host-associated > Mammals > Digestive system > Stomach > Rumen | place: Canada: Alberta...
GTCGTCAGCTTCGCGAGAAAGGGATTGAAGTGTCGTATTCCCATAAGATCCGTGTACCGGATAACAGTGCTATCGTCTTCGGGCGTAACCCCAATGACCAGAGTTGGAAATTCACTCGTTTTGCCGACCGCCTGCAGACCATCATCGCCGATGTGCAGGCGGAACGCAAAGCACTCCATTTCGCATGGTTCAGTCCGCTCGGATGGCTCATGGGCACGGAACGCATGGAACAATGGATGCTCCGCACGTTCCGGCCTGCTGTCAACGAAGCCAAATGTATCGGTTGCGGCATCTGTTCCCGCGTCTGCCCGATGCGGAATATCACGATCGCTGACCGCGAGGAACCGAAAGCGGATCATTCTCAGTTGGCCGCAATAGGTCCGCATTGTACCGCCTGCCTCGCCTGTCTTCATGCCTGTCCGCAGCAGGCGATAGAGGTCGGTGCCAAGCCATCCCCCAAGGCACATCAGTACCGCCATCCGGACATCCGGCTGAAAGACCTCTCGCGGTAACATCCGCTTCTGCCGTCAGCTCAACGTCCTACAGATTAGCGCTTAAATCCACGAAAATAGCACTTCGCGGACTGAATTTTTACTGAATACTTGCACATGTCAAAAAAAAGCAGTAATTTTGCAGGCAAAATTGCAAACAATAAAACCACCGTCCTTTCTCGGACGTAAAACAGAGAAAGCGCAAAGCGTTGCGCCGACATATTGATTAAAAGCATTTGCTAATGCTTGTTTGTCTGAGTAAACGAGATGTAGGAAGTTTCAGTTTGTAGTTCAGAAGCAAGTCAAAGCAGATGCCTGTTGGTATATTCACACGTATCTTTTTACAAGGATACGCGCCTATATACTAAAGCGGGCAACTGTATTGATTTTCCGACTACATGGGTATCCTACAACCTCGTTTACCGGATGACAATCAGTTGTCCGCGTTTTTGTTTGTGCCTAATGAAAAACGCTGCAAAAGTACTATAATTTTACGAAACGCACAAACGCGCGAGCGAAAAGGACCAAAAAGAACCATGAATATATCATAAAAAAGCAGTAATTTTGCAAACGGAAATAAACGGAGAATGCCGAAAATCCACAAAAGAGTAGGAGCTAACTAAATAATTTAATACGATGGATAAAGAACGTTGCATTTTACTTATCAAGATGTACAATGGTGACTATCTCAATGAAGGGAGTAATATAGGTCACGAAGTAATCAATCTTTTTAGAGCAGACAACGGTCTACACTATATTTATTGCTTGCCTGGTGGTACGATAGGAGTATCTAGAGATGGGAAAGTAACAGATATTCTCCTTGTTCAGAATGTGGGCAATAATACACTTAAAGTTTTAGCGCGCATAAACAACATTTCCTCTGATCAGCATATCGCCAAACATTGCAAATTCTCCAAAGAAGAAATTAAGCAAAATGTAATTAATTACGCTCTTGAACAGAATGTAACTTATAATCAAAAGCCAATTAGCTCTATTTTTGTGGCTAATAAATATAAATCAGAACAAGATATTTCTTCTGTTAATTTTACTTTTGAGGTAGCATCGGAACAATATCGTGAACCTCTCCTCGACATTTATCTGACTTCCAAAACTGGTCAATACGCTTTGAGTAATACCAAGTTCCGCCAAACAGAGTACTTTACTCCTACAAATAAAGAAGATTTCCGAACTTTGTGCACTTTGATAGACGATGATACTATATGGCAGAATGAAGACACAGCTCCGTTTGTCAATAACCGAACGCCTAACCTCGAACGATATACATTCTTAACACTATGTCATAAGGAGTACGACGAACTCTCCTATTCTAATATGTTGGCGTATTACTTTGAAAATAATCCTGCTATTCTGCAAGACTTTGTAAACAAGATACTTGGATTGCCTTTTAAAGCGCCATTTTCCATTAAACGTGAGTACAAACACACGGACATCCTTATCGAAAATGCAGATGGTGCTATCATCCTTGAGAACAAAATTAAATCTGGTATAAACGGGTTAAGTGAGGATGGAAGAAACCAATTAGATAAATATGTAGAAGAGATTTCTAAACAATATGGATTAGAGAATACGTATGGTTTTGTTCTATGTCCAAACTATAACATCATTAAAATTTCCAACTACAAAAACGCTGCTAATCAACATCTTATAGCACGCTATTACACAAAAAGCAAAGAAAACGTGATACCTTATACTAAATTATATGAATTTTTTAGTATATATAAAAAGAATGTCAACGATAAGTACTATGAAGATTTTCTGAAAGCATTAAAACTTCATAGCAGCAAGTCAGACACAACTCTTAGAGACATTATGTTAGAACGCTTTTTAGCAATAACGAAGAAATGAATATGATACAGGACAACGACACGACAATCATCCAAAATCGCTTCCACGAGATGGAATCTTATGTCAAGGAGCAAGCGTTAGAAGAACAATTTTATGCTATGATGCTCATCTGCCATGTAACTGCCGTAGAAACAGAGCACTTAGCGGATAAACTAATCGAGATGACGAAGAAGGAGAATACGTTTTCTTCATTGTTGGAACGTCATTTAGGTAGACCGGTTTACAATCTCGATTGTGCAAAACTACGTAAAGGAGACGCCAAGAGGTGGTTAGATAATATCGCTAAAATACCTATTTCACCCAAACCGATTTTCGTTATAGAGAATATTACTGAGCTACCTGAGGGTGACATTATTCATGACGATGCTCAATATGTGCGCAATCTACTGCTCCATAATTGGAAGAATACCCCCAATAATTGCTCGGTATTTATCACATGGGCTCCAGAAAATCGCGCGAAGATGAACCATATCTGGAATCGGTCCGATGGATACGCATGGTTTGGCAATTTAGATGAAAAATATCAAGAGTTTCTCTCTGAGTGTAAAGGTTGCTCATGGCGAGAATTGGAACAAAAATTTGGAATCAAATTATAAACGGAGAAAGCCTAACATACGATAAGGAGTAGGCATGGTTATACAAAATAAACTTATATGGCGACAGAACAAATACAAAGACGAAATTTAGTTGGAGAAAATGCAACCAATTATGTCGACATTATATCTAATATTAAGAATCAGCACATCGTTCATGTGATGGAATGGATGGGTGTGTGTGAAATTGAAGCAGTTGATGAAGACCACATTTCTGATGCCTACCATCAAATGAGATCTATTTACGATGCTTGGGAAAGAGGAGAAATATCTCGTGTATATACTATTGATATGTGCGGACTTGAACTATGTTCAGATGGCAGTTTAGATGATGGTGTATATTTTACAACGGAAGGTAAGTATATTTTAGCGGTCCTAAATGGACAAATCATTAGCGCACTTTATGAAAATGACGATACAATCATCGTTCGTATTGGCTCGCATGAATATGATTATTCAAATTATGAATAAATATGGAGTATGCCAAAAATCCAGTAAAGAGTAGGCAAATTTAAATCAATAATCATTATGGCAGACATTACCAGAAACACATGGATTGAAAAATCCAGCGAACAAACCGTAAAGGCCGCAGAAAACCTCATCCGTCTTTTTGCGGAGCGTTCTTCTAAAGACTACCAACCAAGTTATACCAATTCGTATATTGGATTGCGTTTGGATGGAAAACCATGTAATTTCTTTGTGATTATTCCTCAAAAGAAAGCTATAAAACTCTCTGTAAAAGTGGAACAAACATCGGATAATACGAACTGTTTGAAACAAGTAGCCGCAAAAGATATAGATTATACTAATGGATGGTATAATGTGTCTATAGAACCCGAAGCAGATTGTAATAATGTGATTCAAGTTCTGCTCCAAGCTGAAGCTGAGTTCAAAGGGGCACCTGCTATCAACGAGAATGAAATTTGCGAGGCACAAAGAGGAGAAACGTCAAATGCGTATGAAACTATTCTTAAACAATTAGAAGGGCGAAAATTGATTTATGTCCCTACGTGCGAACTAAACGAAGATGGTTGTTGTCTAGATGAAATCGACATGGAATGTCTCTACGACGCTTATTCACAAATTGACGCTCCTATAGGAGATTATGAAAATGGAGAAATCTCATGCTACGAAGAGTGTAATAAGGTAGATTTGAGCAAAGATGGTGTGTATTTTAATCCCAAAACATATGATGCAGTAGCCATTTTTGGAGGACAAATCATCAGCGCATTATGCAACGAAGGTGAAACTCTTCAAATCGGAGACCAAGAGTTCGACGTCAATGAATTATAGAGAGTTGATGATATATACTACAAACCCAGGGGAGTTGCGGGCTCCCCTGGGTTTTGTTTATTTACCCACCACGGGCAAACGTAACCAATGGTTACGATATACGCAAGTCTTTGGACAAAAGATGCGAAAAATCTCTGTTAATTTGCATATATCGCAAAAAAGTTGTACCTTTGCTGCTCAAAAGGATACAGACCATGAGTTTACAGACAGAAACATCTTCTTCTGAGTTTGTCGCACCAATGGAGTTTTCCTCCGAATGGCGCAATATAGAGTTGCTGCAAAGCCGCTCGCATACAATGCTGTACGTCGCTACTCGCTACGGCAGGCGGTTTTTGCTCAAGTCGATGACACCAGAAGCCGCACGGCTCACCGACTACCAACTACAGCAGCAGAAAGAGTTTCAATTAGGCGTTTCGCTGAATCATCCTAATGTTGCTGCTACGTATTCCTTGGAAGAAGTGCCCGGTGTGGGAATGTGCATCGTGCAGGAATGTATAGACGGCGTGACGCTCGGCGAGTGGCTACGCACCAAACCGTCCAAAGCCGCACGGAAACGGGTGTTCTCACAACTCATGGATGCGCTCGAATACATCCATAGCCTGCAACTCGTCCACCATGATCTCAAGCCCGATAATATCCTCATCACCCGCAACGGCGAGAATGTCAAACTGATAGATTTCGGGCTCTCGGAAGTTGATTCGTCTGTCTCGGCGAAAAGCAACGATCCCGCGAGAGATGTGCAGGCGGTACAGCGGATGTTCGGTGTCATGCCCCGCCGTCGTTTTGATACCATTGACGCACTCCGTAAGGCTTTGAACCGGCGCGAGCGAATCTTTCGGGCAGTACCGATAGTTCTGTCTCTAATGATGCTCATTGCCGCTTCGATTCTCTTTGGACAGGCTCGATACACAAAAATAATCGAGCAACGGAAATATGAAGCGATGCAAGCGCAAGTGGACTCACTCATTGCCATAGAACGGGCTGAATTAACGGAGATTGTTAACCGGTACGAGGTCTTTCATATGAAAAATGCAAATGAACAACGTCTTTATAAAGAGTGCTCCGAACAATACGCGGATTACATGGCTCGGTACAACCATGTGCGTGATTCGATAGCAGCATGCTATGATGAGAATGATCCGCAACGGGAGCAGTTCTGGCAAATGTGTTTACACAAACAGGCCGACCTGCACAATGAACTAATTTACGTCTTATCATCCAAAGTGACTTATGAATAAATACGCTCCCGAAATAGCCTCACTGCGTATGGATATCGAGCAGTCCGTGAAACGCAAAATCCGCACACCCTATGATTTTGAGTTTCTGTCGGGTGTTATTTGGGAAAGACTGCACGAGAATATCTCACCTACCACCCTCAAACGCCTCTGGGGTTATATTGAGGGCGCCGATACAACGCGTCGCACTACCCTCTGCCTGCTTGCGCAATTTCTCGGTTTTGCAGACTGGGAGGCGTATCTGGCTTCACTCGCCACGCGCACTGACATAGAGAGTGCAGCCTTTGAGGGCGAAGGTATTTCTATCAATGACCTGCAAAAGGGCGATTGCATAGAAGTGACATGGCTGCCCGACAGACGGTGCGTCTTCCGCTATGAGGGCGATGCTCGTTTTACGGTTCTTGAAGCCGAACATGCCAAACTGCAAGTCGGGGACACCTTCGAGACTGCCGCTTTCCTCATCGGACAACCGATGTATTTGGACAATCTCTGCCATGCAGACCGGTCACCTATTGCAGACCAGCCACCCTCTACAGACGGTATGTCATACGTTGCCGGTAGTAAGCATGGGCTGTACACCGTCGTTCGCCTCATTGAGACTTAATTCCGACTCCGTATTGAGAACCTTCTGCATCTATCAGTCCTGTTTAGTACTTAAAATACATTACTACATTACACACATTACATACATTACGTAAAGAACGCGCGTACACATGTACACGCGTTCTTTGCATTTATATCCGAAAGGCTCAACGGGTGTCGAGCCGCTCGACTTATCCTCCGAAGTTATCGAAGCGGATATCTGCGTCATCGACGCCCAGCGAGTGGAGCAGGTCGAGGACGGTCTTAGCCATCATAGGAGGACCGCAGAGGTAGTACTCGACATCCTCGGGAGCGTCATGCTGCTTGAGGTAGGTGTCGCCCATCACAGGAGCGATGAAGCCCGGGGTGTACTTGATACCCAGTTGGTCTGCCTTCGGGTCCGGACGGTCCAGCGCCAAGTGGAAATGGAAGTTCGGGAACTCCTTCTCCAAAGCGAGGAAATCGTCGAGGAAGAAGACTTCGTCGATAGCACGTGCGCCGTAGAAATAGTGCATCTCACGGTCACGGCAGTTGCGGGTCTTCAACATGTGCATGATCTGCGCACGCAGCGGCGCCATACCGGCTCCACCACCAACCCAGATCATCTCCTTCTTACTGTCATAAACAGGGCGGAACTCGCCGTAAGGACCGCTCATGCGCACCTTGTCGCCCGGTTTGAGCGAGAAGATATACGTGGAAGCGATACCGCAGGGTACGTCCATGAACTCCGGTCCGTTGGGGCACTGCTCTTTCGGTTTGAAGGGCGGGGTGGCGATACGGACGGTAAGGGTGATGATGTCGCCCTCGTCGGGATAGTTAGCCATGGAGTACGCACGTACGGTTGCCTGGGTGTTCTTCTGTTTGAGTTTGAACAGGCCGAACTTCTGCCAAGCGGGCAAGTAGAGGTCACCGATGAGCGATTTATCGAAGTCGCGGTCGTAGTCGATGTCGTACTCAGGGATGATGATCTGTGCATACGAACCCGGCTCGAAGTGCATGTGCTCGCCCGGAGGCAGCTGCACTTTGAACTCTTTGATGAAGGTAGCGACGTTCTTGTTGGAGATGACTTCGCACTCCCATTCTTTGACGCCGAGAACAGCCTCATCCACCTTCATGGTGATGTCTTCTTTTACTTTCACTTGGCATCCCAGACGCCAACCTTCTTTCTGTTGCTTACGCGAGAAATGAACGGTCTCAGTAGGCAGGATCTCACCTCCACCGGAGAGGACCTGGCACTTACACTGACCGCACGAACCCTTACCGCCGCACGCGGAAGGCAGGTGTACACCTGCTTCGCCGAGTTGGTTCAGCAGCGAACCGCCTGCTGCCACGTCATAGACCTTGTCGCCGTTAATTGTAACTTTCACATTACCCGAAGACACCAAGTATTTCTTAGCCACCAAGAGGATAGCCACGAGCAGGAGGATCACAATGAGGAACACTCCTACAGCATATAAAATTGCAGTCATATTCATAGCGTTGTCCTCCTATTAAATCTCCAGTCCGCTGAAGCACATGAACGCCATCGCCATGAGGCCCACGGTGATGAACGTGATACCCAGTCCCTGCAGCGGTTTGGGAACATCGTTATACTCCATTTTCTCACGAATACCTGCGAGGCAGACAATCGCCAGGAACCATCCCAGACCCGAACCGAAGGCGTACATAAAGGCGTCTCCGAGGGAAGTGATGGCCTTGGGATCCACTGCGGGCAGGCCGATACGCTGCTGCATGAAGAGCGAACCACCCATGATAGCGCAGTTCACCGCAATCAGCGGCAGGAAGATTCCGAGGCTCGCATAGAGCGACGGGCTGTATTTCTCCACAACCATCTCCACCAGTTGCACGATAGCGGCAATGACGGCGATGAAGAGGATGAAACTGAGGTACTCCAGATGCAGCGGCTCAAGCACGAGCGTCTGCAAGAGGTAGTTGACCGGCAGGGTAACGACGAGCACGAAAGTAACGGCTACACCCAGACCGGCTGAGGTCTTCACGTTCTTCGAAACGGCGAGGTAAGAGCACATTCCCAAGAAGTACGCGAAAATCATGTTATCCGCAAAAATCGAGCGGACAAATAAACTTAATGCGTGTTCCATTACTTAGCCTCCTTATCATTAATTGAACGATGTACCCAAATGACGCAGCCTACCAGGATCAGCGCCATGGCGGGCATGAGCATCATACCGCAGTTCTCGTAACCATGGTCATAGCACCACTGCGGGATAACCTGGAAACCAAGCAGCTGACCCGAACCGAGCAGTTCGCGGATGACGGCTACGATGACCAGGATGATGGCATAACCGAAACCGTTGCCCAGACCATCGAGGAACGAATCCCACGCGTTGTTGGTCATGGCGAACGCTTCGAGGCGACCCATCAGAATACAGTTGGTGATGATCAGACCGAGATAGACGCTCAGCTGCATCGCTACGTCGTAAGCAAAGGCTTTGAGCACCTCGCTGACGAGCGTTACCAGCGCAGCTACTACCACGAGCTGTACGATGATACGTACACGCATCGGGATGGTGTTACGCAGAAGCGACACGATGACGTTCGACATAGCGACGATGATCGTCACAGCAATACCCATCACGAGGGCAGGCTTCAGCTGCACCGTTACGGCAAGCGCCGAACAGATACCCAGAATCTGCACTACGACAGGGTTATTCGCGTTAAGAGGACCAAGCAATGTGTCCTTAGTTTTTTGACTTAACATAATTTAATCCTCCTCTTTTACAGGTTCAACATTTTCCGGAGCCTCTTCTCCCTCTCCTTGGGAGAGGGTCGGGGTGAGGTTTAGGAATTCCTCGTACTCTGCGAGGTTCACTTCGAGCATGGTGCTGACGCCGGAGGAGGTGATGGTAGCGCCGGAGATGGCATCTACCTGCTCCTGTCCGTCGGCATGCTTGCCGGCTTTGAGGACTGCTACAGACACCACTTCGCCTGCGGCGTTGCGGATATGCTTGCCCTCAAACTGCTCGCGGAACGGCAGTTCCACAATCTTGGCACCCAGACCCGGAGTCTCGGACTCGTGGTTGAAGTTGACGCCATAGACGGTGTTCTTGTCCGCATCGAGTGCGAGGTAACCGCCGATGCCGCCCCAAAGACCCTTACCGGAAAGCGGCAGGATGTATTTGGTTTCGCCGTTGAGGTTCGCTACATAGACTTCTTTGTCGCCGTAGGTCAGCGTGTCGTTGACAAGCACCATGTAGATCTCTGCGGGGTTGCCGGCGGAGTAGTCCACCTTGAGCGCACCGAGGATCTGTTTCTGCTTGTCGAGCAGGATGTTCGCCTGCTGCTTCGGAGCGAGTGCCTGGCTTACCACCGCCAAGAGCACGGCTACGATGATTACCATCACCGCTGAATAGATGAAGGTATAAAGATTACTGTTCGTATTCAGTTTCATAGCTTCGCCTCCCTTTTAGCACGTTTATTAATATTTGCTTGAACAACACACCAGTCGATGAGCGGTGCAACGGCGTTCATGAGCAGGATAGCGAGCATCATTCCCTCGGGATAACCCGGGTTGAGGACGCGCACGAGGACTGCTACGAGACCGATGAGGAAGCCGTAGATATACTTACCGCACTCGGTACGGGCGGAAGTCACAGGGTCTGTAGCCATGAAGACAGCACCGAAAGCGAAACCGCCGCTAACGAGGTGCATGTACCACGGGTACTGCGCTGCGAGGTTAGCCTCGGAGCCGAACATGTTAAAGAGCCAAGCGGTGAGACCGCCGCCTACGAATACAGACAGCATCGTCTTCCAAGACGCTACGCCGGTAGCCAGCAGCAGACATGCGCCGAGCAGGATAGCCCAGCAGCAGGTCTCGCCCACCGAACCCGGGATAAGACCGTTGAAGAGGTCCCAGAATCCCAGTTCTACGGCAGATCCGGTACTCATCTGCGTGAGCGGAGTAGCGCCCGAGAAACCATCTACGATAGCGTGACCGCCGTCCCAGCCCCATGTGCCGCCGGTACGCACGAACGGTTCGTCACCAGTCATGTGGCTCGGATAAGCAAAGAAGAGGAACGCACGCGTGATCAGCGCTACGTTGAAGATGTTATAACCCGTTCCGCCGAACACCTCTTTGGCGAAGATGACCGCGAAAGCCGTTGCAATCGCTACCTGCCACAGCGGCGTGTTGATCGGCACGATGAGCGGAATGATGAATCCCGTTACGAGGAAACCCTCGGCTACCTCTTCGTGCTTGATCTGCGCTACGGTGAACTCGATACCCAGACCGACGATGTAACTTACCAGGATATACGGCAGTACGGCGAGGAAGCCGAAGCCGAACGCTTTCCACCAGAGGGCAGCGGTCATGCCGGCAGCCAGTTGGCCGGTGGCGAGCAAGTGCTGGTAACCTACGTTGAACATACCGAAGAGCAGTGCAGGAACGAGCGCGAGCACGACGAGAATCATCGTACGCTTGCTGTCCGAACCGTCATGGATATGTGTGCCAAGACGCTTGGCGGTTGTCTGAGGCGTGAAGAGGAAGGTATCGAAAGCGTCGTAGAACGAACTGAGCCAGTTCAACTTGCCGCCTTCCTCGAAGTTCTTGCCGAACTTCTTCCAATTTCTATATAACCATTCCATCACTCAATCTCCTTTCTTAAATTGTCCAACGCTTCGCGAACGATAGCCTGCAGCGGCATTTTGGAGGTGCAGACATACTCGCAGAGCGCAAAATCTTCGGGAGCCACCTCATAGGCGCCGAGGGCTTCCATCTTGTCGATGTTGCCGGCAATCATGGCTTTGATGAGGTACTCGGGGTAGATATCCATCGGGAAGACCTTGTCGTACTCGCCGGAGACGATGATTGCACGGCGGCCGCCTTTCAGGCGCGCATCCCACTGGTATTTCTTCGGACCGAAGAGCCAGCGGGTGAAGCAGTTGTCAAGCATAGCAGCGGGGTCGGTCTTGCCGAAATGGAACGACGAGAAGCGCGGCAGCATCCATCCCATGAACTCATGTTTCTCGGAGCCTTCGTCCAGCACCGTGAACTGATTGTCATAGACAGAGATGATGTCGTCGAGGCTGATCTGACGTCCGGAGAGCACGTTGCCTGCTACATAACGGCAGGGGCACTCGGTGTGTACGTTGCTCGTGAGGATTGCGCTCACAGGCATTCCCGGCAGCACGTTGTAGTACTGTTTGCCGTACGCCAACGGACCGGTCAGCGCCACTTTCTTCTGGTAATCCACGATACCTTTCTGGAAGAGACGGCCGATGATGGCGAGGTCCTGGATGTTGACGGTGAAGACCGTCTCACCCTTCGCCAACGGCGCGAGGTTGTTGAGTTGTACGCCTACGTTGCCGGCAGGGTGCGGACCGAAGACCTCATAGAGGGTGCAGTCCTTCAACTCTCTGAACTCGGTCGCTTTCGCGCCACCCTTGATGCCGACGAACACCGGAGCCAGTTGGCTCAGGGCGGTTACGGCAGCTTGCAGGGTAGGCAGCTGGCCTTTGAGCACCCACTCGTAGTTCGGAGCCACGGGAGCCGTGTCGAACGTAGAGATAAAGATAGCACGAGGAGTCTTGTTCGGCAGCGCAATGCAGTCGTAAGGACGCTGCTTGATGAGTGCCCAGAGACCGGATTTCAAAAGCAATGCTTTCACATCGCCTGCGGTGTCGAACTTCTCGTACTGAACGGTAGCGTCTGCTTCGATGTCGATGGACATCACCTTGCGCCGCTCGCCGCGGACGATCGCCACGACTTTACCCGACACAGGGGATGTGAACAGCATCTGCTCAAACGCCTTGTCGTGAAAGAGCGGCGAACCGGCTTTCACGAGATCGCCTTCATGCACGTCCAGCTTGGGCGTGATACCGGCGAAATGGTCGGGCACAATATGAAAGACCTCCGGACGGCGCACGCTACCGAGCGTTTCTGCCGCAGGTCCCTCAAAAGGAATGTCCAAACCACGTTTCAGTTTGATTTGTTGCATAATGTTTGTTAATT
>Ga0256405_10010667_pt1 | contig 12025 bp, 8 predicted proteins | sample RumenRJG_02DNA_FD_189096 | JGI IMG/M metagenome (GOLD analysis project Ga0256405, IMG submission 189096) | Bovine rumen microbial communities from Lethbridge, Alberta, Canada - RJG_02 | ecosystem: Host-associated > Mammals > Digestive system > Stomach > Rumen | place: Canada: Alberta | collected...
CACGCTCCGGGGCCAATTGGTTTACCACTCGCAGAAAAGCATGCTTTATTTCGTCATCGGTAAGCCGTGGGGTGGCACAGCGGGATTTTCCTTTATACTTATCGTTGCATTGCCAGATGACTTTCCTATACTTATCCGTAGAATGCCAGACCTTGGAGCCGTACATGCCGCCGCAGTCCCCACATATGATACGCCCGGAGAAAATCCTGATTCCGCTATGTTGTAATGTATGTACATATTATGATATCAGGGTCATAAGGAAAAAGAGATTTGCCTAACATCCCCGTTAATGAAAATAACTATCAACAAATTTGTTAGAAAATCCTAAGATTGAAAAACGGTTTCAATTAGGCGGGTGAATTCTTCTTATTGGTGACATATTTCTAAGTCTCCTTCCCTATGTTTACGCAAGAAGTGCATTTGGGGCACACTTTCCCAAGCCCTTACGAAATCCGAAGAGCTTTCTGAAATTTAAAGCTATTACTTTTGAACCAAAAAAGAATTTTCCTCGTATAATTCCTCTTGGCAGTTTGTCCAAACGAAAGTTTTTCCTAAAAATGGATGGTATGGTCTCAACGCCATTTCTCAGCTTTGCAAATAACTTAAACTTCTCTGTGTTCATATTGCGAACATATTCAGCACGCTTTTTGGCTTTCAAGGAGGTGGTCACTATAGCTTTGTGAGGTTTAAATTTAGGATTGCATTCCCTTTTGTGCGGGCAATTCAAACATGCCTCGCCGAAAAACGTCGCTATGATTTGTCCAGTACTTTTTCTATAGCTGCATTTTTCAGGAGCATAGCCGGCAGCACACGATTCCAATTTGGTGCCATCCTCATTGTAGGTGAAATCGGCAAATACATCAGGTGTCTCCTTGCCGGAGAGCGTTGTGGTTATCAGTTCTACATTCTTTTCCTTTGCAAGTTTTGTGTTTTTGTCGCCGCTATAGGCTCCATCGGCGGTAATGCTAATCTTTTCATCTGATGTCTCGATTTCTTCCAGCCTGTCCTTGAGAAACTGGCTGTCGCTGTAGGTGTTCTGCTTGTAGTCATAGCTGGTGATAACTGAGCCATTGGCTCCAACAGATTCCTCTATATTTGCAACGTAGCCACGGTGCGGCTTTCCAGCCTTGCTTCTATAGGTTGCCTCCGGGTCGGATGGGTTTTGCAGCATGTTGGAGGACATGGAACGTTCTTCCTTCGTGCGGAAGCGTCTGCATCCGTTCTCTACAACGGTCTGCTCTTCAAGGCACCTCACAAAGAGCTCGTAATCCTTCATGCCCTCGAAATCCTTGCCACAAAGCTTCAGCAATACATCACAGTCGTGAAGCAGGAGCTTCGCCTTTTCTTCCGGAGCGGTCTCCTTGTCATAATAGAACATACGGTTGAAGTTGTTCGGCTCGGTATATTCAGCAAGAGACTCGTCAAGCTTGATTGAGCATTCCTTGCTCAGGTGTACGCAAAGATTGGCCATGCAAGTATAAATCAGTTCAACACGGGTCAGGTACTTGATGTTGGATTCTATCATCATGGAGTCCATGCGACGTATTTTCCCATTGATCTTCATCATCTTAGCTACTTTTCCGCTAAGTTCTTCGACGAAATCCTTGTACAGATCAACCCCATGCTCTTGTTCGTACTCATAACAACGTTTGCGGAATCGGCTCAAAGTCTTGTCGGACAAGGGCTGCTCTGTACAGCTGGTAGTGTGCAGAGCATACTGGAGGTGCAAATCCAACATCAGGTTTTCAACGAGTTCATCATCTGTGTAGTCGAACAGTTCTTTGATGATGAGTGCTCCAAGTATTACGTTAACGGGGGTATTGGGACGTGAAGCGACATCACTATACAAGCAAGCAAACCTATCTTCATCAATGGAGGGGAATATCTCATCGGCAAAAATTCCAGCCCACGAATTTTGGAGAACTTTCTTTTCTCTTTCGGTTAAGCCCCAAAAACTGTCTACAAAAGATAGCTGTTGGCAATCATTTTTTCTGAATGACATGTCCTGTTCCTCCTGCGGTGTTTTTCCTTACTGATATTATACCGCATTTTTTCTCAGATGTCGCTAGGAATGGGGGCTTTTGACCCCGACATCATTTATGATGGTTGTCAATCCCGTTTCCCCCATCATAACGCCAATCGAAGAACTCCTTCGGCAAAAGAGAAGAATTTCGGTCAGAACTCCAGCGGATCCAAGCAGAACTCCGCCGAGTGAGCCAAAGGATCATCAAAGCTCATCATTTCGACTGCGTTGCCAAAGGAAAGCAAATCCTCGCCGCCAAAGACATTAGGCGTAGTGAACCCCTGCATATCCATATCCCCGTCAAAGATATCCACACCGCCCATAACATTGTCAATAGTAGAAGAGAACAGTTGCGTGCCGTGATAGGTGTCCGTACCTCCAAAGATATTGGGCACAGAGTGTGACACCAAATCGCCATCCTCAAAGATATCTGTGCCTCCATCAACATTGGGTACAGCCAGTGCCATCCCCAGCGAATCCAGCACCCCATCCGTCCCTGCATGATCTACCACCAGCCCGTCATGCATGATATCGGCACCGCCAATCCCGTCAGGCATAGACTCGTAAAGGCCAGCACCGTAGGACGCATCAAAACAATCAAAAATACTCATTACATATCACCCTCTGCCTGCAAATTCTCCCGATACATGCGTACCATGTTCATCTCTTCGGATAAAGCTGTCATTTCCTTACGGACAGTCTCACTCTCTTCGCGCTTTTCTGTCAGCTGCTTATCTACCCCCTTGGCCATATCCTCCACCAGTGTCTCATAAGCACTTTCGGCATTTTTCCTGATGGTTTCTGCCCTCTGATCGATATACTTATGAACCTGGGCGGAAAGTGTCACCATAACCCGCACAAGTTCCCCTTCCAGCTGGGGCCTGATTTCCGCCTTGGCTTCTTCCAGCTTCTTGCCCAACAAACTGTCAAGAAGTTTCGTCCTGCCCCACATGGTGAGGAAGGGAGTAAGGACAGGAGTGATGACCAGCGAGGTAAAAACCATCCCCACAGCCGTAAGCATGCCTGCCTGATTGGCAGTCTGGGAGATATCTGCCGCCTCCAGTCGCAAACCCAGTTTTTCGCAACGCAAAAAATTCTCCTTCCTAGCCTGCAGTTTCACTTGCTGCTCAAAGTGACGGCTGAACCCACGAGCCACCTCCTGCTCCATAATCCCCAGGATTTTATCCAGATGGGACGCATAACGGTTGAGCCAGGCCTCCACCTCCTTCTGAACCTGCCGGGGAATGGTCTGCTCCACGAAATGCTTGAAATCCTGGCTATGATACTGCTCCACCAACTCAAAGAGATTTTCCTTCAATTTGCCGTGGAAATAGCGCAGGGACTTGTCAGCCATGGCAAACATCTGCACTTTGGCGGCCTTGACATACTCACCCACTTTTTCTTTCTGCCCGGCCTTGTCCTCTACAGTCTTGTGCAGCACCTCTGCCGCCTGCTCCAGCTCTTCCAAGCCGGAGGAACCAAGCGCATATTCCCTCTCCAGCTCCCGTTCCAAGATGGAAAGAAGCCAGCCCAGACGATGGCGGTAGCCAGCCACCTTCTCTTTCTCCACCTGGCTGGCCATGAGCATAGAGGCCAGCTTTTCCTTCAACTGAGGCAGACCGGACAAACGCACCATCTTCTCATTGCCTTTTTCCAACCCCTCCAAGGCCCATTTTGCAGAGAAAGGGATAATGGAAATATCACGCAATTTGGCGCTTTCCTCATCCATCTGGAAAGCATGGAACAGGCGATTCCTCACCGTGGGCAGGAAATCTCCCTCTTCTTCCTCATCCACCGCATCGTATTTATTGAGGACAAAGAGAATATTATTGATGCCCAGGGGCAGAAGTTTTTCCTCAATAAATTCCTTTTCCGTCTTTTTCAACGGCGAATTGGCATCCAGCACAAAAAGCACCGCATTGGCCTTGGGCAAGAAGCGGTATGTCACTTCGGAACGCTGCTCATTGAGATCAGACACCCCCGGCGTATCCACCAACACCACCCTGTCTTTCAGCATTTCGCAGGGATAGCCGATCTTGATATAACTGACCTTCTCCGCCTCGTTTCCTTCCTCACGGGCAGAATACTGCTGCAAAAACTCCCGGGAAACCTCCCCCTGTACCTGCATGCCGTCACGCTGCACCACGCATAACCTGGGCTTTTCCTCGTACATGATGGCGTTGATGGTGGCGGTCTCCGGCAGCACATTCATGGGCAGGAGACTCGTGCCCAGCAGGGCATTCACCAGAGTGCTCTTACCCCGCTTGAACTCTCCCAGCACCACTACGGTGTAAAAATCCCCTGCCATATCTCTCTGCAAATCCAGCAGCCCTTGGAAAAGCCTCTCATGCTTCCTTAAGCTATCATTTCCAACCAATTCATTCAAGATACGGGCGATTTCCTGTTTCTCATCCTGTAAGTCCATTTACCTTCTCCTTCCCTGTTAATAAGCCTGACTCTCCAGCTCCCGAGCCAGCGCCCGCAGTTCTTCCTGCTTCTCCTTCAGCATGGCCTGACGCGCCTGGGCATCCTGCTCCCTGGCTTCCTTTTCCTTGATGATATTCTGCAGCTGTGCTTCCATCTCGCCTATTCGCACATCCACACTCTCCTGCACCTGCCGGCAAAGCTCATCCACCCTGCCCCGATACTGCCGGGCAAATGCCTGCATCAAATGCTCACCCTCATTGCGGTAGGCAGAGACGACCTGGCTGCGAATCTTGCCTCGCCAGTCATCCTGCTGTCCGCCTGAGAACAAACTCCAGACCTTGGAAACCACGCCTGCCGTTGAAGCCAGGGCTCCAAGGACACCGCTAGCAATCCTGTCTCCTACGCTCTTACGAGAAGAAAACATATCTCTGAAAAAAACATCCGCCGCATCAAAGGCTTCTTCGGTAAAATCCTTCCCTGCCCCTTCAATCGAAAGCTCCTTTTTTTCTTCAATCACAGCCGGCAGATTAAAGCTACTCTGATAGGCCACACCTATGTCCTGCCAGATAGAGGCAAGCTTCTTCCGTGCCTCCCCTGCCTCCCGGCCAAAGACCATTTGACAATCCTGCAAAATGCCATCCATAAACTGTTTTTTCCTCGCCATGGCAGCCTGCTGGATAATCTGCTGCATGGCAGAGGCAGACATATCCCGATCCAGATTCTCCACCGCCCCCTGGGCGGCAGAGAGAATGTCCTGCCCCGCCTGACGACATTTCAGTTCAAAATTATAGGTTTCATTATCAAGGGACGTATGCATAACCGAGACTATCTTCTCAGCCTTTTGCTTTGCCTGCTGGAACTGCCCCTGCAGCGCAACAGCCTTCGCCCGAATCTCATCAGCAGAATGAGCCGCTATGGCAATATTGCGGGATAAGTCACTCTGCACAGTGCGAATGATAGAAAGCGCCTCCCGCCTGTGCTTCCTCAGACGCACCATGCCCTTTTCCTCCGCCAGGAAATTCCCCAGCGCCTCTTCAAAGGCCGGAAAGCCGGTCTCTGCAAAGTCCTCCGGCAGTTCCATCTCCTGCTTCATGGTCAGCTTCCCGCCCTGTTCGTTTACATGATAGATAAGAGCACCCCGGCTGGCCACTAAAAAGATGCGGTTCTTGAGGCTGATTTCTCTGGGCAGGATTTTCCGCAGGTTTTCAGTAATGAAGTCCACCACACCCTGCTCCTGCTCCGGCCCGTCCAACTCGTCCTTGCGGCTGATGACAAAGAAGATATCCTGTATCTGGTTCCCAAGGATACGCTCCCGCAGGAACTCCGCCTCTGAAGCAGAGAGAGGCTGGGTAGCCGAAAGCAACAGCACCACTGCATCCGCCTGGGCCAGATAGCCGTAAGTAATATCCAGACGCACTGTATTGAGGTCATTAGTACCAGGGGTATCCACCACCTCCACGCCATTCTGGCAGAAAGGCAGGGGATACGTAATCTGTGCAAAGTCTATCTTGTCCAGTTCCTCCTGGGCACTGACATAATCCTGCACAGAAGCCGCGTCACTCTCGTCAGGCTCCTTGGGGGCTGTCAGCTTGATAAATTCATCCTCGGTAAGATGACGAGGCTCCTCTTCCTCACGGTAGTAGATATGATAGTCAGGCTTCTCACCGTAGACTATCTTGCTGATGATAGCTGTGGTTGGGTTCTTGCTGGCAGGAAGAATCTTGCGCCCCAATAAGGCGTTTACGAAGGTGCTTTTGCCACGAGAGAATTCGCCGACTATTAAGAGATGGAAGGAGTCGGTTTCCAAGCTAGCGAGGATTTTTTTATTTTGCTGGACGGCTTGGGTCATTTGAAGGGAACTGAAAATTTCACTTAGTTCCTGAAGCTCAATTCTTAACGAAGCATTTTTTTCAATATATCTATTCAAACTCATACTAAACTTCCTTTTTATCTTAACAATAACTCTTAAATCTTAAATCTCAGTAACTATTTTTCCATGTTTCTCCTAATTTAACAAGGATACCATCCTTACCAATAGATAACAAACCGTCACTTAATGGCTCAAAAATAAACTTCTTCTTAAAATTCTCTTCAACATCATTGCTATTATCCGCACTAAAACTTTCTAAGATTTTTCTAACAATTCTAGGAATACCAATTTGAACATCTACACAAGGCATATCTACTATATCATACAACACACCTTTGTAATCTTTGCTTGTCACGCCTGAATGCTTACTCCTCTCATCTACAGCCTTTATTAAATTGCAAACCAAGCCATAATAATTAGAGAAAAATCTTTTGTAATTAACTTTCACACTCTTCCCTTCGTTTATTTCAGGGTCAGCTAAATCTATGCACAGCACCTTATCATTACCACGGAAGTAATACTGAACTACATTCGATGATCTTATTTCGCATTCATTTATGTGTTTAATCTTGTTTTTTTGCTCTTTACCTTTTCGTGTAGCACGCGTAGAGTACCCATCCGAACTACCTTTAGCTTCAAATATATTCCATATACCTTCAGATTCTCCCAAGCCGAACAAATCCGGTTTTCCTCCAGATTCAATATCAACACTATAATCATCACTATTACTATAAATATCATAATGCATAAGCCATGGTGTATGGAAATATCTTTCAGCTATCAACTTTGCCATTGTCATTCCCAAGAAGAAGCTAATACTTACTTTTTCAGATGGATCCAATTTATCAAACTCTTTACTAGCAACAAATCTTTTTCTATTCACCTCCTTCTTTTTCCCCGCCTCAACTTCCTTCTCCTTTTTATACTGCTCCCTCAAATTCATACGTATTAATGACACACGAAAAACAATTTCATACGGAGCAATAACTGTCTCTTCACTTTTCCCTGCATGTATACAAGACCTAATAATATCTCCCATGCTACATTCCAAGTTATAAATGATATTACGAACATATCTATTGTTCGCAGGATAATCATGAGCCCTGACATCTATACATCCTTTCTCACACACAAAACCATCCTCTCTCCAATAATAATTTTTAATCATTTGGACAGATATTTATTTGAGAAACTTTTCCTCCAAGCTCTTAACCATATCCATATAGAGCTCCTTGCAACACATATTATCGCCCATTTCGATATAGTGCAGACAATGGCAAAGGTACGTATTCCAGATTTTCAGGTATATGTCGGTAGCGTTAGGACAGCTATCAATGCTTTTCACAATAGAAGGAGCTATTCGGTAATATTCACTTATGAGTGTATTACCATCAGTTTCTTTAACGAGCCACGTGTCACGGAAGTTTCGAAACATGGTTAGTTCATAGCAGTCATCCGGTTTATGGAAGCTGGTGCAAACAGCGGTAGTAATGAAGCATGATTTGCTTTTCTTCGCAGTTTCTTTCCCTGCTGTCTGCTTTTCCATGATATTTGTAATGTCAGCCAGATTTTGGGGTGCATCCTCATCTCCAGCTTCAACAGCTTTTTGATACCATTTGACTGCTTCTGCGTAATTCTGCATTATACCTTTACCGTAACGATAACAATTCCCCAGTGAGTTCATAGCATATTTAATGCCTCCCTCAGCAGCTTTTTGATACAATTCGACTGCTTTTTCGTAATTCTGCATTACGCCTTTGCCAGAATAATAGCAGTTACCTAGATTGTTCATCGCCATTACATCACCGGCCTCAACGGCTTTTCGATACCATTTGACTGCTTCTGCGTAATTCTGTGTTACACCTTTCCCCTCATAATAATACCAACCTAAATTATTCATCCCGTCTGCATTTCCAGCCTCAGCAGCTTTTCGATACCATTTGATCGCCTCTTCATAATTCTGCGTTACACCTTGACCGTTATAATAACACCAACCTAGCGCATTCATCGCCTTTGCCAAGCCACCATCAGCAGCTTTCCGAAACCATTTAGCAGCTTCTTCATAATTCTGCGTTACACTTTGACCTTTATAATAACGGTCGCCTAGATAGCACATTGCCTCTGTATCGCCAGTCTCAGCAGCTTTTTTATACCATCTCATTGCTTCACTATAGTTTTTGGCAACGCCCTTCCCCTCCTCATACATATTGCCCAGCCATGTCATAGCACCCGACTTTCCTGCTTCGGCTTCTTCTCTAAAGCAACTTAACGCCTCTTCATATTTCCCTTGTGCGTACAAAAGTCTACTAAGATTATTCTTTGCTACATCGCAGCCTGCATTAATAGCCTTTTGATACCATCCTCTTGCACAATTGTAATTCTTACCTATGCCTTTACCCTCATGATACATTGCACCCATATTATTCATGGCATCAGGATCACCCATATTCGCAGCCTTTATATACCATTCCATTGCCTTGCTATAGTCTTGGCCTACACCTTTTCCGTCCTCATACATTTTCCCCAGCCACACCATAGCATCTGATTTTCCCTCTCTTGCTGCTTTTTTTAAGCAATTTAATGCTTCTCCGTATTCACCTTGCTCATACAGGAATATCCCTTTCTCAATATTACTCTGCATTGCAGAGTCCGATTTTAACTTTTTGATCCTTTCTAATGCTTCTGCATTTCCAGAAGCTACTGTTCCTGCCCAATTTCCGGCATCAACAGCTTTTTGATACCAATCTATAGCTTTCTTGATATCCTCTTCCACTCCTCTGCCATATTCATAGAGTATTCCTAATTCAAACATTGCATCAGAAACTTTATAGTTTGCTGCACGTTTGTACCAGTTAAATGCAGCTTTATAATCCCGCTCAACTCCTTCGCCCAGTTCATACATGTAGCCAATCCAATATGTAGCCATCATAACACCGGCATGTTCAGCTTTATGGAACCATTCAAGGGCTTCATTATATCGCCCCTTACCACGACATATTACTCCTGCTTTACACATTGACTCTTTATGACCAGCTTTAGCTGCTTTAAGATACCATTTGTCAGATTCAATATATTTACCCGTCTCATAACACTCTACTGCTTTATTATACATTTCATCAGGAGAAATATTTTTGATGTTATGTAATTTTGTACTTAATTTTTCTATGGTTCCATCGTATTTTTCTGGAAAGTCTCCCGCTTGAGCGGCTTTTTTGAATAAATCTAGAGATTTTTCTATATTGTTTTCTGCTAAATATTTACGTGCAAAATAAATTTCAGCATACCAACTCCCTGCATCAAGAGCTTTTTGATATAAATTAGCTTGTTCTTCTTCATCATCGTATTCAACAGCATCAGCAACAGCAAACATTGCCTCTGGATTGCCTGTAGAAGCAATTTTTTCGAGCAATTTCAAGGCATCTTGTAACTTAATAATATCAGTTATTTTTCTTGATTTTATCATATAATTGATGGCACCAATATCATTAGTATCAATATCTCCCCCATTATCACACCATTTAAGATAACAGTCTAGGGATTTTTCATAATCCTTTGCATAATAGTATTTACTCGCAAGTGGCTTTAATTTTTTATATTTCTTCTTATCAATATTTTCATTATGCATTTGTTTGACAGCACATATCTTTTCTCGCCAATATATCGCACGTTCGATTTCATGAAGAGATGTGTACACATCTGCCAATACAATCTGTGCCGCCTCATCCCCGCGCACAGCCGCTTCTTCCAGGTACTTCCTGGCCACATCATCATCCTGCTCCACAAAAATCCCCAACCAATGTAGCATACCATAAAACGACTTCATGGCCGCATTGAGCCTTTTCCTGCCCTGTGGCTGGTTGTTCTCTATGTCCGTCAGCATGATGTCTGCAATGTTTTCCAGCTCATCCCAAACCGCAGCCAGTTCCGTTTCCATGGCAACATAGGCAGCATAATCGCTTTTCTTTCGTTCCTCATTCTTCTGACGCAACTCCTTAATCTGGCTGCCTGCGGCGTAAATCATCTTCACCAGCCCATCCAACAGGGAATTGCGCTTATACTGCTCCCTGCCAGGCAGCACCTTTTCCTCAATGGCATCATAAAAAGCCCCGATATTACTGGCCTGCACCAGATTATCGCGGTTCTCGGTCTTGCCCTTGAAAGCCATCTTGGCTGAAATGCCAAGATATCCCTGGGCCTCTATCTTGTTGTTTTCCAGGCGACGCTCCACGCCCTCCAGGATTCCCTCTACCGAGTCCCCTTCTTCCTCGTCAATACCGTCAATCTTGTTCACCAGCACCAGGGGGGACAGGCGGGGATTCAGCCTTTTCAGCGCATCAATCTCTGTCTGGGAGCCGGGCTTGTTTGCATCGAACATCCAGAGCACCGTATCAGCCTTATCCATGAAATGACGTGTCATATCCTCATGAACGGATTTGATGGAATTAAGGCCTGGGCTGTCTATGATGGACATGGACTTCAGCATATCTATGGGCAGAGTGCGCTCCACATAGTCCATGCGATTGTGCATCTCGTTAGCTTCCTCATCTGCCTCAGCCGTCAGTCGGGCAAATTCCTCACGGCTGTACTCCTGCTGAGTGCCATCCTGATAATGCACCACAATCCTGTCCCGCTCACCATAGACCAGCTTCGTAATGACCGCTGTGGTAGGCTTGGCATCTACCTTGGTGATAGGCTCCCCCATCAGAGCATTGATGAAGGTGGACTTGCCTGTGGAGAACTCTCCCATCACCATGATGGTCAAAGGACTGTTGATGTTCTCTATCACTTCTTCTACATCTTTGACGTTCCCTTTGAACTCCTCGATAGCCCCCATTTCCCTGCTGAGATTTCTCAGCTCATCGTTCATATTCTCAAACAATCCTTTTGACACGAGACAGACCTCCTGATCAACATAGACAGTGAACTTGCACATATGTAAATTTCTCATTGTATTATGAACAACTGTAAATTTATTATAGTACACTTGCCCTCCCTGAAAAAGCATTCTTTATTTTTTTAACCCAAAATTGTATAAAAAGACACAGCATAGCAAAAAACCCCATCCATGTTCACACCATGGATGGGGGCTTTATATCATTTATCAGACGAGTTCGATGATGACCATCGGCGCAGCATCGCCGCGACGGGGGCCCATTTTCAGGATGCGCGTGTAACCTCCCTGGCGGTCAGTGTACTTTCCTGCAATCTCATCGAACAGCTTCCTCACTACATCCTCATCAGCAAGACGGGCAATCGCCTGACGACGGGCGCTGAGATCTCCACGCTTCGCGAGCGTGATGAGATTGTCAGCGAGGCTGCGGATCTCCTTGGCCTTTGCCTCTGTCGTCTCAATGCGTCCATATCTGAAGAAGGAAGTAAGGATGCTCTTGAACAGTGCCTTGCGGGCACTGGAGTTACGGCCGAGTTTTCTGTAGCTCATTTATTTCCCTCTTTCCCTTGACGCGCTCTTCTCGCAAACAGCGACAACATCGCCAACGGAAACCAGAGCAGACGGGATATCAAGGCGCTTGCCATTGAGCGTGATATGCCCATGGCGGACAATCTGGCGGGCCTGCTTGCGGGTATTTGCAAGACCAAGGCGGAAGACCACATTGTCAATGCGGCGCTCCAGAAGGCCGAGCAGGTTCTCACCCGTTACGCCCTGCATCGTCTTCGCCTTCTCATAATATCCACGGAACTGCTTC
>Ga0256405_10010668_pt1 | contig 12025 bp, 8 predicted proteins | sample RumenRJG_02DNA_FD_189096 | JGI IMG/M metagenome (GOLD analysis project Ga0256405, IMG submission 189096) | Bovine rumen microbial communities from Lethbridge, Alberta, Canada - RJG_02 | ecosystem: Host-associated > Mammals > Digestive system > Stomach > Rumen | place: Canada: Alberta | collected...
ATGGGCCAAAACCGTGGAATCACAGGTATTTCGGCGGTTGATCCAACCGCTTGAGTTGTCAAAAGACTCATTCCGGTGAAAACTATAGGCTTTTATATAGTCTCACTGGTTGGGAAAGTTATATTTAATCCGAGACGATTAATATTGATTATTCTAATTAATCGAAATAATTGTTGTTTCATATTCTCAACAATTGATCCACGACCGCAAAATGTGCAATAGTTATAAGGTGTTTCAGATATTTTTCCACTTAATCTAATATCATGGAATATTGGAAGTATATTGCGACAGTAAGGACAACACAATTGGAATATATGTATACGCCGTCTATGCATATTTGTAAAGAAAGACTGTTTATCTAATTTTCTTACATTACAATAATAATTATCAATGAATTTTGAATACATGTCATAATAAACACTCTCCATAAATGCTCTATGGTTAGCATTAAACTTTGACATATATTCTTCATCTACAAGCGCATATATTTCATTTGGTACTTCTTTCATATTAGCTAATGATCCTTTCTCATTAAACCTTCATAAGTGTGATGATACACTTGTATTCTTTCCTTCACCATCAATTGATAGAAAGCATGTAAATTTTCATTCATTATGATTGTTAAGCTTATGGTATCTAATAATAACCACTAACGCCAACCTCTACGAGTTGTTGGCATTTAATAGCATTCATTTATAGAATAATTTGCCTCCCCGTCTCTCACAATCCCCCCAACTTCTCATAATACTTCTCCAGGAACTCCCTCTCCTTATCCCTGATCTGATCCTTTGTCTCCTGGCTCATCTGCTCCCACAGTGCCGGATGGAACGACAGAATATTCAAGTCCTTGGAGTAATACACAAACCGCTTGCGCTCGAACTTCTCAAAGGGGTTCGACAGAATGGACCGCTTGACCTTCACCAGATCATCCAGGAACTCACGATTATACGCACAATTAGGGCGATCGACCGGCAGTCCCCGCTCGAGCCGCTCGATGTAGAACCGGCGGTACTCTTCGATCAGCGAATCAATGTTGACTTCACCTTCTTTGTCCGCCAATCGCAACATACTGAGCATGAAGATCAGTTTGAATGAGAAGGTAAGTGTATTTTCGTCTATAAATGCCTCGAAATCATGTAATATTGTAGAATCGTCATGATATCCGAGATTGTGGGAAGTGCGGATAGCTTCGACATCAGCAGGTGAGAAATAAGGCACCATTCTTGACCCAATTGGCAGTTGAAGCGAACTGATCCCAACATCCTTCTTATACCAACTCATCAACGTAGCTGTACCAATGAACAACTCTCTCGCCGCCTGTTCCGGAGACAGATAATCTTTGTATTTTTCTTCGAAGGTGAAAATATCGATCTCCTGCATCGCAATCTCTGCCTCATGAAGACCGAGGATGCTCAGGTAATCGTGGTCATTATTCTTCACACCCATGAAATCAGAATACTGCGGTATTCCGATAATGGCGTTGAAGCACATAGGCGTCAGCTTGCCCTCATAATTGTCGACGACGTCGATGACATAAAGGCATTCTTTGCCGGGGTATTTGCGAACGCCCCGTCCCATCTGCTGCGTGTACAGGACTTTGGACAGTGTCGGCCTTGCCATGACGACCACTTCAGTTTGCGGCGAATCCCAGCCCTCGGAGATCAGCTGGCACGAAAGCAGGAACTGGATCTTCTTCTCTGCGTACTGTTCGAAGATTTCCTCGTTATGCTTGTTCTTGCTATACACAGCGCGCGCAGCGAAGCCTGCTGCCGTCATCATTCTCTCCAGTTTTTTCGCGTGGCTCACATTGACACAGAATACGATTCCCTGCTTGAAGAAGCCGTCCCTAGGATAGAAGTACTTCTGCAGCGTCCGGACGATCAGTTCATTTCTCGACTCCACGACCAGCGTCTTCTCGAGGTCCGCATAGTTGTAGTCCTTGCCGTTGTAGCGGACCGCGGACAGATCCACATTGGAGAGCAGCCGGTAGCAGCGGATATTCGTGATCACGTCTTTGTCGATTGCTTCCCGCAGTGTCAGATTTGTTTTGTAGTGGCCGAAAATATCCTCCAGCTTCTTCTGGTCCAGCCGCTCCGGCGTCGCAGTCAGTCCCACCAGGTACTTGGGCGTGAAGTACTGCAATGTTTTGGCACAGTTTGCCGCCTGCGCATGCTGAGCCTCATCAAAGAGCAAGTAGTCAAAATAGTCCGCCGCCGTACTGTTCCTCCTCAAATAGGAGCGGTTGTACAGCTCGATCGTGATGTCAAGCTTACCGTCGAAAGGCGCAAGCCTGCCCTCCCAGTCTGCTTTGATCCTTGTGGAAGGCACCATTACGAGGACGCGCTCTATTTTGCCCTCTCTGTAAAGCTGGTCGATATCTTCTATCGCGATCTGCGATTTCCCAGTCCCGGTGGGCTCCACGATCAAAGAAGTGTTGACCCCGCGCTCACGCGCTTCGCGCATCTCCTGCAGAAAACTCTCCTGATGCGTGTACAGCGCAAACGGCCTCGTCCCCTTGATAAAATGCGCATTGCGAAACGCATTCTTCGGCCCCAGGTATGTCCTGATACTGTCGATCGCCTGGTCCTTGAACCGAAGATTCTCAAACGAAAACCTGAACGTCTTAAATCCCATCAGGCTCAAAGTATTCTGCTTCTCCAACTGCCGCTTATATGCCTCAAGCCCGATCAGCTGCGGATGATGATAATGAACGCCGTTCTCCTCAATCGCATAAGATCCCGTGCTCGTCTCGACCACATGATCCACAAAAGCATTTCTGCCATTTCTCAGCGACAGCGAATACTCCTTCTGCAAAAAACTGAGCGCATCATTTCCATAAGCCTCAACAAACAGATCCTCAAACGTCTTCTCCAGAGGCGTATTGTCCACATGCACCTTGTCAAACACACCGCCCTTATCCGAGACCTCAATATCGTCCGGTTCCATCGCCAGCCAGCTGCCGATCGCCGCGCACAGATCCTCCCCTTCCTCCGCATAAAATCGAAAAAGCCTCCCCGAGGAGGCCATTAATGCATTCTGCATCTCACAATATTTGGAGTAATCAAACACAGCGTCATTGTTACTCGCACAGAGATTGTAGTCCACAATGACGCATGTGTTGTCTTTCTTCATCACGACTGAGTGGCGTGATGAGTCATAGTAGTAGTCCTCCACGGGGGTGAAGTTCAGGGATGGAAGGTGGATAAGCTCGGATGGTGTGGATGTTGGTTTATACATAATTAATTGGAAACCTTAAATACGTCCTTTGTTTAATGATTCGTACTTATGAATTAAGTCGGGGTGGGGTTGAGAACCACTAAAATCTACAGGACTCTCAAACCATATTTTACATCGATTTTAAGGTTATTAAGTTTGAGAATCATTAAAATCTACAGGGCTCTCAAACCATATTTTGCATCGATTTTGAGGTTATTAAGTTGAGAATCATTAAAATCTACAGGGCTCTCAAACACTACCCCTGGAGCTGCGTTCTGCGGCACCGTTTGAGAATCATTAAAATCTACAGGGCTCTCAAACAGTTCAAAAACGGGACGTGGGCTGTAGGCTGTTTGAGAATCATTAAAATCTACAGGGCTCTCAAACGAGTACACGTAAAATTTACCGCAACGGGGAGTTTGAGAATCATTAAAATCTACAGGGCTCTCAAACGAAACGAAAGTAACAAGCGCTGAGACAATGTTTGAGAATCATTAAAATCTACAGGGCTCTCAAACCGATAGGAGCGGGCGGTACCTGCGCGCCGAGTTTGAGAATCATTAAAATCTACAGGGCTCTCAAACCATCTCACTGTGGAAAAAGTCATGGAGTTCGTTTGAGAATCATTAAAATCTACAGGGCTCTCAAACGGTCATAGACCACTGTTTCCTTAACAGATGTTTGAGAATCATTAAAATCTACAGGGCTCTCAAACAAGAGAAAGAGGCAAACTGCGTGAAGAATGGTTTGAGAATCATTAAAATCTACAGGGCTCTCAAACAAGGTGCACTGGGTGCGGAGAAAAGATCAAGTTTGAGAATCATTAAAATCTACAGGGCTCTCAAACAAGATCTGGCGCTTCATGAATACGTGCTCGGTTTGAGAATCATTAAAATCTACAGGGCTCTCAAACGACCTCCTGATCGTCGAGCGGATCGGCGAGTTTGAGAATCATTAAAATCTACAGGGCTCTCAAACTTGTATACCGCCCCATTTGCACCCATTATGTTTGAGAATCATTAAAATCTACAGGGCTCTCAAACGGAGACTGACCAGTGGAACAGGCCGACCAGTTTGAGAATCATTAAAATCTACAGGGCTCTCAAACCTCTCAGCACGGCTGTGAGGATCTGTATTGTTTGAGAATCATTAAAATCTACAGGGCTCTCAAACAATCGGTGTCCTTATTGGTGTCAAATTGGTGTTTGAGAATCATTAAAATCTACAGGGCTCTCAAACAGCTACACATTGATGGCTACAAGGCCGGAGGTTTGAGAATCATTAAAATCTACAGGGCTCTCAAACCGTCTCTTGCTTTTGGCGGCGTGGCTCCGGGTTTGAGAATCATTAAAATCTACAGGGCTCTCAAACCGATGCCGCGAAGGGCAGAACAAGCATATAGTTTGAGAATCATTAAAATCTACAGGGCTCTCAAACAGCCCTCTGGAAATCAGGGCGGCGGCTTCGGTTTGAGAATCATTAAAATCTACAGGGCTCTCAAACACCCCCATCTTTCTCTCAAGCCTCTTGAATGTTTGAGAATCATTAAAATCTACAGGGCTCTCAAACCCCCGCAGCGCTTTCAATTGCGCCGGCGCAGTTTGAGAATCATTAAAATCTACAGGGCTCTCAAACATCGCGGACGACATGAAGTTTTCGGAGAGGTTTGAGAATCATTAAAATCTACAGGGCTCTCAAACCTGCCGCAGTTCCTCCAATCGGGCCTCCTGGTTTGAGAATCATTAAAATCTACAGGGCTCTCAAACGACACATCCACGATGTTGGGCGGCCTGAAGTTTGAGAATCATTAAAATCTACAGGGCTCTCAAACGGGCAGCGGTCCTGGAAAGAGAAGACGCTGGTTTGAGAATCATTAAAATCTACAGGGCTCTCAAACGTGAGTGTAAATTTGCAAGTGGTGACAGTAGTTTGAGAATCATTAAAATCTACAGGGCTCTCAAACGCGCTCTTTTTGCTAAACAGTTGCTTGGGAGTTTGAGAATCATTAAAATCTACAGGGCTCTCAAACGTCCATGTACAGCTTCCCGTTCTCGATGTAGTTTGAGAATCATTAAAATCTACAGGGCTCTCAAACAGATTTGCCTGCATCTGGCCCATTTTTACGTTTGAGAATCATTAAAATCTACAGGGCTCTCAAACCGAAAGTGAGTAAGGGGGTGACGGAATGAGGTTTGAGAATCATTAAAATCTACAGGGCTCTCAAACCGAAGTGCAAACTGGTCGACAACTCCGATGGTTTGAGAATCATTAAAATCTACAGGGCTCTCAAACTAAGTAACAAGCTGATTTTATGTGGAGAACGTTTGAGAATCATTAAAATCTACAGGGCTCTCAAACGAACTTTGGATGGATTCATCTTGCCCTCGGTTTGAGAATCATTAAAATCTACAGGGCTCTCAAACATCACAGACGTTTCTCCAGGAGAGTTTGAGTTTGAGAATCATTAAAATCTACAGGGCTCTCAAACGGAAACGGCCTTCGGCATCATCACGGGGCTGTTTGAGAATCATTAAAATCTACAGGGCTCTCAAACATTGGCGCCGCTCTGCAACTGTGCGGATGAGTTTGAGAATCATTAAAATCTACAGGGCTCTCAAACTATGAGAGCATCGGGGAGATGACTGTAGTCGTTTGAGAATCATTAAAATCTACAGGGCTCTCAAACGAAAAGGTAAACGGGCTCGCGCAGATTACAGTTTGAGAATCATTAAAATCTACAGGGCTCTCAAACTGAAGTCAGCGATGTCCTGCGGGCATGTGGTTTGAGAATCATTAAAATCTACAGGGCTCTCAAACGAGGTTAGGACATGACAGTAAATGAGTTGTGTTTGAGAATCATTAAAATCTACAGGGCTCTCAAACAAGAGTTCTTGGATGAAGTGTACCGCTTGAGTTTGAGAATCATTAAAATCTACAGGGCTCTCAAACCCCGAAGTGGAGATGCCCGAAAGTGAATAGTTTGAGAATCATTAAAATCTACAGGGCTCTCAAACACACATGAAGGTGTGACGTTTAACTTCCTTGTTTGAGAATCATTAAAATCTACAGGGCTCTCAAACCTCCGCTCAGGTTGGCTCTACTGAGGTCTGTTTGAGAATCATTAAAATCTACAGGGCTCTCAAACCTCAAATCCTATCGAGGTCTTCTCCGAGCTTAACTGACAGGTAATCAGCTGTAGAAGTTTAACTATATATCATAATCAGGCTGATCACATAATATAAAATGCCTGATGTCATTTCATAATCATGCATTTATCGTTGTCTATTATGTATGTTCTGATATGAAATGGAAGGCACAGTTCATGACGCTCTATAAACAACACATTCATCTTATTATAATTGCATATTTTATATAATGCATTGAGTTCAATAGTATCAAGATAATTGCTAATCGAAACAAACACTATAAGTTTCTTCTTTAACAGCCTAGACAGTATCTTTGTATACTCAACCAACTTTTCCAGCAATGAATTACATTGTGGCTCGATTCGTACTTCAAACATCTTAAAAAGCTTCATTGAATCCAAATCCAGTTCATTAGAAATCATTTCATACGGTACATTTTGTATAAGTCTATCTAAATACTCAATTATCAACGTTTGTATAAGAGCCTTTTCTTCAACATAACTTGTTTCAGCTTCCAGTAGTTCACTATACAATTTGCTTTGAATCTTTCGAGAATTATAGTCTATCAGGAATGGATTTATTATAATTTCTGTTGACTTTTCTAATGATAGTTGCTTACCATCCTCAGCAAGAACAAAGTCACCTTCACCCGAATTACACAATTCATGGAGTTGTCCAACAATGTCTGCCATGATCTTCGGATTCTCAACTGTAAGAACAGTCGGTTTGCTTTCCTCAATATCTATATTTAGGAACAACTCTGCATTGACCAGTTTCATAAAAAGACTATCCTTTCAGGGGTATCCAGAACGCCGTTAGTTGCCTCACCAACTATATACTCCATTCGTGCAAATTGTTTTTCTGTCACTCTAAGCACTTGTACCAATCCATCCTCTGGTTTGTGTGAACGCACACTTGATAATATTGCATCAGCCGCAGAATCATTCGTTGCCAGTTTACAATAAATACTTTCCTGTAGCATCATAAATCCAGACTTAATCAGGAACTTACGAAAACGTGCATACTCCTTCCTGCCAGCGGCAGTCGTTACAGGGAGATCGAACATAACAAGTACTCTCATATATCGAAAACTCATAGCATATAAAACTTGATTAAGGAAATATCCTGGTCATTTAGTGCATCAAAAACGCTTCGAGTATATATCTTTACTGCTTTTCCCAGCATTTCTTTCCTTCCATCAATGACTACCTCTTTATTAAGAACAGTGATCATCTGGTGCTTCTCTTCTTTTTCAAATTGTACAGGATTCATTTCTATTACAAACCTATCAATAATAGGTCGATACGGCTCCATCAAATCACACGCCAGATTGAATTGGTTGAACATATTGTCATGAAACAGTCCGACTTGAGTAATATAACCGTTAGATACAACTTCTCTCGTGAATAATGATAATATGATGCTATATCCGTAATTAAGGGCAGCGTTTACAGGGCTCTCTTCCGTTCTGGAAAAGTCTTTTCCAAATAGTGCATTAAAATACACTTTTGCCGCATGTCCTTCACGGTTTGTTTCATCTCCAAAAGCCATTTCCTCAATATATTGATACAAAAGAACTGCCTCTGTCTTAAATCGATCTTGCAAATGCTCAGCTTGCTTGCGTATCTTCTCCGTGACAATTTCTGTCCAGATTGCAGCCTTGTTTTCCTTAGTCCATTCCATTTGATGACGAATCTTTGCACTTGTATCGTGCGCCCCATAATAAGGCAGAAGTTCTGAAGAGGGATTTCTCTTTTCGTCACAGAAAATAACCTTGACTTTATTCTTAACGAGTTCATTCATCAAATACGCGGTGAAAGAGACTGCCGTACTTTCCACAATCACCATTTCAATCTCATTGATATGGATTTTCACAGTCTCTTCGCCACGTACTACCATAAAACCAAGCTGATAATCAAGTTTGGCAGTATTTGAAACTACAATTGTTCTCCAGCTCATACCGTTAATAAATTAGTTTCAGATTTGTAGAGGCCTGTCGGAGACATCGAAATAAGCAAAAACTCATTGTGTGATTCTATGTTTTTACTAAATTTAGTTGTTCCAGTGCTTGAACTGCCTCCTAAATCTCTAAGATCTGCGCCTTGGTTACTATTCAATGACAACTGTACTAGTTGTTTCAATACATATGCTTGTTTATCTAAAGATAGGTTTTCAAATTTCGCTTGCCCATCTTTTAGCATTCTTCCAATAGGATTGGGTCTGTTACTATAAATGCCAGAATTGTACTTGTCTAGAATAATGGCATATAGATCGCAGTTCTTTTCTTTTGAAACAGCGAATCTGACCGCATTTTCACCAGTTTCTCCATCTGCAAAGGTGGAAACGGTAAAAAGATGTTTTATATACGTATTCCACTCATTGGACATCTTCATTTCAACTGCGTTCATAACAGTCAATCTATTATCTGTTCGCCCTGTAAGATACATTAAAAAGCCATCAACCTTAATCAGAGAGTACATCTTGATCCTTTCAACTCTGACTGATGGATCCTGATAACTCAGTTTTTCCCTGCAGTACTCCTCTATTTTTTCTTTTGAATTAAGAGAATCTTTCAGATAAAGCGGTATCGCTTCCAATGTTCGAACTCTTTTACCTTTTTTGAGGTGTTCAACCAAGAAGAAATACGCGCCGGTATATTTTGTATATCCTCCATATTTTGTAACATCTTGCATCTTAGGATCTTCTGTGTTGACAGGAATATATCCCACAGCTTTCGCTTTGGCAGCTTTATCCGCACTGTAAATTGTCTGATCCCAAAGTTTCCCATGTACCTCATAATTCATCCGCGTTATAAGTGGCGTGTACCTGTTCATTACCTTTCGGACGGTCTTAATACTCTCTCCGCCTTTAGTCTTCCATGCCACTTCACTTCCGCGAGACACTGGATAATCAAACAGTTTATCCATATGATATTTGAAGTGTTCCGGGTCGCGCTGATAGTCTTTTATAAAATTCGTCGGATGTTTGGTGAATTTCACGTTGTAAGTGTTACCGACAACAATATTCAAATATGCGTCATTCGCATGATGAAAATTATTGATCTCTCTACACTTCAACAAGTTAAATTTATGGCGGAAATCGCTCACCACTCCAGCCTTGGTATATATCACATCAGCCTTTGGGAACGAATTCTCGAACAGTTCAGTAACCACCTTTGTCCCTTGCCTTGTTTCTACAATTTGACGGCTGATAAAAGCAGCCAGTTCTTCGGGAGAAAACTGTTTACCACGTGTCAGTCTCTCGAATTTTTCCTTTGTGATGAAATCATTATCACAAAGATGTTTCCACCAGCCATATTGAGTTGTACGAATTTCCGCTTCCAACGGGAAGTTGTCACTTTTATGACTATTTACTTGTTTTTTTACAAGCACAAGGTTCTTTTCAATACTGTCATCTTTAACAAAATGCCGAGGATAGATATGGTCAATATCATAGAGATTGTCATTAAACAAATCCCCTAAATCAATTGGTTCTCCGGTATACATGCAACGGCCTTTCTGCGTGTAATAAAGATACAGTTTTTTACTTCTGAATTTTGCCTCTGGTGTCTCTGCTATCTCCTTACTCCAGTCCCTGCCATCGTCCTTACATTTTTTGTATAGATCTGCAAACTTCTTCTGTCGGCTATCCTTTCTTGTTTTCTCGTTCTTTCCATCAACATCGCGAGCCATCTCAACGAAAATCTTCTCTGGGGGGCCGCCCATAACTTTAACAAGTTCTTTCACGACCAAAATTGTCTGCCATACCATTCTTCTGACAGGAGCGGAAATATAGAGTTCTTCAAGATCCTCATACCGAATTTCTTCAAATGATCGTGTAACACTTCGTCCTGCATCCTGAATCGCATCTAAATAAGTGTATTTATCACTCAGGCATTCCATTAGGTTTACATTCTCATTCCACATTCTGCTAATGATCGTAAGAACCTCACCTGTTTCCTTATCTGCGCCTTCAAGTTCAAGTACAGCCTTTGATAATCTGCCCCAGTCTCTGAATTTAATACCACAAATACGTTTGATCTGAGCAGAGGTCAGAGTATGCCCGTAACTCTCTTCGATTTTCTCTTTAAGAAATGATTTTGTATCTCCGTAAACAGTCGCCCAGAAGATGATCTGCTCCGCCATCTTCTCTTGCTCATAGGACAATACATTTACATTGAGGATTTCACGAAACAGTAAATAGCTGCTTAAAGTACTCTTAAAATCACCATCGATTCCGGAAATCTCCACCCCTGTTTTTTTCGAGCACACTCCACGCATGATCAAAAAATCTTTGATTTTCTTTGATGTGATTTTTTTCTCTCTACAAAACAGTTCCCGATATATATCCTGTTTTAAATCTGCATCAATAGAAACACCGTTGATTTTTAAGTTATTAAGTTCATTAAGAACCATGAACTTCTGATAAAGCAGTGAACTCTTGGGCAATACATTTTCTGACGTCAGATAGGTGCATTTCCTAACCAATCGACGAATAAACTCTTCTGAAGAGGCTTTCACATCAATCTTCTGCTCGAAATTCCATGGAAAGACCTTCCCTGCCTCTTTTCTGCAAACCCATGCATTATGGGCAGCATTTCCATCGTTATACAAGGGGCCAATATAATATGGAATTTGGAATGAGAACAATTTCAGTATTTTTTCACTGTTTGTCAGGCCAGTCTCATCTGATTCCTTAAGAAACTCAAGATACTGCTCTGCATTTGAAAGAATCTTCCGTAGTTCCTTGAGATGAACCTGATACGGAATAACCCCATTTGCGGATGTCAGTTGTTTAGGCAGTAATGACTCTTTATTAATCTCATCCAATATATACTGGATTCTTTCATCTTCCGGCGCTTTCTTCTGCATTCCCAGCATGTCAGACTTAATTTTCTTGTAGAAGCCGTCACGGTCCTTCTTGGCTCCCCTGCGCACTTTGACTTTTTCTTTATCAGAGTTAACGGAGCCCACATATGCGCTATAATTATTATCCTCCATTACTCGGAACATCTTGTTATATTGTCCGCTGCCGTATTCTTTATATAACTCTTTTAGAATCTTAAGGTCATTTGCATGTTTTTCATATGATTTCACTCTGGCATCAGAAAGATACTGCTCGCCTCTCATGATATTGGCAAGAAGCCCCCAGTCGTGCATTTGCTTTAGCAGTTGCACAGTCTCATAACTCTCTTCATCAAGCAACGTCTGCATTTCGGCATCTTTTTCGTCATAATTACCATCGCGGAATGAAATAGAGAATTTCTGTTGGTCTTCATCGAACTCTATATCCGTGAACGCTTTTGACAGAGTGCCTTTCAGTCCACATATCATCTTCAGCATTTCTGCTTCCGGCATCTTTTTATTAACCTGTAAAAGCTCCATGAGTTGCTCGTTACGGCGTGAATTAGTAATCTTGTTTGAAGAAAGAATCTCCTTTAGTTTTTCAACACCAGCTAATGCAGGCAAGTTAGAAGTTACATCTACAAGCTGAGCATAGATTTCCTCTAATTCCGCTGTCTGGCCATCTGTAAGGTTTGCATTCAAAAAATGACCGCGATGCCGAAAGATGTTTGCAACTGCCAAATAAACAAGCCTTACATCTACAGGCTCCGCAGAATGAATAAGCTTGCTACGTAAATGAAAGATTGTTTTAAACTGATC
>Ga0256405_10010669_pt1 | contig 12023 bp, 7 predicted proteins | sample RumenRJG_02DNA_FD_189096 | JGI IMG/M metagenome (GOLD analysis project Ga0256405, IMG submission 189096) | Bovine rumen microbial communities from Lethbridge, Alberta, Canada - RJG_02 | ecosystem: Host-associated > Mammals > Digestive system > Stomach > Rumen | place: Canada: Alberta | collected...
AGCTACGAAGCCCAAGCCTCCAGTGAAGCCCGTTGACCCTGCCGGGAATGATGATACTCCGCCCAAACCCCCGGTCAAAAAGGTGTACAAGCAGCTGAACCGACAGGTGCTGTTCCCGCCCAAGACCCTGGAAAAGCCGGAAGACATCGATGCTTATCTGGCACAGGTCAAGGCAACCCTCACCACGATGATGCAGGGTTGCGATGGAATCAGGCTGAATTAATGGCAGAGGAGTCGTAATCATGGATAAGAACGCTATCAAGAAATTTGCCGTGTGGGCCCGACGGGAGCTGATCGAGCGCGTGGCGCAGCGGGCGGCGCGGTTTGGCATCGAGGAGAATAAACCCGTTGATGAGAAGGCGCGGGTCATCGGCGGGCGCGTTCTGTCCGATGAAGAATTTGAGCAGCGGCGCATGCTGATCGTCCACATCCGCAGGGACGGTTACAAGCAGGTGATGGAGGAAGTAGCCTACACCTGGTTCAACCGCTTCATCGCCCTGCGGTTCATGGAGGTCAACGGCTATCTGCCCTCCTATGTGCGCGTGTTCTCCAACGAATCCGGCGCGTTCGATCCGCAGATACTGGCCGAGGCGCTCCACGTGGAGCTGTACGGACTGGACATCGAAAAGGTCTTTGAGCTGGAGCAGAACGACAAAAAGGAAGAGCTGTTCAAGTACCTGCTCATCACCCAGTGCAACGACATGGCCCGAATGCTGCCGGGGCTGTTTGAGACCATCGCGGACTACACCGAGCTGCTGTTCCCGGACAACCTGCTCCGGGCGGGCAGCGTCATCGAGCAGATGGTCACCACCATCCCGGAGGATGACTGGAAGGACGCTGTTCAGATCATCGGCTGGATGTATCAGTATTACAACACCGAGCCGAAGGACGAGGTGTTCGCCGGTCTGAAGAAGAACATCAAGATCAGCAAGGAGAAGATTCCCGCCGCCACGCAGCTATTCACGCCGGACTGGATCGTGCGCTACATGGTGGAGAACAGCCTGGGCCGCCTGTGGGTGGAGGGGCATCCCGACGACGCCATGAAGGCGGGCTGGAAATACTATCTGGAGGAAGCGCCCCAGGCGCCGGAGGTGGAGGTCCAGCTGGCCGCCATCCGGACGGAGTATGCCAAACTCGACCCGGCGCAAATCCTGTGCTGCGATCCCTGCATGGGCAGCGGGCATATATTGGTGTATATGTTCGACGTGCTGATGCAGATCTATCTGTCCTATGGCTACACCACCAACGAGGCTGTGGAGGGCATCGTGCGTAACAACCTGTGGGGCATGGACATCGATGACCGCGCCGCCCAACTGGCCTATTTCGCCGTGATGATGAAGGCCCAGCAGTACGACAACCGCTGGCTGGCCAAGCAGCTCAGACGCTCCATGCAGCCGAATGTGTTCGCCCTCCAGGACAGCCCGGAGGTGGACGCGCCGCTTCTGTCCCTGCTGGGGGATCAGCAGGGCGTGGCCGAGCGCGTGCTGGACGCCTTCCGGGACGCCAAGGAGTACGGCAGCATCCTACAACCCAACGTGACCATTGAGGAATTGAACACCCTGTCCCAGCAACTGGACGTCGTTTTGCGAGATTCCGAAACCCAGCGGGCAGACGTGCAGGCTGATGCCAAGGCACTGTTTGAAGCACTATCCCAGCAGATTAGGCAATGCCTTTCTCTGGTTCAAAAATATGATGTAGTAATTACAAATCCACCATACATGAGCAATGGGGGGATGGGGACTAAACTTAGCGAGTATGCCAAGCGTAATTATCCTAATTCAAAAAGTGATCTTTGCACAGTATTCATTGAACGTATCTTTTGTATGTTGAATCATTCTGGCTTTGAATCTATGATAACGATGGAAAGCTGGATGTTCCTGTCCAGCTTTGAAAAACTGCGTTTCAACATCTGCAATACAAAAACGATTTACTCTTTAGTCCACATGCCTTATCTCGGGAAAGGTGGAACGAGCTTAGGAATAAACTTTGGAACTGACATGGCTATTATCAGAAATTGTCCTGCGATTGACTATGCAGGCATTTATGATCGCATAATATATACTGAAACAGACCCAGATGGAATTCCATTTGAGTTCCCTGTGAGAAACGTCTATTATCAAACTAAAAGGCAAACAACGTATTCCATTATCCCAGGTTCTCCTATTGCATATTGGATAAGTGAAGCTGTTATCGAATGCTTTAAGAGTAAAGAAAACCTCTCAAGCGTTTCTGTGCCAGTTAGCGGAACGAGTACTGGAGATAATGATCGTTTCCTTAGATTCTGGTGGGAAGTATGGAATGCCTTAATATCGTTTGATACAAAACCAAAGTCTATAATAACCGGGAAATGGTATCCTTGCAATAAAGGCGGAGAATATAGAAAATGGTATGGAAACCTTGATTATATTATTGATTGGGAGAATGATGGGTACGGAATCAAGAATAATCGGGATGAAACTGGATATTTGAAATCTCGACCACTGAATCTTGATAAAATATTCTATCCTGGAGTTACATGGTCAAAGCTCGGGTCCGGTGCTTTCTCTGTAAGGTATCAGCCAATGGGATCAATTTGGGAATCTATAGGATGTGGTTTACTTGAAAAGCATACTGATTTGATGATATTGACTGGACTGCTTAATTCAAAAGTGGCTGATCTATTGTTTAAGATTATTAATCCTTCAATGGGGCGACAGCCAGGGTACGTTGGTGCGATTCCCTACATACCACCGACTAAAAATGAAGGTTCAATACATCAAACTGTATTAGGATGCATTACTTACTCTCGGGAAGATTGGAATTCTTTTGAGACTTCTTGGGATTTCCAGAGACATCCCCTCGTCCGTTGGGGCAGTAAGGTGCGGGAAACTATGCAGGCAGAGCTGGATGTGCTGGAGACGATGGCCAAGAAAGTTGTGCCGCCGGTGCTGCTGGAGCTTTGCTATGAAAGCTGGAAGGCTGAGTGTGAAGAGCGTTTTCAAAACCTCAAGGCCAACGAGGAGGAACTCAACCGCATTTTCATCGGCATCTACGGCTTGCAGGACGAGCTGACCCCGGAGGTGGAGGACAGGGACGTGACTGTGCGTCGCGCCGACCTGGGCCGGGACATCCGCAGCCTGATCTCCTACGCCGTGGGCTGTATGTTTGGGCGATACAGCACAGATGAACCCAGACTGATATTTGCGGGAGGCAATTTCGGTGATTATTTTGAAACGTTGAATGAACCTGTCGGAGAATACTTGGATCGTGTCTTGACAGTTGAGCATGATAAGGTGACGGTTGACGTTACCACCAAGACAGAATGCGGGTTGCTGAGCCACAACGGCAAACAGATCAAATTGGTCTATCCGCCGGATGTTGATGGGATCATTCCCATTACGGACGATGAGTATTTTAATGACGATATTGTCAGTATGTTTGTCCGCTGGCTTGAAAGGGTATTCGGAAGGGAAACGCTGGAGGAAAACCTGAAATTCATCGCCGACGCCCTCGGCGGGAAGGGCACCCCTCGCGACGTCCTCCGCCAGTATTTCCTGAACGACTTCTATAAAGACCACCTGAAGGTCTACCAGAAGCGCCCAATCTACTGGCTGTTCGACAGCGGCAAGAAAAACGGCTTCAAGTGCCTGATCTACATGCACCGCTACCAGCCCGACACTCTCGCCCGCATCCGCACGGATTACCTCCACGAGCTGCAGGGCCGCTACCGCAACGCCATCGAGACGCTGGAGCGCCAGATCGCCGGGGCCACCACCTCCGAGCGCGTCAAGCTCCAAAAGCGCCTGACCGCCCTCAAGGCCCAGGCTGAGGAAGCCCGCGTCTACGAGGAGAAGATCCACCACCTCGCCGATCAGATGATCAAGATCGACCTTGACGATGGCGTGAAGCACAACTATGCGATATTTAAGGATGTAATGGCACCGATAAAGTGAGGGATTGTAATTGAATACGAAGATTCAGCATTTTGTGCCGAGAACATATATTAAAGCGTGGGAAGGACCAGTGACTTCACGACAGAATCCTTCTGAAATATTCAATGGTGTTTATTATTTTGCGGGCGATGACAAAATTGGGGATGGCAGAAACAAAGGTAGTATACTCTGGAAACCCAATCTATATACAGTAAGTTTTGATCAAGCGTTTATTGGGGAGAGATGTACCAAAATAAAGAAAGATTTCGTTGAGAAAATATATGAACTGATGAGAAACAGAAAGCCACAACCGGTTTATGGAAAACATGGTAGAGCAATTATCAAAACAAAGGAAAGTATTGGAAAACACATGGCAGATGTCGATGAATGGGAGTTTTACTATGATGATGGTAATCTCGCTCGTAAAGCAGGCATAATAAAATCAATCCATGATTTGAATTCGTATATTCTTGAGAATGAGTTTAGTCGCCGTTTTGAAACGTCATGGCCTAATGTATTATCGCAGCTAATTCATCAGCTTCACGATCCGAGCCGGAGAAGAAAGGAAGGGAAGGATCAATATGTAGACTTTGAAACAGATACTGCATATGAGATATTTGCGTTCTTTCAAATGATGCAGTGTCGAAGCCCTCGTTTTGATGGGTTAGGAATTTTGACATGGCTGAATAATACAATTAAAGATATCCTCGAAGGCGAGACAGAGACCATGATGGAGGCCGTATGGTATGCAGAACTGTACAAGATGCTTTTTCAGAATAATCATGGTTACTATCATACGATGCTAAAGTCGGAGATGGAGCATTGCCAAATGATATGCTTTGAAGCAATAGATGGTGCAGGAATGTTTATTACTTCAGATAACCCGGCATTTTTATATAAAACGAAAGCTCCAGAACGGTATGAAAGAACAGGATACTATTTTCCAATTTCTCCATATCACTTGTTATTTATGGGAAAAGGAAGCGGATTGTTTAATTCGATGATATATAGAGTTGCAGACAGAAAGACGGTACGTTTGTTTAACCAAATGATCTATCAGGCAAAAGATGAGTCCATTGTATCGAAAGAGAGAGAACTTGAAGCTTTTCTGTAGAGGCAATACCACAAAATGAGAGGTAATAATGATGGATAACGAAACAATAGCTTTAGATCTAAATCGCCGCTTTGAACAGCCACTAAATGAATTCTACTCCCGCCGCATCATCTGGTGGCAGGACGACGACCGGGAGTTTGAGGATGCCATTCCGGAGCTTCAGCTGGATGGAGTGAAGGTGCTCGTCCTCAACGGTCAAAACAGCTATGCCGCGAAGAAGCTACTGGTGGAGGACGACCCTCACAGCAGCTATCTGGTGTATTGTCCTTTGAGCTTTGCGAGGCCCGAGGATAACTGGCTGATCAATGTCCAGCTGTACAGTGAAGAATTCCGCGCCGATCTCAATTCCATTTGGATGGACGAGATGGGACTGCCCTCGACGCCGGTGCTCCGGGAGCAAGTGAAGGGCTACCGGAAATTCTTTAATGCCAAGGAGCGCCGTGCAAAGGTGGCGGCCATGAGCGCAAAGATCACCACAGCTGCACACCGCCGTCATGTCTGCGCTGGCTGGACTCAAGCAACCTAATCCCAATGGTATCATACGCGCCGTGCTGTCCGGTAACCTGGATTTGGAGGAGAACACCATCTACCAGAGCCTTGCGAGCTATGGCGCAGACAAGCCCTTCTGGGTGATGGTGGCTCAGGCTTCCGGCTATCAGAGCCCGGACGCACCTGATCTGAAGGAGCTCATCACCCACATTTTGTTCACCGCTGCCTCGCGCACCATGCGGGGAGAGGTACTGTCCGGCCTGGACAAGTTCATCTCCACGCCGCACCAGACCTGGTGCTATGACTTCATCACCGATTGGCTTCACTCGGGCGAAGACGGGGCGCTCTATCGCATCACCCGTGAGATGGAGCACGAATTCCACCTCGGGGCGCGCTTCTCGAAGTTCGAGGTCAGCGAGCTACTGGGGACGGAGTGCTTCCCCTGTGTGAATGAGTGCATCCTTTCGGCGATGATGGCGGATATCCTGAACGATACCATACAGCCCCAGGCCATCACCGCCATCGTGGAGCGCCGCCGGGCCATGATCTGGTATGATTACGCCTCATGCTATTATGACGGGCTGGTGCAGGTCGCCAATATGATGGACTTCCACCAGAATCATGCGGCAGCCTTCCACACCGTGGATGCTGAAGAGGTCTGGAAGGCGTACACGCAGGATTACTGGCGCATGGATACCTGGTATCGCAATTTCCATATGCAGTTCCAGAAATCCCTGCACATAATGAACAGCCGGTTGGACGACCCCTTCAAAGCTGTCGCTGACAAGGTAGAGGGGTTGTACAACCACTGGTTCCTGGCACAGCTTTCCGCGTGCTGGACCAATGCCAGCGAGTATGATCTGAAGGATCTGGGCGTGATCCGCGGTGTCAAGCAGTTGGAAAACTTCTACGCGGAGAAGGTGCGCCCGGCGGACACCCGTGTGTATGTGATCGTCTCCGATGCGCTGCGCTATGAGGTGGCCGCCGTGCTGGCGGAGCAGCTGCGGCGCGAGACCCAGAGCAAGGTCGCTTTGGAGAGCCGCCAGGGCATCTTCCCGACCATCACCAAGTTCGGCATGGCCGCACTGCTGCCGCACAAGGCACTCTCCGTGCAGTTGAAGGGTAGCGCACTCATGCAGGTGCTGGCGGATGGAAAAACCACCGAGGCCGGGGACCGAGACGGTATTCTGAAGGCAGCCAACCCAGCCAGCGTCGCCCTGAAGTATAAGGACATCATCGATATGAAGCGGGTGGAGCGTTCCGCGCTCGTCAAGGGAATGGATGTGGTGTACATTTACCATGACCGCATCGATGAAGCCTCTCACACCGACGATACGCAGGTCTTCGCCGCATGTGAACAGGCCATTCAGGAGATCAAGACCCTGGTCAGGATCATCGTGAATGAATTCAGCGGCACCCGCATACTGATCACAGCAGATCACGGATTCCTGTACACCTATAGCCCGCTGACGGAAGATGGGAAGGTGTCCTCTGACATCGACGGCAGGACGGTGGACAAGGGACGGCGTCACATCATCGCGGAGAAGGACGCGCAAGCGGAATACCTGATGCCTGTGCGGTTCCTGGAGGACAGCACGCCCTATGCGGGATTTGCGCCGAGGGAGAATATTCGCCTCAAGCTCAGCGGCGCGGGCGTCAACTTCGTGCATGGCGGTGTCAGCCTGCAGGAGCTGGTGGTGCCGGTGATCGATTATCACTATCTCCGCACGGACAGCAAGGACTTCAGGCGCAACCGGGATAAGTATGATACGAAACCCGTCACTGTCAGCCTGATCTCCGCGAACCGGAAGATCAGCAATATGCTCTTTGCGCTGAATTTCTATCAGCAGGAGGCCGTGGGCGACAACCGGAGCGCCTGCAATTACTCCGTGTTCTTCCGGGATGCCAGTGGCAAGGTCATCTCGGACACCCAACGGATCATCGCGGACAAGACCAATACCAATGGGCAGGAGCGCACATTCCGCTGTACCTTCAATCTGAAGCCGCAGCAGTACAGCAGCCTGGATACCTACTACCTGGTGATACAGGACGAGAGCAGCAAGCAGCCGCCGGTGATCGAGGAATTCCAGATCGACATTGCGTTCGCGCTGGATGGATTCGACTTCTTCAGCTGATATTTGGAGGCTCACCATGGAAAAAGTGACCGAGAACTATGATGCCCGGAATGCGATAAAGTTAAAGCTACGGGAGCATTTCGACGGGAAGATCGTGCGAAAGGACCTCACAAAGAAGATCAAGGAAGGCGCGAACGTACCGGTATATGTGCTGGAATTCCTGCTGGGACAGTATTGTTCCTCGGACGATGATGAAATCATTGAGGCCGGCGTACAGAATGTCAAGCGCATACTTGCCGACAACTTCGTCCGCCCAGATGAAAGCCAGAAGGTGCTGTCGGTGCTGCGCACCCGCGGCGCGTACACGGTGATTGACATGGTCACCGTGCGCCTGGACATCAAAAAGGATGCCTACATGGCGGACTTCTCCAACCTCGGGCTGACCAATGTCCCCATCGACGACGCCTACCCGGAGATGTACGACCGGCTGCTTTGTGGCGGCATCTGGTGCATGGTGCAGTTGGAATATGAATCCGTGGAAGAGGGCAAGAAGAACGGTTTCCCGATTCGCATCAACCGTCTGAATCCCATTCAGATGCCCCACATTGAGCTGGCGGATCTGAAGCGTGGCCGCAAGGCCTTCACGAAGGACGAGTGGATTGATGTACTGCTGCGCTCCATCGGTATGGAGCCGGACGAGCTGAAGCCGCGCGAAAAGTGGCTCCTGCTGCTCCGCATGGTTCCGTTGGTAGAAAACAACTACAATCTGTGTGAACTCGGACCGCGCTCCACGGGCAAGAGCCATCTGTACAAAGAAATATCCCCCAACAGCATTCTTGTGTCTGGTGGCCAGACCACCGTAGCGAACCTGTTCTACAACATGGGCAGAAAGACCGTAGGCCTGGTAGGTCTGTGGGATTGTGTGGCCTTTGACGAGGTGGCGGGCATCCGTTTCAAGGATAAGGACGGCGTGCAGATAATGAAGGACTACATGGCGTCCGGCTCCTTCGCGCGTGGTAAGGAGGAAAAGGCTGCGTCCGCTTCCATGGTGTTCGTGGGCAACATCAACCAGAGCGTGGATGTATTGCTCAAGACCAGCAGCCTCTTTGACCCCTTCCCGCCGGAGATGGGCACGGATACTGCCTTCCTGGATCGCATTCACTGCTATCTGCCCGGCTGGGAGGTACCCAAGTTCCGTCCGGAGCACTTCACGGACGACTATGGTTTCATCACCGATTATCTGGCGGAGTTCATCCGCGAACTGCGCAAGGAACAGTACGGCGATGCGCTGGATCGCTGGTTCCGGTTGGGCAAAAACCTGAATCAGCGCGACGTCATCGCGGTTCGACGCACCGTGGGTGGTCTGCTCAAGCTGATATATCCCGACGGGGAATTCTCGAAGGAGGATCTGGAGGAGGTCCTTCAGATCGCCCTGGAGATGCGCCGCCGCGTAAAGGAGCAGCTGAAGAAGCTTGGTGGCATGGAGTTCTACGACGTGAACTTCAGCTACATCGACAATGAGACCTTTGAGGAGCACTACGTCACCGTACCGGAGCAAGGTGGTGGCAAGCTGATCCCCGAAGGCATTTGCAATCCTGGTCAAGTGTACACCGTCAGTCATGGTAAGTCTGGCATGATTGGCGTGTTCCGTTTGGAAAGCCAGATGCTGCCCGGCAACGGCAAGTTTGAGCGCACCGGCATCGGCACGGACCGCGATGCTCGTGAGAGCAGCAACACGGCATTCAATTTCCTGAAGGCCAATGGTAATCGCATCAGCGGCAGCATCAGCACGGCCACGAAGGACTACATCATCAACTACCAGGACTTGCAGGGCATCGGTATGACCGGAAAGCTGGCGCTTCCCAGCTTGATTGCGCTGTGCTCCATTGCTCTGGCCAGGCCGACCTTGGGCAGCCTTGCCGTGCTGGGTGAAATCAGCATCAGCGGCACAATCATTAAGGTGGACGAGCTGGCCAACACGCTGCAGTGTTGTCTGGATAGCGGGGCAAAGAAGGTATTGATTCCATCGGTTTCCATGATTGACTTCGCCACTGTTCCAGCGGATCTGATGGGGGCATTCCAACTAATCCCTTACAGCAGCGCTGAGGATGCAGTGTTCAAAGCGCTTGGGGTAGAATAGGTTACAAGAGCCATTTTATGGTAGTTGATGGAGGAAATACAATGGTTGAAGTTGTGAAGTCTGTATTTGAAAAGATGCTCGAATGTAGGAATTGGGAATTGTGTTTGTTACGGGTTTCAGTTGATCGTGGCAGCACGCATTATTCAGCTTGTCACATTTCACTTGATCCTCCAGGAAAACTGTGTGAATTTGCTAATGAATTGGTTAAGCACTACTGTCAAGGGCGGCGACCCCGCCTTGACAAGTATTCTTCATGCGTTGATTATGATGGGTCTTCATCATCTGATACGATCTACCGATTAACAACTGAGTCGGAACTGATCTCTCAGTCCTATCTATCCCTAATAAGCGCTTTAGGAAACCCAATACATGAAGCAAAACCAGTTGATTTTGACGCTTCTGCCTATGTACTTGTCGGAACTATACAAGACGAAGAAGGCAGTCCTAAATCGGTAAAGATTTTCTCTATGCAAGCGCCGCTAACAAAACTCAAGCACAGGTTCTTTCATGACTCTAATACATTCAAAGAGATTGACAACAAAGTATTATATCTCAGAGAAGCTATAGATGTTCTGATATTCGATACAGTAATCTACTTCTTCGATATGAGGGGAGAAAACTTGTTTTCTATGGATAGAGCATATCGCACAACCTGTAACAGAATTGTTGAGGATATAAGGGGAATGGATATTTGCTCTGACATTGATTTGTTTACATCGGTGGCAACATCTGGGGTTAATCCTCGGCGATTTGTTTCTTTCGATAGAAATAGGTTAACAGCTTTATCAAACCCAGAAACACGTCCTGAAAAAGCATCTATGTTTGATCTGGAAGTTGGTCCTGATGGGAAAATCGATACTGGTAATAAAGTGAATGCCGAGAAATTGGTAAAGGTATTATGCAAAAAAGGAATGTATGATCCATTTGATGAAGTACCTGTCGAAGTTCCAGCATCAAGAAAATGGTAGCTGAAGGAGATCTCAATGTTAAGTCTATTCTCGTGGAGTATGTATTTCTTATCATTTACTCCTCTATGGTTGGCGGTTCTATTTGTTGATAGTAGGAGTATGGCCAGCCAAATAAGAAATAGGGGAACAGAAATTATATCCATACTATGTATTCTTCTTGGCATGGTAGTAGCTCTATTTGTGTTGGTACACTGCTTAAGAAAAGCTCGAAAAGAAGATCGGCAAGAATGCATACTTTCCGAAGCAAAAGAACAGAAGTCTGTCACTGCTGATTTCATACTGGCATACATTCTCCCTCTTCTGGCGTTTGATTTTACCAAATGGGATCAGGTTGTGCTTTTCCTGATATTCTTTGTTACCTTGGGATTGTTATGCATCCGTCACAACTACCTAATTCTGAATGTAATTCTCGACCTGATGCGTTATCGATTCTACGAATGCATATATTTGAACGCGGACAACACAGAGATCCATAGAACAGTGATCAGTCAACAACGGCTTAACGCGAGAATTGGACTTGGCATCAAGGTTTATCCTCTGAATGACGATTATGCTCTTGACCAATTTAGTATGCATAGGAATTGATACCCTTGCATTAGGGAAATACCGCGCAATGCGGCGGCGCGCTTGACGGTGCCATATTGCGCGGTATTTCCTTAGGAGAAACAACAATCCTCATCATACCTTAACTATTCGGATGTTTGTAGGCAGTTCACCTTTCCAGTTCATCCCTATGGGCAGTGGCGGTATCCACCGCATGACCGGCTTCCTCAAGGGGAACAGTGCATCACGCGGCCCCGTCCAGTACGTGTGCCAGTGTGCCGACCGGACATGCGGGCGAGGGCTTGCGTGGGAGCCAGGCACAGTCCCATCCTCAAAGGCAGTTGAGGCAACGCTTGGTCTGCCATTGAACCTGCGTAACGCAGCGGAGATGCGGACACCCACATCCCACACCCTCGGCTCTTCAGGGGCACGGACGCTTCCGGAGAGCCGTTTGCGCTTCTGCGGGTGTTCAATTTCAGGCATGTCCGGTTCGTCACTGCAGATATACAGCAGCAGCTGGATCATGGCCGAGAAGGTCTGACGGTATTCGTCTCTGCCCCCGACATAGCGATTATCCGCCAGATGTGGCATAAACATATCGTCCACCTGCTCCACCCTGTCCATGGCGTCAAGTAGAGTGCCTTCTCCCAGAGGCAGCGCAATCATCTTCGGCTGATCAATCCCCTTGCGGAAGATGGCAAACTGCAGATCCACGCCACGGCTGTATAGGTTGTAGTCCAGATGCGCGATGAAGCCTTCCATCGGCATGCGCTCGTAGGACAA
>Ga0256405_10010670_pt1 | contig 12020 bp, 9 predicted proteins | sample RumenRJG_02DNA_FD_189096 | JGI IMG/M metagenome (GOLD analysis project Ga0256405, IMG submission 189096) | Bovine rumen microbial communities from Lethbridge, Alberta, Canada - RJG_02 | ecosystem: Host-associated > Mammals > Digestive system > Stomach > Rumen | place: Canada: Alberta | collected...
TGACGGTAAACGGCGAAAAGGCGGAGCTCGGGACCATGGTGGAGCCGGGTATGAAGGTGAAGGTCGACGGCGAGACCGTCGGGACAGCGGAGGATGTCTCCTCCAGAAAGACAGTGCTGATCGCCGTGAACAAGCCCCGGGGCGTAGTGTGCACCACCTCCGATAAGGACCGGGCGCCGAATATCGTGGAGATGGTCGAATATCCGGAACGCATCTATCCCATCGGCCGCCTGGACAAGGACTCCGAGGGACTGATGCTGATGACCAACCAGGGAGATCTGGTGGATCAGATCCTCAGGGGCTCCAACGGTCATGAAAAAGAGTACCTGGTCCGGGTGGATAAAGCGCTGACAGAGAAATTCGTGGAGCATATGCGCCGGGGCGTCCATCTTGGAGAACTGCAGGTGACGACCCGGCCCTGCAAGGTCGTGATCAACGACAAGACGAGTTTTTACATCACCCTCACTCAGGGACTGAACCGGCAGATCCGCCGGATGTGTGAAGCTCTTGATTACCACGTGATCTCCCTGAAGCGGATCCGGGTGATGAACATCCGGCTGGGGAATCTGAAGACAGGGACCTGGAGAAACGTATCCCCGGAGGAGCTGAAGACCCTGAGATCCATGCTGAAAAAGGACGCGAAAGGCTGAGGAAGAATGGACGATAAGAAGACACTGCGGATGAAGGAGCTTGTCCGGACACTCTCAGAGGCTTCGAAGGCCTACTATCAGGAGAGCCGGGAGATCATGTCCAATTTTGAGTACGACCGCCTCTACGACGAGCTGCTGGCGCTGGAGGAAGAGACGGGCACGGTGCTCTCCGGATCTCCCACGCAGAAGGTGGGCTACGAGGTGCTTTCCGAGCTCCCGAAGGAAGCCCACGAGAAGCCCATGCTCTCACTGGACAAGACGAAGAGCGTGGAAGACCTGCAGGCCTGGCTGGGAGACCAGAAAGCGGTACTTTCCTGGAAGCTGGACGGGCTCACGGTGGTCCTCACCTACAGGGGAGGGGAACTTGCAAAGGCAGTGACCCGGGGCAATGGTCTGATCGGGGAAGTGATCACGAACAACGTCCGCGTGTTCCGGAACGTGCCGCTCCGCATTCCTTTTAAGGGGGAGCTGGTGCTGAGAGGAGAGGCGCTGATGCGCTACTCCGACTTTGAACGGGTGAATGCCTCCATTCCGGAGGCGGACGCGAAATACAAGAACCCGAGAAATCTCTGCTCCGGTTCCGTCCGGCAGCTGGACCCGAAAGTCACGGAGGAGCGGGGCGTCTTTTTCCGGGCCTTTGCCCTTGTCAGCGCGGAGGGAGCGGACTTCGGCAATTCCTGCGCTGCCCAGTTCGACTGGATGGCTGCCCAGGGTTTTGATGTGGTGGAACATGTGACGGTGACGGCGGAGACCCTGCCGGAAGAGGTGCGGAAATTTGAAGCCGCGATCCCGGATAATGATTTTCCCTCGGACGGACTGGTGCTTCTGATGGAAGACATCGCCTACGGACAGTCCCTTGGGACCACTGCAAAATTTCCCCGGAACGCCATCGCCTTCAAGTGGACGGATGAGACGAGAGAAACGACGTTAAAGGAGATCGAATGGAGTCCTTCCCGCACCGGTCTCATAAATCCTGTGGCGATATTTGAACCGGTGGAGCTGGAAGGCACTACCGTGAGCCGCGCCAGCGTCCACAACGTGAGCATCGTGAAGTCGCTGAAGCTCGGCGTGGGGGATCGGATCGTTGTGTACAAAGCGAACATGATCATTCCCCAGATCGCGGAGAACCTGACGCAGAGCGGCACGGCAGAGCCGCCCGGGGTTTGCCCCGTGTGCGGACAGCCGACGGAGATCCGGCAGGAAAACGACGTGCTGACACTGCACTGCCCGAACCCGGACTGTGTGATCAAAAAGATCAAGCGTTTCGCCCTGATGACCAGCCGGGACGCGCTGAATGCCGAGGGCCTGTCCGAAGCCACCATGGAGAAGCTGATCGCCGCCGGATTTATCCACGAGTACGCGGATCTTTTCGACCTGGAACAGTACCGGGAAAAGATCGCGGAGATGGAGGGCTTCGGAGAAAAGTCCGCGGACAAGCTGTTAAAGGCGCTGGAAAAAGCACGGCGCACGGATATGACCCGCTTCGTGTACTCCCTGGGGATCCCGGGGATCGGTCTCCAGAACGCAAAAATGCTGAACCGTCATTTCCATGGATCCTTCGCCGCACTGCGGAGTGCATCTGCGGAGGAACTCTGTGAGATCGAGGGGATCGGAGAAGTGCTGGCCCGGGCCATCCGGGACTATCTGGACGATGCCGGAAACATGAGACTCACGGAGGACCTTCTGAAAAAGCTGGAGATCGAAGCGCCGGCGGCTCCCGCGGGAGAGGGCGCCGAAGCGCTTCCGCTGGCAGGAAAGACCTTTGTGATCACCGGCAGTGTGACGCATTTCAAAAACAGGGAGGAACTGAAACGCTTTATTGAAGACCGGGGCGGGAAAGCCGCCGGATCCGTCAGCGCGAAGACCTCTTACCTCATCAATAACGACACGGCTTCGTCCTCCTCAAAGAACAAAAAGGCCAGGGAACTGGGCGTCCCGGTCATCTCGGAGGAAGAGTTCCTGAACATGCTTGAAAAAGACCGCTGAGGCGGTAAAATTGACATTGATTTATGCGGAATGTTATACTTTCCAGAATGGAACCTACAGAGGAGGTAATCACATGCCCATCAGAATACAGAACGACCTGCCCGCAAAGGCGATCCTTGAGAGAGAGAATATCTTTGTGATGGATGAGAACCGGGCCATGTCCCAGGACATCCGCCCGTTGGAGATCCTGATCCTGAACCTGATGCCGCTCAAGGAGGATACGGAGCTGCAGCTTCTGCGCGCGCTCTCCAATACGCCGCTGCAGGTGAACTGTACCTTTCTGATGACCAGCTCCCATGAGGCGACGCACACCAGTTCCAGCCATATCAACAAGTTCTACCAGTATTTCGACGACATCCGGAAGAAATCCTTTGACGGTATGATCATCACCGGAGCCCCCATTGAGCACCTGGAATACGAACAGGTAAACTACTGGGGTGAAATGTGCCGCATCATGGAGTGGACAAAGACCCATGTGACTTCCACGCTGCACCTCTGCTGGGGAGCCCAGGCGGCGCTGTACTATCACTACGGCATTAAAAAGTACCCGCGGACAAAGAAGCTCAGCGGTGTGTACCGGCACAAAGTGTATCACCACAGCGTGCCGCTGATGCGCAGCATGGACGATTATTTCTTCTGCCCGCACTCCCGCTGGACAGAGGTGCGGAGAGAGGACATCCAGAAGTTCCCGAACCTGACGATCCTCGCGGAGAGCCCGGAGGCGGGCGTCCTGCTGGTGATGGACAAGGAAGGAAAGCAGATCTTCCTGCAGGGACACCCGGAGTACGACCGCATGTCCCTGGACGGAGAGTACCGGCGTGATCTGGGAAAGGGCATGTATCCCGCGATCCCCGTCAACTACTATGAGAATGACGACCCGAACTCCAGACCAGTGCTTTCCTGGCGGAATATGGCGAACACTTTCTACACCAACTGGCTGAATTATTACGTGTATCAGGCGACGCCCTACGTGCTGGAGGAAAAGGACTGATCCCGCACGCGGTTCCGCAGTATCAGCGAGAAAAAGACGAGCTCCCCGGAATGACAGCTTCCGGGGAGCTCTGATGTTCTGGCGGGCAGGATGTGCGGAAGGGACTTGAATTGAAGCCGGGTGCGCATTGTGGTAGAATACTGCTGAGGAAACAGGGAATGCCGGGGCGGAGCGGGTTCCGCCGCCGGGGAAAGGAAGTATATATGGAACATTACACATATCGTCTCTCTGGTGTCTGCGCGAGGCAGGTAGATTTCGACCTGGAGGACGGAAAGGTTCATAATCTCAGCTTTGTCAGCGGCTGCAACGGGAACCTGAAGGCGATCGGAAAACTCTGCGAGGGACAGGACAAGGAACGGCTGATCGCGATCCTGAAAGGAAACGACTGCGGCGGCCGGGGGACCAGCTGCGCGGATCAGTTCGCGCGTGCGCTGGAGAAAACGGCGGAATCATAAAAAAGGTTTCAGAAGGGGTTTCAGAATGAGTGTGTTTCAGGATTTCCTGATCTCCCTCAGGGACTACAGGAGATATCCGGAGCTTTTGAAAAACGGGAAACGGCGGGTCTTCGCTTTCGCTGCGCTGCTCATCTTCCTGTTCTGGGTGATGACGGTGGCAGTGCCCTATGCCGTGTTCCAGATGAAGACCGGAGGTATTGAACCCATCATCCGGGAGTATGTACCGGAGTTCACACTTTCCGGCGGGAAGCTTGATGTTCCCGGCGGGTATCATTTCAGCAGCAGGACGCTGTACGTGGATGTGAACACAGCACCCGGACATCTGCTGGATCCGGAGGATCGGCAGATCCGCACCAGGATGGCGCTCAGCGACGCCGTGATCCTGGCAGATTCGGAAAAGGTGATCTATGGTGCCGGTGCTGCCGGAACGGCCGCGAGTTCAGGTGCGAGGATACAGTATTTCTCCGCCTTCGGCGACATGACCTTCACAAAGGCGGATCTTCTCAGCGAGGCGCCCCGGATCGAATATATGTACCGGCTTTTCGGAGGGATGCTCTACTTTTTCCATCTGGCTATGTTCTTCGCGGGATGCCTGGTGATCGCGATCTTCGGGAATATTTTTTCCGGCTTCACGCGGACGCCGGTGACCTTTGGAGAGGTGTATCAGCTGTCCGTGTACACGCGGAGCCTGCCGCTGCTGGTCAAGGGAGTCCTTGCCATGGCGGGAATGGTTCCGGCGGAGCTGCCGGCCTTAAGTCTCCTGTTCTCACTGTTTGTGCTCTCCAGAGTGTTTAAGCACATCGACAGGGAGAGAGCGTCCGCGGGAGCAGAGGAAACAGTGACCTTTGATTTTGACGAGTTCCGCCGGCAGATGGAGCTGCGGGGGGCGGAGCTTCCGCAGGAGAACGGCCCGGATCCGGGCGATGCGGAAGCACCGCGGCAGGAGTCAGGGGAAGCTGAGCCTGCGCAGCAGGAGACTTCTGCGGTGAAAGAAGCGGAGAAACCTGCCAGAAAGCCGGATCTTCTGCTTCCTCCGGTGTCAGAAAAAACGGATCTGCGGCCCAGCAATGGCTGGAGTTTCGGTACATTCCAGGAGGCACTGCCGGAACAGAAGGCGCAGTCAGAAGAGGCGCAGCAGCCGGAAGAAGTGCTGCAGTCAGAAAAAGCGCCGGATGAGGAGCAGGAGTAGGAAGCCATGAAAAGCAGCAAATGGAAGATCGTCCTCTTTGCGGCATGCTTTGCAGTCCTGGTGCCGGCACTGCTCATTTCCTGCGGGAAAAAGGAAGAGAATGAGAAAATGAGCGTCGTCCTCACGGTGGCAGAGACTTCCGCGGAGAATGACGGAGAGAAGGAAGCGGAGACGCAGCCGGAGCCTGTGGACATTGTGAACGGCTTCCGGTTCGAGGCCTGCGATGAAATGGTCTACTGCATCGGGGACGGCGTAAAGCTCAGAAGAAAGCCCGGAATGGACGGAGAAGTCATCGGCTACATGTTCCGCGGGAAAAGGGTCCAGAGGATCGGAAGAAACTCAAAATGGTCCAGGATCCTCTGGGAGGGAACGCGGATCTATGTCGCCGCGGAGTATCTCTCTCCCTATCCTCCGGAAACGGAGGCGTCCTCGGGGGAGACAGAAACCTCAGCAGGGAAAACAGAAGCTGCCGGCGGAGAGACAGAAGCCTCAAAGAGTGCCTCGGCCGAAGAAGAAAGGAACGAAGATCAATGAAGGCGCTTGTCGCAATGAGCGGCGGAGTGGACAGCAGTGTCGCGGCGCTTCTCGCGAAGACCCGGGGGCTGGATGTCATCGGCTGCACCATGAAGCTGTACAGCAATGAGGACGCAGGGGTGAAAGGAAAGACCTGCTGCACGCTGGATGACGTGGAGGATGCCCGGAGCGTGGCGCGGCGTCTGGGTTTTCCCTTTTATGTATTCAATTACCGGGACGCGTTCCGGGAAATGGTGATCGAGCCCTTTGTCCGGAGCTATGAGGCCGGCAGGACGCCGAATCCCTGCATCACCTGCAACCGCTGCCTGAAGTTCGGCCTTCTCTACCGGCGGGCGGAGGAGCTGGGATGCGGAAAGATCATCACCGGACATTACGCACGCATCGAAGAACGCGGCGGGAAATACCATCTCATGAAGGCAGCAGACAGCTCCAAGGACCAGAGCTACGTGCTCTACGATCTCACCCAGGAGCAGCTGGCACATACGCTGTTTCCGCTGGGGGAACTGACCAAGACGGAAACACGGCGCATTGCGGAGGAGAACGGACTGGTGACGGCCCGGAAGCATGACAGCCAGGATATCTGTTTTGTGCCGGACGGAGACTATGCGTCGGTGATCCGCCGCTTCAGCGGCAGGGACTGCCTGCCGGGAGAGTTTGTGGACCTGGAGGGAAAGGTCCTGGGAACGCACAAGGGCATCATTCACTACACCCTGGGACAGAGAAGGGGACTGGGCATCAGCGCGGCCAGTCCGCTTTACGTGGTGAAGATCGACCCGGAGATGAACAAGGTCGTGCTGGGAAGCAATGCGGATCTGTTCACCAGGGAGCTGGAGGTCCCGGAGTTCCACTGGATCGCCGGGGAGGCTCCGGGAAGTGAGGTCCGGTGCCGGGTCAAGGTGCGCTACCGTCACACGGAGCAGCCTGCTCTGGCGCAGGTGCTGGACGGGAAAAGAGTGCGGATCGTGTTTGACGAACCGCAGCGTGCCATTACGCCGGGACAGTCGGCGGTGGCATACGACGGGGACGAGGTACTGGGCGGCGGCATCATTTCATGAGAAAGGACAGATCATGAACAGACAGGAAGAAGAACTCTGGCTCAGTCTGGAAAAGAAAATGCAGGACCTTGAGCAGAAGTGCGGGGAACTTTCGCCGGAAGAACTGATGGAAGCTGCGTCTGACCTGAAGGCGGAGGGAGAAGAGCTCCGGGACAGAATGGAACAGTCACTGGAAAAGATGACGGAAAGCGTCAGGTTCAGCGCGAAAGGAGAAGCGCTGGAGGAGGAAAGCGCTGTCCTCGAGGACACGCTGGATCTTCTGGATGAACTCCTTGGCCTTCTGGAAGACAGCGGGGAGACCGGCGCTGAGGATGCCGCCGCGATCCTTGCGGAGGCAGCGGAGTATATGGGGGACGTGCTTCAGTGATGAACAGACAGCAGAACTGGCGTCTGTTCCTGTCGTTTCTGGACGGGAGCGGGCGCTTTTTTATCGGGGGGGTCATCGCCGCGCTGCTCATGACGGTCTGTGACATGCTGATCCCGCAGATCATCCGTGCCGCGGTGGACCGGAAGCTCTGGAACGGCAGGACCGCCGCGCTGCTGATCGGCATTGCGGCGCTCGGAGCACTGTTCCGGTGGCTCTCCACCTATTTAAACGCCCGGGCGGGCGAGACGCTGGTGAAGACCATGCGGGACCGGCTGTACAGCCATATCGCGCGGCTGCCCTTTTCCTGGCACGCATCGCACTCCACCGGGGACATCCTGCAGCGCTGCACCAGCGACGTTAATATGATCAAGGAATTCTGCTCGGAGCAGCTCTACAACCTGGTACGGATCATTCTGATGATCATTCTGGCACTGGGATTCATGTTTTCCATGAATGTGCGGCTGACGCTGGCAGCGCTCCTGTTCGTCCCGCTGATCGTGGGCTACTCTGTCTTCTTTCTGTTCCGTGTCCGGGACCAGTTTCAGAAGTGCGATGAGAACGAGGGGATGCTTTCCGCCATTGCACAGGAAAACCTGACCGGTGTGAGAGTAGTCCGCGCCTTCGGACAGGAGGCGGCGGAGGAACGGAAATTCCGCGCACAGAACGAGGTATACACGGACCTCTGGATGAAGCTCTGCGGGTATCTCGCCTGGTTCTGGGCTTTCGGAGACCTCTCCAGCGGACTGCAGCTGCTCACGGTAGTGCTGTACGGCGCCTGGCTCTGTGTCGGCGGTCAGCTGACGGTCGGAGGATACATTGCTTTTATCTCCTACACGAACATGCTGATCTGGCCGATCCGCGCTCTGGGACGCATGATCTCCGAGATGAGCAAATCGGAGGTGTCTCTGAACCGCATCAGTGAGATCCTCTCAGCGGTGCCGGAGGAGACCGGCGCGGGAAGCGAAGACGGAGCCGGAGGAGCGGACATCGGTGCAGCAGAAGCAGATATCGGTGAGGCAGAAGAAAGAAAAGCTCCGGAGATCGAGTTCCGCGGAGTAAGCTTTTCCTTCGGGAAAAAGGAAGTCCTGAAGGACGTGAGTTTCCGCGTGCCCTCCGGATCCGTCATCGGGATCCTGGGCAGCACGGGAAGCGGCAAGTCCACTCTGATGCACCTCCTGCCGCGGCTCTATGAGCTTCCGGAAGAGGGTGGCAGCATTCTGCTGGACGGAAGAGACATCCGGACCATGCCCCTGAAGGAGCTCAGGTCAAGGATCGGCATCGTGCTGCAGGAGCCCTTCCTTTTCAGCAGGACGATCCATGAGAATATCAGCATCGCGGGAGAGGTCTCACCGGACGAGTTCAACAGGGCCGTGGACACTGCGTGCATTTCAGGCATGCGGGAAGAGTTCCCGGAAGGTTTCCGCACGATGGTGGGAGAGAGGGGCGTCACCCTGTCCGGCGGGCAGAAGCAGCGCATCGCCATCGCGCGGATGCTGACAGAAAAAAAGCCGGTCATGATCTTCGACGATGCCCTTTCCGCCGTGGACGCGGAGACTGACAGCCGGATCCGGAGCGCCCTCGGCGAAGCAGTGCACGGCGCCACAGTCTTTCTGGTGTCCCACCGCGTCTCCACCCTGATGCGCTCGGACAGGATCTATGTGATCCATGAAGGACGCATCGAGGAGGCCGGCACCCATGAGGAGCTGATGAAAAAGAACGGAAGATATGCGAGGATCTGCCGCCTGCAGTCGCTCCCGGAGGAGGAAGGGGGTGCGGCGTCGTGACAGAGAACCGAAAAACAAAGCTTCCCTGGTTCGGCCTGAAATTTCTTGCTCCCTGGATCCGCCCCTACCGGATGACGCTGTTCCTGATGGTGGTGCCGGGGATCCTGGGCGGGCTGGTAGATATCATCCTCCCCTTCTTCCCGGATCACGCCATCCGGAATTTTATCGGCAAAAACACGACGGAAGGAATGGGCCGTTTTGCGGCGGTCTACATTCTTGTGCTGCTGTTCCAGATCCTGATGAACGGCATCTCCGCCTACAAGGCCTGCGGAATGGAGATGTATGTCGGCCGGGACCTGAAGAACGAAGCTTTTCACCGCCTCCAGGTGCTGTCCGTCTCCTTCTACAACCAGAACAGCGTCGGATATCTTCACGCGAGGGTGATGAGCGACACGGACCGCATCGGGACCCTCCTTTCCTGGAACCTGATGGAAGGCATCTGGTACGGATCCTACCTTGCCGGCGCATCTGTCGTGATGCTCCGGCTCCGGCCTGGGCTCGCGCTGTTCGTCCTGCTACTCATCCCGCTGACCGCCGCCTTCTCAGGCGTGTTCCAGAGGCGGCTGACAGAACTGGGACGCCGGATCCGGGAGATCAACGGGAGACTGACCGGAAGTTTCAACGAAGGGATCACCGGCGCTATGACGGTAAAGACCCTGGGGATCGAAGACCGGATGGATGCGCGCTTCTTCGCGGAGTCCGGGGAAATGCGCCGGGCAGCAGTCCTGAGCGGTCATCTCAGAGGCCTGTTCCTTTCCCTCATCTCCTTTTCCGGCTTCACGGCCCTTGCCCTTGTGCTCTGGCAGGGCGGGAAGCTGACGGAGCAGGGACTGATGGAGCTGGGGACGCTTTCTGTGTTTATGTCCTATGCCCTGGGCATCATGGATCCGGTCCGCTGGGTGGTGAGGGTGATCTCCGACCTGATCACCGTGCAGGTGAACATCGAACGCTTCGCTTCCCTGGTGACTTCGGAACCGGAGGTCCGGGATACAGAGGAAGTGATCAGAAAATACGGAGATTCCTTCTCGCCGAAGCCGGAAAACTGGGAAGAGGTGAGAGGCGACATCCGGTTCGAGGATGTTACCTTCCGCTATCCGGATGGCAGCGTCAACGTGCTGGAGCATTTTGACCTGGAGGTCCCGCGGGGCTCCATGGTGGCCATCGTTGGCGAGACCGGAGCCGGGAAGTCCACCCTGGTGAACCTGGTGTGCCGCTTCTTCGAGCCCACGGAAGGGCGGGTGCTCCTGGACGGCCGGGACTTAAGGGAGCGGAGCCAGCACTGGCTGCACAGCCACATCGGCTATGTCCTGCAGACACCGCACCTGTTCTCCGGCACTGTCCTTGACAATCTCCGCTTCGGAAACCCCGATGTTTCCATGGAGTCTGTATACGATGCGGTCCGGCGGGTCCACGCGGAGGATGTGATCGCCCGGCTGGAAAACGGCTATGATACCGACGTGGGAGAGGGCGGAGGACGCCTCTCCGCCGGAGAGCGGCAGCTTTTGTCCTTTGCCAGGGCGCTGGCGGTGGATCCCGCGATCTTCGTGCTGGACGAAGCCACCTCCTCCGTGGACACCGAGACAGAGCAGATGATCCAGCTGGCGCTGACAGAGGTGCTGAAGGACAGGACTTCCTTTGTGATCGCACATCGTCTCTCCACCATCCGGAAAGCGGATCTCATCCTGGTGGTCCACGACGGAAAGATCACCGAACGCGGGACCCACCGGGAGCTGATGGCGAAACGCGGAAGCTATTACCGTCTCTACGCGAGGCAGTACGAGACGGAAGCCGTGTAAGACAGGGGCGCTCAAGTCCCGCAGACGGGACCTGGATAATGACAGGGAAAGGTACATCCGCTGACAATCGCTCTGATTTGTGGTATGATACTCTTCAATGGTTCAGCGCCCTGAAGGGGGAAAGTATTCTGTCGGAGGAAAAAGCTATGAGCGAGATGAATTACGGAATCAACACCAGGTGCGTACAGGCGGGATATAGGCCGGGCAACGGAGAGCCGAGACAGATCCCGATCATCCAGTCCACCACGTTCAAATATGATACCAGCGAGGACATGGGAAAGCTGTTCGACCTGGAAGCTGCCGGATATTTCTATACAAGACTGCAGAATCCCACCAACGACTATGTGGCGGCAAAGATCGCGGCGCTGGAAGGCGGCACGGCGGCGATGCTGACCTCCTCCGGGCAGGCGGCGAACTTCTTCGCGCTGTTCAATATCTGCGAGGCGGGAAGTCACATCGTGGCAAGCTCCTCCATCTATGGCGGGACTTTTAACCTGATCTCCGTGACCATGAAGAAGATGGGGATCGACGTGACCTTCGTGGCGCCGGATGCCTCCGAGGAGGAGCTGAGCGCGGCGTTCCAGGAGAATACCAGGGCCATGTTCGGAGAGACCATCGCCAATCCGGCCCTGACGGTCCTTGATATCGAGAAGTTCGCGAAGGTGGCCCATGCCCACGGCGTTCCGCTGGTAGTGGACAATACCTTCCCGACACCGGTGAACTGCCGTCCCATCGAGTGGGGCGCGGATATCGTCACCCACTCCACCACAAAGTACATGGACGGCCACGGCGCGGCAGTAGGCGGCGCTATCGTGGATTCCGGAAAGTTCGACTGGATGGCCCACGCGGACAAGTACCCGGGACTCTGCACGCCGGATGATTCCTATCACGGGATCACCTACGCGGAGAAGTTCGGCCAGGGCGGCGCTTTCATCACCAAGGCGACAGCGCAGCTGATGCGCGACTTCGGAAGCATCCAGTCCCCGCAGAACGCGTTCCTGCTGAACCTTGGCCTGGAGTCCCTCCATGTCCGTATGCCGCGGCACTGCGAAAACGGACAGGCGGTCGCCGAATTCCTGAAGGACCGCCCGGAGGTGGAGAGCGTCACCTTCTCCGGCCTTCCCGGTGACAAGTACTATGAGATCGCGAAAAAGTATTTGCCCAACGGCGGCTGCGGCGTGGTCTCCTTCGTCCTGAAGGGCGGCCGGCCGGC
>Ga0256405_10010671_pt1 | contig 12019 bp, 15 predicted proteins | sample RumenRJG_02DNA_FD_189096 | JGI IMG/M metagenome (GOLD analysis project Ga0256405, IMG submission 189096) | Bovine rumen microbial communities from Lethbridge, Alberta, Canada - RJG_02 | ecosystem: Host-associated > Mammals > Digestive system > Stomach > Rumen | place: Canada: Alberta...
ACCGAGCCGACAGTGTTTATGATCTGCCCAAGTTCTCGGTCTATCTGCTGTGTGATAGAGTATGTTTTTTTGCCCTGCTGTACTACTTCGGATACATCGCCCACAAGGTCATTGATGGTTTGCGTTATAGTGCTTTTGGCTTCCCCTATTTCAACCTCAAGTGTCCGCTCTGCCAGTACATCAAAAACGACCTTTATTGCTTTGGCTTTATAGTCGATGTTTAACTCTGGGCAGATGACCTCGACTGTGTCGCAGAGGTTTACACGTTCAAGCGGGCTGTTCATATACTCGGTAGTGTCTGCCAGATCAACGAAAGACACCTTGATATTATTTGCAGGTGTTCCCAGTGAAGCCTGTGCCAAGTATAGCCTTGCATCATTTTCCAGTTCTGCCTGCGTTGGTGCGGTTTCGTATTCATCCGACAAATCAAGTACGACAGTCCTGTGTATAGCGTAGTCGCCCACGTTTGAACTGTATTGAATATCGCCATAGAAAACGACACTGCCATCCTCGTTCTGCCAGAAAGGTAAAGCACCTGTGACAACTCTTTCAAGGTTGACTGTCTGCTCAAGTTCTACGATGTTCTTGCCCAGTCTTAACTGCACACCATTGTCCGCTCCTCTATGCAGAAGCAGTTGTGTGTTGAAGTTATCCCAGACATATTCCCCACCGAACACATCCAAAAGTGATCCCTGCACTCCACCTAGTCTGCTTCTTAACGATGCAGGTGCTAATTGGTTGTAGGTGCTTGTTTCGTTGGTTATGTCGGTCGAAAACGTGAAGGGCGATGTCTCCTGTGCGTTTGATAATAAACCCTGTAGCGTGGCTGTAATGCCTGTTGCTGAAAAAGGTTTAACTGGCACAAAAGACTGCCTGTATGATATGTGGTTTGCCCTAACTGTCACCCTTTGATTTATCGGTCTTGTGACTTCGTAAATCTCAAATGCCTGCGGTGTCTGTGTGTGGTTAGGTTTGGCAAGTATGATACACCCTTCCTGCAGTTGTGTGTAGTATGGTGTCGTTGTTGCCACTACCATCTCCAACTCAAAGATGCCGTTGCGTTCTTCCGTGACCTCGCAGGAAATACAGTCGGTTAAAGTTGTTATGCCGAGGTTTGTAAAGTCGGTTGCTCCTGCTTCATATAAACGTGGGATCATAACCGCCACCACCTCGGTGTTATGTCTGCTTTAGTGATGCCTTCTAGCGTGATTTCAGCACCACCATCCCAGATGACAGGGAAACGATTTGCGGTATTGATAGTCACGTTTTGAGACATACTATCGTTATACCTGTAACACTGCATAGTTTCGCAGTCTATGGTTATCCAGTTGTTTGTGTTATTGGTTGTTGTTATGGTCTGCCCTTCAAGTCCAAGTGTGCCATCGCCATATATCGTTATAAGTGGCTGACTGTCAAAGCCAGTGTCGTTGCTGATATACCCATCCTCTGTGAACTCAATGCTTGTTTCTCCGCTCTTCAAGTATCTTTGCGGTTTGCAGTCAAACGATATAGTTGCCTGTCCGTAGCGGTAAAGCATTGTCATTTGGTAGTTTATGTCGCTGTAATAAGAAGCCATACGGAACTCTGTAGGTGTATAGGTGTCCTCAAGCCTTTGATAGCCTTTATCTCGTAAAAGCCATTTTGCTATATCTCTAACCCTTGATGGATCAAGCAGACTGACTGTATAGGACACAATGATGTTGCTATAGACACCTGTATCAATTAGCAGGTCTCCATTTCTGTAAGGTATGCTGATTTTATCAACTATGCGGTTTGGAGCATTGAAGATGTTTACACCATTGACAATTAAGCCGTATTCCGAGGACTTGTGATAATTAAACTCAAAATAATTAGCCATTACTGCCACACTCTCCCTTCACTTGCCAGTGCTACCTGCATACGTGTTGCCACGGCATTTGCTGTTGCTTCTGGGTTGTTTGCTTCATTTATTACGATGTTGATAGTTGTACCGCCCATCATTGACTTTAATTTGTCCTCACCTATGATGATCTCTCTGCCTGCTTCTCCGCCTGCCATCAGTTGTCCGTTTCTGTTCATACCGAAGATAGTTGGTCTATCAAGTACCATACCTTCCATACCTTTTTTGTACCAGTCGATGCTGATTTTCGGCAGACCTTCGCTCAACCAGTTTAATGGGTTTAATGATCCTGTGAACTTAAAATGAGGCAGTTTGATTTTTGGCAGTTCAAACTTGTGTGAGAATAAAGCATCGAGTTTATCTATTACCCACATAATGATGTTGCCTAAAGTTTCAAAGACTGGTTTTAACTTCTCGATAGCCTTGCTGATTACTCCCATAACCTTTTTAATGGTTTCGCCTACGGCTACCCAGTCCACGCTCTGTGCCCACTCTACGAAGGCATTTGTAATATCAAGGACTATCGGAAGCAGTCCTGTCGCTATCTGTCTCTTGGCGGTTTCAAATGCGTTCTTTAAGTGTTGCATATTGTCATCTACGTTGCCTAACGCTCCGAGCGTTTCTTCATCCAGAACATAACCCATCTCGTGAGCCTGCTGTCTAAACTCCTCGATGTTGTCCGCTCCTGCTTCGATAAGTGGGTTTAGCTCTCTGGCTGACTTGCCGAAAATCTGCATTGACAGTGCATCACGCTCGGTCTCGTTGGTCATATTGCCTAAAGCGGATATAACCTCTGCAAAAACATCGTTCTGGTCTCGTAGGCTTCCATCTGCGTTCGTGACGGCTACTCCTAACTTCTGGTATGCTTCGGCTGTTGCTCCTGTTCCGCTCTTGGCACTGTCCATACTCTTGACCATCTTTGTCAATGATCCAGTTATAGTGCTGACATCGGTATCGACCAACTCTGCCATATATGCGTATTCCTGCAGAGCATCCGTTGACAGACCAGTGACCTGTGACTGTACCATCAAGTCATCTGCCATCTTCACTGTGTCGCCTATAAACTCATCGTATATCTTTTTGACAGTGTTTAACGCTTGCCCAAGTATGCCAAAGGCACTCTGTAAGCCTGTGATTATCTGCCCTGCTTTTGCCAGTTTGTCTGTGGTCTTTTCCTGCTGTTCGCCATAGTCCTGCGTGGCTTTTTCTGCCTGCTGTGTGGCTGATGCTGTACCATCAAGTTCGGACTTGTAGCCTTCAAGTTGTATCTTGGTTGCTTCTATCTCTCTCGACAGTGCCAGTTGTTCATCTGTGAGTTCCCCTGTTGCACTTGACGGCAGGGCATCGAGCATTTTTTGTTCTTCTTCTAGTTTCTGTGTGGAAAGTGCGATGGCATCTTCCAAATACTTCTGCTTCTGGCTTAAAAGTTCCACGTTGGATGGATCAAGTTTGAGCAGTTTGTTTACATCCTTGAGTGCCTTATCTACACTGCCTAGTTCCTTGCTGACCTTCTTAAAGGCATCAGTTAGTTGTGTAGTATCTGCACCGAGTTCGATGGTTATACCTCTTATTTTGGTTTTTGCCATTGTGTCTCCTTTCTATCAAAACGCATCAAAGTCTGTCTGTGTTGCTTTAATGCTGTACTCTACTGTGTCATTGTCACTTTCTATGAACATATCCTGCACCATACCATAGGTTAGGTGTTCCATATCCTCATAGTGCAGACCGAGTTGCGTGCATCGTAAAAGATATAATGCGGTGTTATATTCTCGATCTACTTCTCTGTGTTTTTTTTTGGAGTTGATGTTCCGTTCTTGCTGTCTGCCCATAACTTCACAATCTCGGACATAGCACTATAAACATCATCCATACCGAACTGGTCTAACCACTCATCCATTGTGCCGAGTTCTCGGTCGCTCTGGTAAGCCATTACATATCCCAGTCTCTCTATCACACCGAAGTCAAAGTCGCCCTGTAGTTCCCCATTTTTGCCTATGTGGTTAAATAGGCTCTGCATCTCGACAATGAGGTCTTTACCGAACATATCCCTGTAAAGTCTCGGTGTGTTTGCTGTTGCTTTCATTGGCACTTCAAGTGTGCCTACCTTTACTGTTCTCTCCATTTTCCTCTCCTTGCTGAAATAAAGGGAGAAAGTATAAAACCCTCTCCCTAGATAGTTGGTACGTAAACTGAACTAAACCAAGCATTATACTGCGTGGTGTTTGCCTTTGTGCATTTCCACTTAACATATCCAGTATCTACTGCTCCACCACAGGTCAGCGTGATGCTTTCCTCGTTTGGCTCAATAGTGGTTTCTCTGGTGTTGCTTGAAATGTCTGTCTGCCCTGCAATACATCTATACAGAACGTGACGGACTTCGTTTTCATCGCCTTCAAACTGGAACATAAGAGCAAATGGTTTCGGCTTGTCATCAATGGTCTGCCCTACCAGATCGTTGGTATCCTGCACTTCGCCTAAACAAGCCATACGGAAGTCGTCACCGATAATAGCCATTGTTAAGTTGCCCTCATATCCGTTGAATAAGTTCTGGACAAAGTATTTTGGGTTGTTATCGGCTGAAAACTCTACGTTCTCGTTCTGTGCGGTCAGTGATATTGATCTAGCACCTAACATAGCGACTGGAGTGCCGTATGTGACAGACCAAGTGCCTGTCTGTGCGTTTAATGTCTCTGTGACAGGTGCATAATAGCAGTTCTTGATGCCGTATGTGATTTTATTAGCCATCAATTATGACCTCGCTTTCATAAGTTATTTTGTACTCCCTTTCGGTAGTAATGTATTCTACTGTCTTATCGTATGGAAATGGGATGCGTGCTTCTACATCATCTTCGAGTTCAAAGTCTCTGGTTTCTGTGTATAGTTCAATGACAACACGTTCAACAGGTACATAGTTTCGGTCATCTGCCATCACATCGTTGCGTTCTGGATAGTAATAAACCACAAAGGGAAGCGTGGGTGCGTATTCGTTTGGGAACTGATAATAACAATACGGAAGGTCGAAACTCTCGACTATATTTACAAACTCTGTTCTTGTCATCTTTTCAGTGCTCCTTCCACTTTCGCAATTAGCAGGTCATTGGCATAGGTTTCTGCGTGGTCGATATGTTGGTCGCCTGCTACATCAAACAGTCGTTCTCCAGATCGTGAGACATAGTGGTGTCCATCATTAAGCAGGTGCGTGAGTTGTGGCTTGGTCTTGTTGTACACAATGAGCGAAGTGCCGTGCCACGTTTTCTCTACCTCTGCTGTCCATCCGCTTGCATAATGCCTTTTGCCTGTTCCTCTTGGCGATGTTGATTTCAAATACGATACAGTATCTTTTCCGACATCCTGCACTGCATCTGCCAGTTCTTCCGTGATCTCTGTGCCGTATTCCGTGAGCAGTTTATCCATCGCCTTTGAAAGATCAATTTTCATCTGCTCCCTTTTTCTCCTCTGTGTATAGGTCTATTACTTCCTTGCGGTCGAGGTATGTTCTATAAACTGCATAAACCTTGCCGTTGTATTTCAGCATTGTTTCGCCATTGTAGTCATAGCAGAACATACGGAAGCGGAACTGTGGGTTTAACCCTGCCCTTCCACCTTCAAACCACTCACTCTGTGAAACGCTTGTAACTTCCACATATACCTTGCGTTGTTTTGTCGTTTTTTCCCATACTCCATACTCGTTTTTGGTCTGCGTTACCGATATTAAATAAATGACTGTGCTTCTATCCATTTGCCCACACTGTATATCCTGTTCTCATCGACAGCTGTGCTTTCTGTTCATCATAGGAAGCCTTTAACTTGTCGTAGTTCTCTGGGATGCCGAAGTGTGCTCTGCAGTATGTCTTGATAGCCTGCAGGATAAGTGTATCGTTGGTTTCTGGTACGACTACACCTGCGGTTGCCAAGTCCTGCTTGCAGGCATCTATGAGGTCTTGGACTTCATCGTCAAAGTCATCGGTAGTAATACGCAGGCTCATTTTGACTTTATCAAGGATGGTTGTTTCATCCATATTTCCACATCCTTTCAGTAAGAAGGGCACAAGCCTTTGTTGACCTATGCCCTGTATGTTTAGTTGTTTATGCAGGCTTTTTAACTACTACGAAGTGGTAAGGTGCTACAACACCGAGACCTACATACTCACGACCTACGATCTTGATAAGATCTTTTTCAGCCAGTGACAGATCATCGAACTTCAATGTGATGTCCTGTCCGTTCGGGAAGTTAGCCATAGCACCATTTTCGAGGTCTCCAACGATGAGGTATTCATCACCTGCTGTTGCAGTGTCGTAAGCATTTAAAGCAACAGAGAACAGAACTGGTAAACCTTCAAATACATCAACTCCATAGCCGTTAGCATACTGAACAGCCTTGAAGTTTGCCCAAGTTGCCTTGTTCATAATGATAACAGGGTTTGTGGCTTCATCGCTTAACTGTGAAATGGCTGTAGCGATAGTGTCAACTGCGACCGCCTTTGTAATCTGCGGAACTGCAGGTGCAGTTGCTGATGATGTGGCAGGTGAATTGATGATTGCATCTACCATAGCAAGACCAATAGCATTTGCAATCTGGTATGTCAGTTCATCATAGACATAACGCAGGAAGTCTTCACCACGCATGTCGTAAACTTCATCGGATATTGTACATTTTGTTAAACTAGGCTCGCTATTTCCTAGTTACCTTACGGTCTTATGCTTTCACATAAGAGCAGACTATATCATTACCGCTTATGCGGTACGCACCACTTCGGAACGCTTGTTCCTACTCTCTTGCGAGATAGTCGTTGAGCCTTCCTCTTTTCGAGGCTTGGTTGCTGATCGCCCATTGTTGCATCCTTAACTTTTCAAACCTTTGCCGTTTGTGCTTGTTTCATCACTCCGTTTTGGTGTTAAGGCTTTAGGGTTTTCCAGACAATTCAGTGCGTTTAACGTGGACTACAATTTATGCAAAAATTGGTGTGTCAATCCACTTTTTAACTGACTGAGGAACAAGTGAGACAATACCTAATACTAAGGCTTCTTCATCTGGAGCATTTGCACCTTCAGTGTGGAAAACCGCAATTTCTGAAGATCTTTCAAACCCAATTTTGAGGTTACCCTTTAAAAAGGTCTTTTTAACTCTGTTTAAGATTTCGTTTCTATCCCAAGCGGTCTTTACAATATCGTAGACCAACTCTGGTACTGCGACTGTGCCTCCTACTGCATTGGTTGTAAGCAGTGAACGTACAGCCTTATCATCGCCCTTGATGTATTCAGCATAGGCATCAATATATTCCTTGCTGTTTCTTAATTCTTTAATATCCATTTTTTCGTGTGTCCTTTCTTCTTCAAATGTGCGGACTTCTTTAGCGGTTTCCATAACCTCTTTGACTTCCGCTTTGCGTGCTTCAATTTCAGCGTGGATTTCCTGTCTTCTGTCCTTTAATGAACGGATTTCAGTTTCCAGTGCTTCGAGGTCAGCACCATCCTCGTGGAGCATATCCTTGACTTCTGCCAAGCGAGTTTCGACCTGCTCCAAGTCCATTTCCTTGATTTCCATTAGTCCTCGCTTTCTAACAGTTTTTCGAGTTCTTCTATCTTCTTCTGCCTTGCGATTTTGTCCTCGTGTTCGTGTAGTCTCTCCGCTACCATCTCGTTGATCTCTCCGTCAGCGAGTGCCCTTGCACTTATGGATGTGAAATCGTTCTGCGGTAAGGAAACGGCTGATACATCGTATAACTTGCGGATGCTTTCGATGGTGTACACCCATACTTCATCTGCATCGTTGTCTGGCTCTAACTGTCGCATTTCGCTCACTTTGTCGATAGTAAAGCCAAAACTCATCTTGTTTGTGTATCCGCCTTTGATTTCCTCGAACAACTGTCTGCCGATTTCAGTACCACCTAGATCGGCTCTTATAAACAGTCCTTTCGGATCCTGTTTGTCCAGTGTTAAAGTTCCGTTGCTCATCCTTGCAAATACTCTGCCCTCGTGGTTGTACTGCAGGATAACATCGGACATATCTGTGTTATCAAATGCGTGGTCGCTTACTTCTTCTCTTACTTCGATGGTGTAGCCGTCTTTTCCTTTTGTGCGGAACATATAGTACGGCTCGTTGTAGGTTGATGCGTACCCTTCGACCACCATATCGTTGTTTTCTTCTGTCTGTTCCTTGACTTCAAGTACGAGGTCTCTGTACTGTCTCGCACCTGTCTGCACAAGGTCATTGAGTTTCTGTATCTTGCTCATTGTTTGCTCCTTCCGTTGTTCCTAACTTTTCATCGAGTGTGTAGTATTCACCTCTAATAACTGCGACATCGCCATCTTCGAGCGGTGTGTAGTTGAACAGTTCCCTTATTTCATTGATCGTGAGGATACCTCTGTCGCCTAACTGTTGAGCCATATTTACTTTTTCGCTTACGCTCATATACTGCAGGCGGTTTGCGTTGACATATACGTGGTTTCCGTATGATCTCTCCTCATCCGTGAAAATCGCTCTGCTCATCGCTTCCGAGAACGCTATTGCAAACGGCTCAATACGTAAGTTAAAAAAGGCATCCAGTTCCTCACTATTGGCTTTCCCCTGCAGGATGTTTTCGTTTGTTCCAAAGTAGTCGTACACGTTGTCCTTGATGAACTTCATCTGCTCGGTGTCAACTGTGTAGTATTTATTGCTGACTTCCTTTACATCGTTGTAGGTGTTAGGAAATAAAAGAACACCATCGGTGTCCTCGCCTTTTAAGTTGTACTCTGTGAAACGTTTGCGTTCTTCCTTCAAGTCCTCTGGATCAGTGAAGTTGCTTACCTGTGCAATAAAGCGGTAGTTGTTGCTGTTTTCTACTGCGTTCTTTATTGAACTTTCCTGCACAGCGATTAAGTCCATTGTCGGTTTGAGTGCCTTGTTATCTTCTCCGAAAAAGTCGTTTTTATATTGATGCTTGACCATATAGGCACATTTATCAAACTCAACTGCTCCATACTGGTTATTAGCAAACCGATATTTCAGCCACAGCTTGCCCTGTTTGTCCTCTACCAAAGACACACGCTCTGGCAGGACTGGGAAAAAGCCGATGGTCTCAAATGTCTTTTCATCCCTAACAGGAACGATGAACAGGTTGTTTGTGCAGTCCAGAATTGTTGAACATCTGGCTAGAAACTGCGACCAAGTCATCCAAGCGTTTGGATAGTGTTTTATCCTGTTTTTGAGTTTCTGCTGTGCTGATCCCTGCACTTCGACTTTCAGTTTTGAAATGTGACGAGCCGTTGCTTCAATGGCACTACGTACCAGTGCGTTTTCATACACGCTACCATACCAGTCAGTATGAACAGGTCTGTATGATGTCAGCAACTGGAAGTCGTGTGACTGTTGCACCTTTTTCGGCTCATCCTCTCCAAATAGCCACTCTTTCAGTCCCATTGTTATCTCCTTTCGTTTGTTAGTCTTTTTCCATATTCGTTCCACCACTTCTGGCGGACAGTCATAGCACATAAGAGTGATGCGACACCATCTATGTGTGCTTTGTTGTTTAGTTTAACGATTTTGCACCTTTCCTTTTCAGCACTGAACTTGAGTGCTGTGTCCAAAAAATGCACCTTCATTAAGTCGTTGTCTCCAATGTGGAGTTTTCCATCTGCTATATATCCTTCGACTTCTCGTATGATCGGAGAGAGGTTGAAACCCTGCACCACATCATCACAATGGAAGCCGTAAGCCTTTAAGTCGTTCGTTAAATACTGTGCGTTGTAGCGGTCATAGCCGACCTGTACAGGATAAAGTTTGTACTTCTCGACCAATTCCTTACACCAATTAAAACAGTCCTTGTAGTCCACTACATTGTCTCCAGATGGCGACAGAAAACCACGCTCAATGTAAATCTTATAAGGCAGACTATCACGCACGGATGCTTCCTCGATCTTTTCAGCAGGCAACCAGAAATGGTTGAACACATACAGTTCTCCATCCTTCTCAATTACGCAGGTTGCTGATGTTAAGTCGGTAGTGCGTGAAAGGTCTATGCCCAATACGCAATAGTGCTTTTTGAAGTCCTCTAGGTTGAGCGGTTGTCCACTGCACTTTTCTATCTCGTGGGCAGGAAGCCAAGCGAGACTGCTATTTTGCTTAATGCACCCATATTTCGTGATGAACTCAATGCGTTTTGAAAGTGATCCTTCCGCTTTGGCAATTTCCTCTAGCATAAAGTCAACGCTGACCGATACGTTGAGGTTTGGCATCGCCTTTTGTATTTCGTTGATATCGTTCCACTTGGAAATATCATCTATTGTGTAAAGAAACGGAGCCAATTTTTTCTCACGGCTATCTCCGTTTAAGACGGCAGTGCTCCGTTTTATGAGTTCATCGTATATTGACTCATCTACATAACCTGCCGTTGTTATGCTCATTATTAGTGGTTGCTCTCTAGCACCCAGTGATGAGGTTAAAACCTCGTATTGCTTCAAACCTGCATCTCCCTGCCACGATGCGATCTCATCGCACAAACAAAAACTAATTGACAAACCATCGCTTCGCTTACTTGAAAATGCAATTGGTTTAGCCACTGTATTGCTATTTGCAAAGTAGGTATCTGTCCTACGCTTTTTCTGGATGGTCTCGATGTCCTTTTCCATCTCTATCATTTGACGGAAGCCATCATAAGCCAAGTTTGCCTGCTCCAGTTTCGGTGCTATGAAATATACCTCTTGTCCAAGTTCATCTGGCAAGGCACAGATATATTCTGCACACGCTGATCCGATAAGTGTTTTGCCGTTCTTTCTGCCGACTACCAGTACCACCTCTGTGAACTGTCTGTTTCCGTTTTTATCAACGATGCCGAACACCACCGAGAAAAAGGCTTTTTGCCATAGTTCCAATTTGATAGTCTGCGGTGCTAGTTTGCCTTTGTGATGATGGCAGAACGTTTCAACGAACTTTATAACCCTGTTGGCTTTCTTCTGGTCATAGAAAAAGGACTTATTCTCCAGTCCTTCAACAATGTGTTTGTACCAAGCCTTTATCCATTTACCTGCGGTTATGCTTCCGTCATTGATCGCTTGGTAGTATTGCAATATGTAGTTATTCATCGAAAGTTGCTAATTTGGTCTTTTTGGTTTCAACAGGTAGCAGTTTCTCCAGTTTGTCTATGACCGCATTGTAGTTTTTAATCAAACTGTTGTATGCCTGTATGTTTGCACTCTGTTTTCTGCCAAACTGGTTTTGTCCGTTGCAGTATTCATCGGTTGCACCTTCGGAGTTGATGGTTTCCTGCAATTCCTCAAGCGTTACCTTCATAAAAGAAGCGTTCTGGATCAATGGTGCAAGCAACTTCAACTTATTTTCTGGTAAAGAAGCATAAAGACTGTTTAGTTTGTCTAACTCCTGCTCAATTCTTTTTTGTTTGGAAAGTTTTGGCATATTACACCACCTCTCAAAGCCTTTGGTGAGTAAAATTAAAGTCACACGGAACGGTCTGTACCGCTAAAGCCATACTATCGCAATATGGGGAGATATACTCCTTGTTGCTTTTCTATGTAAGTGCGTGTGTGGAAGCGTTCCCCACCATACATCCACGCATCTATTCAACCTTCTGGTTTGATTACTGGTTTCCCAGTCTCTGCATCCACTTTGTATCTTCGTGTGCTTTCCTTGTAGTTCTTGTGCTTCTTCCAACGTTCTCTGGCATCGCCTTCGTGTTCTCTTTCGTGGCACTGTGTGCATAATGCTTCGAGGTTGTTGAAGTTCGTTGTGATCTTGTCATCATTGATGTTGTCTTTCGATAGCCTTACCTTGTGATGAACTTCAGTAGCAGGAACAATGTACCCACTCTTTAGGCATCGCTCGCATAAGCCTTTACGATAAGACAGATAAGACCGCCTTGCCTGTTGCCACTTTGAACTACTATAGAATTGCTTAATAGTGTTAAACATAACCCACCAAAAAAGCAAGCATCTCTCCTTTATGCCTGCTCTGCTATCATAATACTAACATATTATAATCGTGAAATTAAAGTGAAGTTTTATGCACTCTTTTCGAGAACATCTTGTAAACTCAATAAACCAAAGAAGTGCCACTCCTTGATCCTGCGGTCGCTGTAGTGAAGTTGCTGTGCCATCGGTGTCCACTTCATCAACTTGAAGTATCGCAGGTATAACACTTGTATC
>Ga0256405_10010672_pt1 | contig 12019 bp, 7 predicted proteins | sample RumenRJG_02DNA_FD_189096 | JGI IMG/M metagenome (GOLD analysis project Ga0256405, IMG submission 189096) | Bovine rumen microbial communities from Lethbridge, Alberta, Canada - RJG_02 | ecosystem: Host-associated > Mammals > Digestive system > Stomach > Rumen | place: Canada: Alberta | collected...
GCCATTTTCTCCCTTTCCGTATTGTAATAAAGTTTTATAGTGCCTTCAAACGGTTCCATAGAATTATAATTATCCAACCAACAAATATAGTAAAAATTACTCTTATTTCACCCTCACGGTTTCCTTATCCTGAAGATACCACAGCCAGCCCTCGACGTCGCGATAACCCAAGGACTTGTACAGGTCCACATACCGTCCGACCTGGGAAACATATCTCCTGGTCACATCATCATTTTCCCTGATCTTATAATCAATAACATACACCTTTTCCGGAGTGATCACCACCCGGTCGGGACGATGGACGCTCCCGTCGGGTCCGATGACGGGAACCTCGTTCAGCACCCCTTCTCCGCCTTCCGGGAACCAGCCTTCACCCGCCGCGGCCATCGCTGAAGACAGGATTTCCTTAATCTCCGAAGCTTGGGCCCCGTCAATGGCTCCCGACCTCAACGAATCCGCGACGGCGGCTTCGAGGTCGCCGGCCGACCTGACCCTGGACATTATGTCGTGAAGGAGGATTCCCATCAACCTGCCCGACGCCTCCGGTCCGGCCTTCCCCTCCGACGAGAAAAAGTCGCCTGCGTCGGCTTTAAGCCTGAGTCTCAGGTACGTGTTCCCCTCAGGATCTATAGGATTGATGCTCCAGCTGGGATAGCCTCCCGGTATTGTCTGCACCGCCTCTTTCCCCCTTTTCATGCCGGAGAAATCGTATCTTTCTCCTTTGAAGAACCTCTCCAGGCCCTCATCTTCCTCAACGAGCGAGAATCCGGACTCCCCGCGCACCACCCATTCCTTCAGGAGGGCCGCGAAAGTGTTGGACTTGGCGGAAGACGAAGAAATCACGGTCAGTCCGGCCTTCGCCCTCGTCATGGCGACATACACGATGTTGAGGTTGTCGATGAACTGCATCTTGAGGCTCCTGTGCCAATCTGACTCGAAACAGGTAGAAGAACAGGAGGTGCTGCTCATACCCACATCGAAGGCCATCCCGCCAGCTTCGGCAAGGGGGGTCCCATCAAGGTCAGGACAGCACCAGGCACTTTCCTTGCTATTTGTAAACGTCTGGGAATCAAGGAATGGTATAATCACATAAGGAAACTCGAGGCCCTTGGATTTATGAACCGTCATTATCCTGACCGAACCTGGATCCTCCGGGGAGCTGAGCACAGGATCCTGCCCGTCCCACCATTCAAGGAAAGCGCCGGGTTCATTCCCTTGCGCCGCGCAGTAATCCTTGACCTTGTCCATGAACGACTGGACATATCGGGCCTGGGATTCGAAAACGGCGGGATCGGCATCCCTGACTATCCTCAGGAGTGCCTCGCACAGTTCCATAAGGGAATGCCATCCGATGCCCTCTCCCTCAAAGGACAGGTTCCTGGCATCCCATCCCCTTATCCGGCTTTCCGGATCCTCGATAAGCGAGAGCAGGGAGACAACCTTCCTCACGACGGAAGAAGACTTCAGGTGCAGGGAATCATTCGAAATGACAGGGATACCCCGGGCCGAAAGGAAAGAAGCGACTTCGGAACCGTGGCGGTTGGTACGCACGAGGACGGCGATGTCCCCAAGCCTTGCGCCCTGGTCGCCGACGAGGCGGTTGATGGTGGACAGGACCTGCCCGCATTCCTCCGAAGAATCGCAGAAAACGGCCTCAACGCTTCCGGGAGACGGGTCTTCGAGCCTGAATTCCACCCTCTGGCTCCTGTCGTCGGGGATTGCCGGATCCATCCCATAGATATCATTTATATCCAGGTCTATGTTGTCATTGGAGCTATCTTTCACTGAAAGGCTCTTCGACGCATAGGCGAAGAAGCCGTTGAAGAAATCGATGAGACAGGAAAGGCTCCTGTAATTACCCCTGAGGTTCGAGCCGCTGATGTTCTCTTCTCCGAACATCCCGGCCAGCCCGGACTGCATCAGTTTCCAGTCTGCGCCCCTCCAGCGGTAGATACTCTGCTTTACGTCTCCTACGACTAGGTTGGAATGTCCCTGGGATATGCTGTTGCGAAGGAGCGGAGCGAAATTCTCCATCTGGATAGCGGATGTATCCTGGAACTCGTCCAGAAGGAAATGGTCGTACCGCACGCCTGTCTTCTCGTAAATGAACGGGGCGTCGGAGCCGCCGATTATCTTCTTCAGCAGTTCATCGGAGTCATCGATGCTCAGGACATTCTTCTCCTGCGTCAGGGCGTCGAACCCCTTCCGGATGCTTTCGGCCATTCCCAATTCTCCGAGATATCCGAGCATCAGCCCGGCCGACTTCCAGTCACGGTACGGATCCCCGAACAAGGCAAAGAAAGCGTTCACAGATGGTGTCAGGTCCCATTCCAGGCCGGCCATCCTGGCCTTGTCAGCCGCCTTGAACCATTTCTGATAATCGGACGCCCTGGACTTGAAGGCATCCGTCGGAGGGACTACGTTTCCCGGCTTCCCGGGACCGGCCCACTCCTCCATCTTGCCGAAATACTTTTTTGCATCGCTGGTTTCCCAAACGCTTATGCCACAACCGGCAAAGGCATCCAGGACATCCTGCGCCCTTTCCCTGACCCGTTTCTCGAATCCGGCCCTGAACGAACGGAGGAATTTCCTGACCCTGGAAAGGTTTTCCTTGGAGAACGCCTTGTCCGTATCTATCCCGAAGGACTCTTCTATGGACCTGTACTCCCGGGACAGTATCCGGCGGGCCATGTCGCAGAGCTTCTTCTCCATATTGTAATTCACGCCCTGCTCAAGGCTGTCGGTGACGTTTTCTCCCAGCCAGTCAAGAGTCTCCTTGTCATCCGGACTGATCTCGTCAAGGACCCTGTCTACGCTTTCCTCTATCAGGGAATCCCTGTCCAGCTCTACCTGATAGGCGTTGAATCGCCCGACCTCGCACGCGAATGCCCTCAGTGTCTGCTGGAAAAACTTGTCTATCGTAGTGACGCTGAAAGCTCCGTAATCATGTAGGATATTCCTGAGCGCCCTCCCGGACCGGAAGCTCAGAGCCGAATCGTCCGGAACCAGGGAAGGTACGAAATCATCGTGATACTTTGACTTGGACGGCGTACGTGAGAGAATGTCCAGCTCTTTGATAATACGGGATTTCATCTCATCGGTGGCGGCATTGGTAAACGTCACGGCGAGGATGTGCCTGTATGCATACGGGTCATCGCTCTCCAGCAGGAGGGATATGTATGTCTTGGCAAGGTTGAACGTCTTGCCCGTTCCGGCCGAAGCCTTGAGAATTTTCAGTCCACCTTTGCGCATCTTCCACAGATTATCTTGAAATCACACCATTTGCATGTTTTCGCATCTTCTGTCCTCTTGAAAGGGGTAGCGGAATCGTTTATCTCGTCCAGGAGGGACTTCAGCCTTGTCTTGACTTCGTCCGAGAAAGCCTGGCTCCTCTCCACTTCTTTCACCTTGTCCGGGAACAGCCTCACCATAGAATAAATCGAATTCACCGCCTTTTTCCCTTCAAGGAAGCCGTTTTCCTCCGCAAGCATGTCGTATATCTCGATCTGGAGAGCGATTTTCGGCCTGTCCTTGCCGGAATCGCCGAACACCTTTTCGGCGATCTTGCCGGCATTGGTGTCATTGATTTCCACATCAGCGTCCTTCACCGTCCCTGTCTTGTAATCGACGACCCTCACCTCCCCGGGGACCACGCTGTCCAGCCTGTCCAGCTTTCCTTTAAGGTGATATCCCCCGAAATCCATCTTGAGGTTCCCTTCCAGCGACAGGATCCGGATACCACTCACTCCCCTGTCGCGGATCAGTTCCATATCCCTTTTGAGGGTCTGCATCACATAACGGACTATCACCCTGGCATACACCAGATCCCGTCCCGAGACCTCGAACGAGCGCAGCTGCTTCCTGATACCATCGTCGACCATCTCCCGGATCCTCCCGGCATCCTTTGCGCAGCGTTCAAGATATTCCAGCGTAACCACCTCTCCGGCAGCAGAATACAAACTCCGCATGACATCGTGGAACACCGTACCTATCATGCCCTTGTCAAGGTCTTCCGCCACCTCTTCATCCTTCCACAGCCTCTCGACCGTAGAATAATAGAACATTGCAGGACATGAGAGGTAATTGATCAACGAAGAAGGCGAATATTCGACCCCTGCCAACTTCTCCATGACCTCCGGAGTCTTAACTATCTCCTCTTCCTGGGATATCTCCGAAGGAGCCTTATAAACGAAACGTCCGGTCTTGACTCGGAAATGATACTCCAATTGCTTGATGTACCGGCTTTCCTCTCCAGAGACCAGCCCCTCTGTGCGGGAATCATAAATAAGCCAGACCTTCGAGGCCCTCTGGACAAGACGGTAGAAATAATAGGCCCAGACGGAATCCTGCATCTCCCTTGTAGGTAGCCCGAACCCTTTCCGGAGTTCAGGGGGGATGAATGAAGAACTCACGCTATGGCGGGGGAAAACGCCCTCGTTACATGAAAGGATCGCCACTTCGCTGAAATCCAGGGCTCTGGTTTCGAGGGGGCCCATTATCTGCAAGCCCTTCAGCGGTTCACCGTTGTAAGGGATTGAAACGGAGCCGAGAATCTGGTCGCAGAGTCTGACGAAAGTGGCGGGAAGAACGGCCAGATCCCTGACGGCCAGCTGGTTGAGGGTATTGTAGCATTCCTTGGCGAAGTCCAGCTCCAGCGGAGGATCCTTCGCGAGGAAGGGAGCGGTTGCCACCACCACGTTTTTCAGCCATAGTGCCAGGCTGCGTATCTGTCCGGGGTCGTTTGACTTGGGATCCGCGACCACAGGCGTGAATATCAGCCTGAGAAGAGGATGTCCGGAAAAGTCATCGGCAGGGATATAATACTTCAGTTCTCCCTTGATCTTGTCCACGACCTCCAAACCGGCGGCGTCTACGGCCTGACGGAAAATCCCGTTGGAAAACAGGCTCCAAACCTGGGTATGATGGAAAAACCATTTCCCGCCACGGAAGCGGAGATGCATCTGGAGAGCGGCGAGGGCTGAGAAGAAGCCGTAGAAAGCGCTCGAAGACATCGGATGCCCCATGGTGACATTGACGTCCCGGATCCGCGGAGGAAGCGATTCCAGGACAGGGGTCAGCATGGTTTCGTCAGGAAGGACAACGGCCGTACCTTCGGATACGATTCCGCTCAGGACCTTCGCCTGGCCCACGGCGGAAGGGACGCTGACTACATTGATCTCGGGAACTCCGAGTCCCTCCTCATCCACACGGAATGCCGGCTTGAACTCCGAGACGTTGCCGTCCATGAAAAGGGATGATTTGTTCGCAGAATCCCTCATCCAGCCGCTGGAATAATCCCAGCAGAACTCTGCAAGGGAAGCATCCCTCATCTTCCGGAGGACGGTCTTCTCGCACTCGCTGAGCACATTGAGGCCGACGAAAACGAAGCTGTCGGACCTCGGGAATTTCCCCTTCAGGACATCTACGGCAGATTTGGAGGCGACTTCCTCCGCCAGGGTCCGGTACACCATCCCCTCATAAGAAAGCCCCTCGGCGGCAAGGCTTTCCCTGAATTCAAGATATAGCGGATGAAGGATATTCCACACCGAGAGGAACCTTCCCTTCACGGATTCCGCGTCATCCGCATCGGACAACTTGAAGTTACCTGCGAACCTGAGCATGGCGCTCCTCTGCTCTCCTTCTTCCATCCACGAGAAATCATCCTGGAGAGCCTTGAAATCGGAAACGTTGGTGAAAATCTTCCTCTCATCCACCAGATACCGGTCCACATCGGAAAAATCGTTGAGGATGACATCTCCCCAGAAGATAAACTCATCAAGGGATTCCGCAGTGGGATTCAGCGACTTGTAACAATCGTACAATTTGAGCAGGAGGGTCACCCTGTCGGTAGGACGGGCCTGCGCCGCGGCATAGAAGAAATCGTTGATAGTCAAGAGTTCCGGACAAACGAGAGTCCGGCCGGCCGCAGCGGCTTCATCGCAGAGGTATTTCCGGAAAAAGACCATCGCCCTCCTGTTGGGGAACACGAAACACCTCCTGGAGACATTGCCGTCAACGGAGAAATAATGTGATGCGACTTGTTTTAGGAAAGGAGTCATTTCTTCACTATTTTCACTTCTTTCGGAGCCTTTATACGTGAAACGACCTTGCCGTCGGCGCCAGCCTTGTGAGATATCTCTATCACGCCGTACGGAGTAGGGAATGTCCCCTCAACCCACTCCAGGTTTCCGAGATGGGGCTCGATGGCCACCTTGCGGCATCCTGGCTCGAGAACCTTCACCCCAAGCACATGCCTGCTGAGCCATACGGTAGGACCGGACGCCCACCCGTGACAGAACGAGTGGCGGAAGCCTTTATAGCAGTAGTCCCCGTAGGTCCTGTGCACATCCACCTTCCCCTCCGGTACGAGTTCGTCTATCCTCGCTGCATTTTCCATCCAGGCGATGTCAAAATCCTCCCAGAAAGAGGTCGCTCCCAGATCGAGCATCCCTCCCCAATACTCTGACATAATATCCATAGCTTCCCTGTAATTCCCTGAAAGGGCCAGGGCCTCAAGCATGTAGTAGCCGTAGAATGTGGAGAACCCCCGGGCGCCTCCAGGCAGTATGGTTCCCTGCGCAGTCTCGGATGGATCGGCCATTCCAGCTATCACATTCAGGGCGGCCGCCTGCTTGGAAGAGTTGAAATCCCTGGGGGCCGCCTTCATCTTCCGGGAAACCTCCCTGCATTTTTCAGCAATAGCCTCTTCTCCCCAGATTCCGCACAATGCGGCCCCGGTGTCGAACCCAGTAGCCATCAGGGCCTGCAGGCCGGAGTCTATACCCTTGGGGTTATCCGAGGACGGCCAGTCAAGGAAACGCGACGGGAGCGTCTCCTGCCCGTTTTCGTCCACATATTTGAAAAGATTCTCCAGAAGGCGGAGCACATAGTCCTTCTGTTCATCAAGATATGTCCTGTCTCCCGTGTACATATACCACTGCCGGTGGGTTATCATCCACCATATGGAGTAACTGGAGATGCCGCACATCCATGTTTCCGGGCCGTAACAGTCCCTGGAAAGGTCTAGGCTCCTGTTAACCACGTCATTGGCCCCGAAAACGGCCGCGATGGTAAGGACTTCGGGATTGATGTCGCCGGTCCACACCAGCCTGTCCCGTTTGATTCCGTCCCAAAGGTATTGTTGCATATTGAGATGCACGGTGTAGGCGCCAGTCATCCAGATATCGTTCAAACGCGGATCGCTGCACCTGAAAGAACCGAGATACGGGATATCCCTCCTCTTGAACGAGGCACGCACCTCCTGCAGCAGAAGTTCGGTATTCTCTCCGAGGACGTCGATCCGGGCGAACCTGAACCCCGAATTTCCCACCTCGGCCACTCCTAGCCAGGGCAGTTCAACGGTAAAGTCCCGCATCGCGTGGTCGTTGGTGGCCCCGTTCTCCCCGTTAATGTCGCACATCGCTTCCGAAACCGACTCTCCGAAACGCACCCTTACCTTCACCGTCCTGCTCGGAGACTGCCCCGTGACGATCTGCAGTCCTCCCTGGAGTTCCCTTCCGAAATCCAGGAGGATGGAATTCATACCCTTTCCGTTGGACATCCTGCAATATCCGACGCCGTTCAGGACCGCCTGTCCGAAACCGTTCTTGAGCAGCACGTCTTCATCCTGCATCGACGCCCCGGCCGTGCTTTCCTTCCAAACGATCCTTTCCGGGAGGATATAGGAAACCACCCTGTCATCGGATGCAAGGGGTTCAGAGCCCCAGGCAGGAACGGCATTGAAGTCTCCCCCTGACGGTTTCTTCCCGCTGCGGGGAGCGCAGGAGAAGATGGTGGAGAAAAGCAAAACGGCTGTCAGCGTGCGGAATGCGGATCTCATATCAGTCTTATTCAATATTGACAATCGTACATTTACAAATATACCGAAAAATAAAGTTATATTTGTATAAAACTTGAATCTAAATGGAAGACGACAACAGGAAATTATATCCGATGCTGATGCTGCCCGTGGACCCGAAAAGGTCAGGGAACGAAGTATATACCCTGGCGGACCTGGGAGCGATTGATACCATGGTGGACAACGGCTGGCTCGGAGGCAATTCCATGGGGGAAATCATGGAAACCTACCTCGACAGGGTATCCGGGGAGAACCCCTTTGAATTCTACGGCACCCAGTTCCCCGTGCTGGTCAAGACGATAAAGACGGAGGAAACCACTCCCGTGAGGGTTAACGTGGGTGACGAAGAAGCTGAGCAGAGGTATGATTCTTTCGGCAAGACCGCGCTGTGGTACATCGGTTCCGCCGCCCCAGGGGCGAAGGTTTACATGGGTTTCAAGGATGACATATCCGCCGCCGAACTCTATCAAAGATGCCTGATGGGAGATGTCCTCTCCCTTCTCAACGAGATTGAACCTGCAGAAGGAGATGCTTTCCTCATTCCCCCGGGGACAGCCTACGCTGCCGGGCCCGGACTGGACATCATTGAAATAAGCGAGGCTTCGGAACTGTCCCTGAGGCTCAGCGGAGAGGATTCCCACCAGGAAATGGAAGAAGTGTTCGACCTTGTGGACATGAAAGCCTGGGACCCTTCCAACCATATCCACTCCACGGATGTTGCCCGGCCCGCAGGAGACCTTGCAGCCGTACCCCAGTTCCATGCAGCCCGTATAGTCCTCGACGAGGCGTTGCACATATTCTCAAGGGATTGTTTCAGCGTCTATCACTGCGTCAAGGGAAAGGTATCGGTGCAGGTGCCTGAAGGCGATGCCATGAAGGGCTACGAACTGCCGGCAGGACGCTCCATGCTCGTTCCCGACGATGTGGATGAATTCTACCTCGTCCCTTCAGAAAAGGGATCCATCCTGCTCGAGGCATACATGGACCACAGGAGCGAGACCGACACGTATCTTTCCAAACAATAAACATCTCTTGCAATGGACCTTGTAAGACTTGACAAATATCTCTGGGCCATCAGGGCCTTCAAATCCAGGAACGATGCCACCGAGGCCTGCAAAGGCAACAAAGTGCACGTCAACGACACCGTCGCGAAGCCTTCCAAGATGATAAAGGTCGGGGACATGCTCTCGGTCAGGAAGGGTCCGGTCATGTTCACCTACAGGGTGAAAGCATTGATTGAGAACCGGGTGGGGGCCAAGCTCGTGCCCGACTACGCCGAGGACCTGACTCCGCAGGCGGAACTCGACAAGATGCACGCCCCGTCAGAAACATTCTTCGTCCGCCGCGACCGCGGAGCCGGGCGCCCGACAAAGAGGGACAGGCGCATCATGGACGAAATGATGGACAACCTGAACTATTCCGAAGACGCCGACTTCGGCGAGGACTTCTGAGAATCCCCCATCCACCTGTCCTTTTCCGCCGTTTTCCTGTGCTTCCCGGCGGCATTCCAGCGGCCATAGACTTCACTTACGTTTCCCGCAGTGAGGAAATAGTCAATCTGCCTGGTTTTCAGGTAGCCCATCAGCGATGAGAATTCGTTGGTGGTGAGAAGGGTCAGTATTTCAACTTTTTCTTCACCGCTGTATCCGCCTTTGAGGGTATAGAGGCTGCAGCCCCTGTTCAGGGTATTGATGATATAGTCCCGTATCTCCTCATGACGGTCGGAAATAAGGCATACCCGTTTCTTCCTGTTCAGGCTCGCCGTGTAGAAATCCACAACTATACCATTTATCCATGTGCCGATTATGCCCAGGACTACCATGCGGAAAGGATTGATTGCAAAAGCGGTGCAGCAAATTACGACTCCCGCTACGGTGACGGAAGTGCCGATATCGAAATGGAGGTATTTGTTGACTATTTTCGCAAGGATATCCAAGCCTCCGGTGGATGCGTTGATATTGAAAAGGATAGCTTGGGAGATGCTTAGCATAAGGACGAAACACAGGAGGTCCAGCCAGGGATCGCCCATTACGGAAGTCTCACCGGGAGCCAGCAGCTGGTCGTTGGGCTTGATCCAGGCCCAAAGGTCCATGAGCGGACCGAGTATCAACGCGGTATAGACGGTCTTGGCTCCGAACTCTCGCCCGATGAGCACCCAAGCTAGCACGAGGAGGAAAGCATTTATGATCAGAACCATGGTGGAAACTTTCATCTGGATTCCCATGCCCTCGAGTATGGCGGTCAGGACTATGGACAGACCGGATATGCTTCCGATGATAAGTTTGCTGGGAACCAGGAAATAATAGACTGCGGCGGCCCCTACCATCATTCCGGCTGTCATGATTATGAATTCCTTCCAGAATTTCCAAGTGCCGAGCTGGCTAAATATCGCATTCATCTTACTTAAGTTTCGATATTCACTGAATTCATCTGCTAATATATGAATTTTTATTGTATTCAAACGTTTTTCTTTTAATTTTCAACTGTTTTTCACTTTTTCCTTTATCAAAAGCACCAGGACACACGTCAATCCACGCCATTTTCTCCTTTTCAGAGGATATTTGCTATATTTGTCCCGCAAAACAACCTTGATATGCCACAGACACCATCAATACCAAAGGGTACAAGGGATTTCGGACAGACCGAGACTGCCCGCAGGAACTATATTTTCGAAACGATCAAGGGAGTTTTCCGTACTTTCGGCTATTCCCAGATCGAGACTCCGGCCATGGAAAACCTCTCAACCCTGATGGGCAAATACGGGGACGAAGGCGACAAGCTCCTATTCCGGATACTCAATTCGGGAGATGCCTTCAAGGACGTCGACCCGGACGCGATGCGCAGCTCAGACTCCGCCGCGATCACCAGGGCTGTCTGTGAAAAAGGCCTGAGATACGACCTAACGGTCCCATTCGCCCGTTATGTAGTCCAGCACAGGAACGACCTCACCTTCCCTTTCAAGAGGTTCCAGATCCAGCCCGTCTGGAGGGCCGACCGTCCCCAGAAAGGACGCTACCGCGAATTCTGGCAGTGCGACGTGGACGTCATCGGCAGCGCCTCGCAGCTGAACGAGCTGGAGCTGGTCCAGATGGTCGACAAGGTTTTCGGGCTCCTTGGCGTCAGGGTGACCGTCAAGATCAACAACCGCAAGGTACTCACAGGCCTTGCCGAGATCTGCGGTTTCCCCGACAAGGTGGTGGATATCACCGTCGCCATTGACAAACTCGACAAGATCGGCCTGGATGCTGTGAAAGAAGAAATGCTCGGGAAGGGACTCTCCCCTGAGGCCATAGCCGTTGTCGAGCCGGTGCTGCAACTTTCGGGTTCCACTGCTGATAAGATCGCCGTCATGCGTTCCCTGATGGACGGAGGTTCGGCTTCAGGAATTGTCTCGCAGACGGGCATCAAGGGCCTTGACGAGCTGGAGGAGCTCTTCGGCCTCGTCGAAGCTGCCGGGATCACTTCTCCCGTCGAAATGGACCTGTCCCTCGCCCGCGGCCTCAACTACTACACCGGAGCTATCTTCGAGGTTAAGGCCAGGGACTTCGAGATAGGAAGCATCTGTGGCGGAGGACGTTATGACAACCTTACCGGAATCTTCGGCCTTCCCGGAATGTCCGGAGTCGGCATCTCTTTCGGTGCTGACAGGATATACGATGTCCTTACCGGACTGGGCCTGTTCCCAGACAGCCTCAGCACAGCCACCACGCTGCTGTTCGCCAATATGGGTCCCGAGGAGACCAGGTACATAATCCCCATAGCCAAGTCCCTCAGGGACAACGGTATTTCTGTGGAAATCTGGCCGGAGGCGTCAAAACTGAAAAAGCAGTTCGACTATGCCTCCCGCAAAGCCATCCCCTTCATCTCCATCACCGGAGCAGAGGAGGCCGCCCGTGGAGAGATCAACATAAAGAACCTGGGCACCGGAGAGCAGCAGTCTTTCCCCGCCACCGACACTGGTGCAATATCGGCTTTCCTGCTAGCCTGAGCAAGAAAATTTGTTTTTTAAAAAATAATCTCTACCTTTGCACTCCACATCGCGGGGTAGAGCAGTCGGTAGCTCGTCGGGCTCATAACCCGGAGGTCGCAGGTTCGAGTCCTGCCCCCGCTACTAAAAACGATGGTTGCCTTTTGGCAGCCATCGTTTTTATTGGCAGGACG
>Ga0256405_10010674_pt1 | contig 12017 bp, 13 predicted proteins | sample RumenRJG_02DNA_FD_189096 | JGI IMG/M metagenome (GOLD analysis project Ga0256405, IMG submission 189096) | Bovine rumen microbial communities from Lethbridge, Alberta, Canada - RJG_02 | ecosystem: Host-associated > Mammals > Digestive system > Stomach > Rumen | place: Canada: Alberta...
CCCTCACGATAAGATTTGCATATCTTGGCATACTTCACACCGTTTTTTATGTCATATCCTATATACATGTCGTTCCCCCACGCTGTAGTTCAAAATATTTCTAACTACATTATAGCACATATACGGATATATGGGAAGAGGAACTATCTGAATTATAGATGTTTCAAGGGGTTTGAGGAATATATGTTGAATGTATGTAGAAAAACACAGAGGGAACTATAGATAATGCATAAATCTATGAGAAAGTTTCTCTTGGGTTTTTCTCCCGTGTACTTGAGTGTTATTTTGCCTTCGACCTGCTCGCAAGCAGTGATATCTGCAGAACTGAATTCATAGGCAGCATCGTCCGTCGTGTTGAGTGGAAGAGAAATCAGGATGACACTGTCTTCTTTGATATTCTCGTCTTCGATGCTCTGCTGGCCGGTGCTGTCATCCCATTTTGAGAACTCCAGCGTGACACGCTTCTTGTGCACTGTTGATGGTATATTTGAGGCTAGTGTCCCGCCTCGTTCATATCCATAATAATTGCCCGATATGCAGTCATCTGCGTTGTCATCGTCAGTTGGCGTAGCCACCGCTACGCCGCCCTCCTCTTCCTAGCATCTGACTACATCTCGAACAATTATTTTTATGTTTCTGAACGAGGTGGGACACTAGGTCACTTATGGTAACGAATTTCGTATCTGCTTCGTATTTGCTATATACATCACATTCATTAGCTTTATCAGGCAGGCTATTTTCTATGTCACTGCAACCTTTTCTTATCACATTAAGGGTCTTGATCAGATACTTCTTGGTTGCCATCCTGTTCAAACGAGAGTAGATGTCATCTATTACGACTTTCAGGTCGTTGATGGCAACGCTTTTCTTTGTTGCGTCTTCGGCCACTGCTGTCACCTTCCTGTATTATTCGAGAGTGTTTTTGATGGTAACTACGATATTAGCATTGCCAATAGCTGAAGCGATGGCAGTCGGAGTAAGTTCCTGGATGCCGTTCTCGACCGGCTGGATGCGCTTCTCGTTCTCGTACTCCGTCTCGCGGATGCGGGGAGTGAGAACCTCGCCCTTGTTGTTGATGCGCTTCTCAGCATGGGCTGTGATTGCGTAACCGGAGCCAAGGCGCTTGTACATCTCGAAGGAGGACATGTTCGTCTCCTCGTAGTCCACCGTGTCCTTGCCCCAGGCACGATCGATAACGCCTGCCGTCGTGATGAAGTCAAAAGCGTTGGTCATCGTGATGCTGGTCTCTGCGAGAGCCTCACGGAGCGTCTCTACATCCTTTGCGTACAAAGGCAGGGACTTCGTTACATCCGTGTTCACAACGAGCTTGCGCCAGTAATCCTCATTGAAGGGGGAATAAGGAGGAACCGAAGCCGTCGTGCCGGTAAGGCAGAAGTGCTGTTCCGTCCTCTCGACAACACCGTCCATGTTCTTGTCGCGGCCGATCGTGTAGAGGCCGGAATACAGGACGCCAACGGGGATCTCGTAAGCCTCCGGGGAAGCCGTGACATCAACTCCGTTTGCATCCACGATGGAGAGGATAAAGGTGTTGTTGTACTCGTTGCCGTTGACGAGCTTGATCAGGTCAACCAGCTTGGAATTGAAGGAGATGCTGCGGTCCTGCGCGAGCTTGATGGTCGTGCTGAGGACTCCGCCCGTCACACTGGAGACGCGGCCGGCCTTCTTCTCCGCGATGGTTGCACGGCTGGTCGGCTTGTAGAAGGTGATCTCCTCGCGGCCATGGGTGCCGTCATTCCCTTGTTGAACTCTTCGAGCCCTGCGAACGCCATATTCTAACCTCCAATTCAGTATTCAATGTTCTGTATTCTACGGAGGGAAGATTCCCTTCCGTAAACTGCGTCCAGAAGGCGGTCGGCCCCGTGCGCACGTCGCGCCGCTCCTGACGAATACCATTGCGTTTATCTTCCAGATGAAACGCGGTCAGGAGCGGTCGCTCCTTTTCAGTCGTTTGACCCTATTGCCGAACCTGCCGCGCCCACAGCTTTGCCTATTGCCATCCCGGCAGTAAGAGTTCCTCCTGCAAGTAATGCGATACTGGCTTCGTTCGTAAGGGAATTGTCATTTTTGAAGAAGAGTGAGCCAATGCTACCCATCGTAGACATCGCTCCGTCAGTTCCGCGGAACCTCGTTACTCCGAGAGCCGTGGCGCGGGCGCTGGCGGTCTGATTGAGAACGTCCAGGATACCGGCATGCATCTCCCCGACTCCCCAGGCTTCGCTCATTATGTTTTCGACTTCTTCTTTGGAGAAATCTGTATCAGGCGACATTGCCAAGCCTTGCCGGATCATATGCTCCTCTTTGGCAATTCCTTTGCCGTAGTCATTGAGGACTTTTGTCTTGACAGCGTTGGTCTTGGTCAGCATACCGTTCAATGCTTTGTCGTATGCTTCTTTTGCCTCCGGCGAGGCGCCCTCCTGAGGTATGCCGTATTGCTCCTGATACGCCCTTATCGAGGCTTAGCCCGCGACAAGCCTCTCAACCTTGTCTGCTTCAATGGGGCAGGGCTCCCGTTCCGGAGCCAGGTCATTCTGCAGAAGGTAGCAGGACCTCCCGTAAGGGCATCCGCCCCCTTTGCAGATGATAGGTACGCGGGCATAAGTTCCGTGCTTCAGCGAATTGATTGCTTTCGCCGCCCGCTTCGCCTGCACACCCTTCGAGGAATACTGCCAGCTGTTCCTCTGATCCAAAGAGGCAATCAGCTCCCGGCACTTCTCTTCCGCCGCGGTCGCCACCTTGGAGTCATCGATAACCATGTCGTCCCTGCCCAGGTCCACAATCATGTCGTCGCTGTTGCCATTACTTTCTTTTTTAGCCACTGTTCCTATTCGCACCTCCCAACATCCTGTTGCTGATGCGGTACATCCCTGCCGTGAAGTGGTACACGATCTCGTCCGTCTCCGAGGCATAGAACTCGGACTCCACATGCACCCGCTTCAGGAGATACCTTTCGTTCCGCAGTTCCGTAATATCCTCAAAATAGCCGGAAGCCGACACAAAATTCCCCTCAACGGAGAAAACGGGCGGCTTTTTGGACTCATCCACAGAGACAGAGAACTCGAACCTGCCCTCCACCGGCTCGCTGCTGCCATTGACGTATACTTGTGACACGCTTTAGCCCCCCTCTTAGTCAAGTATAAGATATTCCCTAATCCGTTACTAAGTGTTTCTACGAATTGTATTACGCAGGGCGGGGGTGGTTATAATAAAATAAGCCGACACCCGTTTATGAGTGTCGGCCTTTTTATATGTTTCTTAAACTAAGGTATAGTCTCCGAATATCTTCCTAAACAATTCATCATAGAAATCGTTAGATGGCATTTCTGTTAGTCCAGAAAGCTCTTTCTCAAGATCAATAGTGAATTCCGCCATGCGACGCCCGCTGACAAGAACGAAATAATAAGGCATTTTCATGATAGATTCCATAGCCCGGCCATAGTCTTTTGGTGTATTGTCGAGCCCGTTCAAGAAACTTATTGCGATTGCAAGCTCGTTTTTCAATATAAACCTCTGATTTCCGTTTATTGTCATTTTTATCGCCCCCTTGTACATATTGTGACAAGTTATAGGGTAAATGTCAAGAAGATTCCGAAAAATTATTATGAAAAATAAATTCAATATAATATTCTGATAATTCCTATGGGGAAATAAAAATCGCATACCAATTCCGAGGACCGGGTACTCTATTGAATTTTTCAGATTCTGGAACTTTTGCCCCGGGGGTAGTTCTCACAAAAAGAAAAAGCCGACGTATCAAAACGTCGGCTTGCTGGTTAAGCATTCAGTCCACAACGACATAGTCTCCGAATATCTTTTTGAGCAACTCGTTCAAAAATTCGTCCGACGGCTTTTTTGTTAACCCTGAAAGCTCTTTCTCAAGATCTACAGTAAACTCTATCATGCGCCGCCCACTGACAAGGACGAAGTAATACGGCATCTTCATAATGGACTCCATGGCATGGGTGTAGTCTTTTTCGGCAGAGCCAAGTCCATTTAGGAGTGTTGCTGCAATCCTAAGCTCATTCTTCAAAATAAATTCCTGATTCCCATTTATTTTCAAGATGTTCTTTTCTTTATTAGGCGTAGTCATTATAATCGCATCCTTTCTCTTTAGCACACAAATCATCTTACGATTATAGTTTACCAAAAAAGAAGTAGAATGTCAAGAAGATTCTGGAAATTTTTCCTATAGGGAAATAAAAAATGCAAAATTTTTTCGAGGGACCAGGTACTCTATTGAAATTTTTCAGGTTTCGGGATTTCTGCCCCGGGGGGTAGTTCTCGTAAAATCTGACCGAAAACGGCGGTTCCGTTGATGTTTTCAAGGAGGTGAAAACATGGGTGACGATTTCGAGCAGATCCTCGATTTGAATGAGGACATGCGCGTGGTCGACCTGGTTACCATTTGGCATAACCGGGGATATGCCATTCATCGTAATGATGATGGCAGTATCACGGCCACAGTGTCGTGGCGCGAAGACGAGGTTCTCCTCGTTGGAGCACCTGCTGCTGAATAAGATTCGGGGTAGGAGAACCTGGCAACAGAAGCTCTCCTGGGGTAAGAGACGAACCCAGTGGTATGAGTTCCACGTTAACAAAAACAACGAGTCAAATAAAAAAAGAAAGGCGCTCATAGATCAAATGGGTCGGCGCCAACTGGATTCTGTCGTGCTGGTGGAACTTCGTAGAGGTATTTTTTGAGGAGGAAAACACCATGAACAATCAGAACAACGCTGCCGCTAACAACCAGGATGCCAGCAAGGAGGCCAATGTCATGTCCAATAACACTACCAACACTGCCGCTTTCTTTTCTGTTAACAATGCCCGTGTTGCGGGAGCTGCTCCCTTCACCCTGCTTGGCGCAGGGCTCGCGGCAGGTGCAGAGCTCTGCTGCAAGGCCGCCGAGTTCATCGGCGGCGATCAGGTGTCCCGTGCACCTGGTTACGGCTACTTGGCCGCCCGTGTTACGGGTGCCGTTTTGAGCATCAATACCTCTGACGCCATTGCTGCTGCCAAGGCAAAGATGGCTGCCAAGAAGGAGGAGAAGGGCGACCACTCCGATATGGTGGAGTGGAAGAAGGGCCGTTGGGTTCCTTCTGCCAAGGCTCAGGAAGCTGCCAAGAAGGCCGGGTATGAGCAGGCTTTCCTGCCTCATATGTATAAGGCAGCCAACTGGATTATCCGCGTCGCCAAGGAAGGTGGCGACAAGGTATACTCCAGCGCTCAGGGCGAAACCCACAGCTACCTTGGTTGGACCTTCAAGACAATCTTCCGCCATGCAGATTACATGGAAGGCAAAGGCGTGAAGAATGCCAAGAGCGCTGAAAAGCTGGCTGAATACTTCGGTCAGGCTTGCAAGCACTCCAAGGTAGAGGCCGATAAGCTGCCTACCTGGGAGCAGGTCTGTGCAGCCGTACAGGCTGAGCAGAAGCTGGCCAAGGAAGGCGCCGCCGAGGAGCGCATCACGGTAGAGGGTAAGGAAACCCTTGCCGAGGAGATGAAGGAGGAAATAGCAATGTTGGAGGAGCTCCCTGGCCAGGAGGTCAGGGATGGCCGCGCTCCTAAGACTGCTGCTAAGTATGACATTAAGGCTTTGGTTCGCAAAGCTGGCGTGTCCCGTCTGAAGGCAGACAACGCTTATGAGGTGGCTGAAAAAGCAAAAGCCGCCTTTGAAGCGAAGAAGCTGACTGACGACGAATTCCAGTTCGTCGTTGAAGCTTGCATCGCCAAAGACGGCGGTGACCCAGAAGAGTTCTACGCTCTCATGGGTGAAAACTGACCTGTTCCAGCAGGTCTGCGGAGTACAATAACCCCCACACTCAACAGGGTTATTGTACTCCTTCTTTATATGTTTTGTCAATCATTTTGAGCTGACCTATCGGCATATACGGGGAGAAGGAGAATCTGTTATCATGTCCAAACTTTACACTCGTACTCAGGTTGAAGAGATCATTGCAGGTCTTATGGCACAGGAGAAGCATCCTAGCTTCTCTTGTGTAAACCTGAAGGTTCTCAGCCGTCCCGTCAAGCAGGATGACAGGAGTAAGGTAGTCGTTACTACGGTGACGGCTGCCAAGGATGTCGCAGAGTACAATCGTAGCTCTGACGGCATCCGCCTGTACTCTGTCGCTAAGGTCCGCATTGGTGAAGTAATTAAGCCGGTCAAGCGCTTCACCTTCTCTGAGCTTCACCTTATGGTGAATGCTTACGGTAAGATCGGCAAGGAGGCTGTCCAGCCTGCAGCGTGGATGTTTAATGCCACGTTTGTATATGATACCGTTAATTGTCATTGGTATGCATACTCCCGCAGGGAGGGCAAGGACTTCTTCTACCAGCTTGATGGTGCGCTGGTAGAAATCTCCTTGGAGGAGTGGACCAAGCATGTTAAGCATGGGTTGATCTACAATGACTGCAGCGCCATCACCGGCAGCTACGCCTCAGCCGGCAATATGAAGCGTCACAAGCTCGTGTGCTCCTGCATGAGCGAGAATGGCCTTAACGCCCTGGCCAGGAGCATCAGGGCAACGGGTGGTATTTCTATGCTTTATACCAACCCTGAGCGCCTGGCTACTCCGAAAGCTGTAGCACAGGCAGGCGTGCGTGAGTCCGCTCCGTACACCGCAAGCTTTGCCGGCCCTCGCGTCCGCGCGGTTGCCTTTTACATGGGCAAGTGGAAGCTGAGGGATGTGGTTACTGGAGAGCTCTTTGAGGGCTCCGATGGCCATGCCATTGTTAACGGCGAACTTTATCGCCGTTGGATGGAAGAGCTTGGTCATCAGGTGATGACCGAAGAAGCCACTACTGGCATCACCATCCAGTTCCGGCCCTTTTCTATTAAGGGCGTATCTACCTCTATGCCGAGCTGGGGCATGGAGGATATGATTCTCAACCCGGACTGTGTTTGCCATGCTGCAGAGGTCGAGTTCATCCGGGCAAGCGAGGCAACTCGTGACCAGCAGAAGGCCTTTGAGGCGGCTTTTGAGAGCAAAGGAACAAAGGGTGATTATGCCGGCAAGACTGTTGTTGTCGTTTATGATGATGACATCAAGTTCGACAAGGAGCATCCCGAGAACTTTGACTTCAAACAGGTTGACATTCTTGCCGATCTGGATGCCGAAAAGGCTGAACAGGATTTGAGGAAGTCTTCCTGCCTCGAAATCCTGAAGCTTTTCAGGAAGAAAGAGTCTGCATGGCGGAATGGGATGGGAACGTCCACGCAGATTCTTCAGAGCTTTATTCCCATCTGCCCGAGCCTCAAGGCCATCATGAGGATTGGGTTCCGTGCTCAGATGGCAATGTCCGTAGAGGACATCGTGAGAGAGGAAGCTCGTTCCGTAACCAGCCAGGATGTGCTCTCCTCCATCAAGCAGGCTCGTCCTGTTGAGGCCGATGAGGCCGCCGAGATGTCTCTTACGGATGCTGAGAAGTCTGTCCTTGCCAATAATGACTACGGCATGAACGTAGTCCAGTTGGCAGAGCTTCTCGCTCCTTCTTATTGCCGCGAGAAGGATGCAGCCTTGTTCAAGGATGAACTCAAGGCAGCGTGCAAGGCTGGTAAGTCCCGTGCTGATAAGGTGCGGGTGCCGATGGACGGAACGGATTTCGTCCTTGTCCCTGACTTCGGAGCATTTTATGGTCAGGGCATCTTCGGTCTCACCGGGGATGGCAAGTATAAGTGCTACGGCAATCTTCTCAACAAGCTTGGGGTTGAGGAAGTTGCTGGCGTGAAATATCCCAAGCAGCATATCCGTGAGGTTGCTCGCCTTGCGGTGCAGAGTGAGGAAGAGACTGCAATGGCTCTTGCCGGGCATAAGTATGCAGCGAAAGTCGCATATCTTTATGCTTGCCTCTCTGAGGCAGCTCTGATTATCCCCTGCGCTGCCAGCTTTATGAACCAGGAAGCCGGCTTGGACTGTGATGGCGATGAACTCTTTGCCATGCTGGTCCTGAACGCAAAGCAGCGGGATGCCCGCCTTGCTGCTATTGATTGGAGCAAGGGCGCACAGGCTATGGCTGAGTATGTCAAGATTCAGTTGGCATACTATGCCGGCCTGCTCCTCAGTCTTGTGGTTGACATCGACCCGGACGCCGAGGACAAGCTTGCTAATAAGGCAAGCAAGAAGCTGAAGGAGGCATCCAACAGCATCGCCAGTGAAGCACCCAATCCCACCGTCAATCATGACGAGTATTGGAAGGGCGTTAAGCTTGGTGAAAACATGCCTACCCGTCAGGAGGTAGCAGGCTGGAAGCCTATCAATCCTGGCAATGAGGCAAGCATCAGGAATATCCTGAATGCGAACCTGGATGTCGGCGTCGTCACTGTTATCCACCTCATCTTCTCTGACTTGTATTTCAAGCTCAAGAACATGGAGGGCAAAGCTGACGAAGAGCTCCCCGCAAAGGAGCTCATGACCCTGAAGGTTGCAAAGGCCATCATGGTCAGCGTGTTCAAGAACAAGGAAGTTCCTGGGCAGAAGTACGATGCACTCACCTATGAGAAGGGGTGGAATGGTCTTGATACGGTAAAACTCGATATCAACGAGTATCATCGCATCATTGCCAGCGCTCGTACTATGGAGCTCAACCGCGTCAATATGATGAGCTTCTTCTATGACCTTGTGGCTAATGGCCGCATGGCACAGGAGTTCACCATTGATGCTTGCAAGACTCTCATGAAGGTCGCAAACATCGAGTACGCTGAGCTTCTGCGCAAGTATGTGAAGCTCCTGTCCCGTCAGAAGGATATGGATGTGGACTTTGCATACGGTGACAAGGATAGCCATGTCGAGATTGTCGAGCCTAAACTTGGCAATGAGACTAAGGTTGTCACCAAACAGGTTCTCAATGAGCATGCGCAGCTCATTGATGAAGTTGAGCAGATCGTGGTCCGTGACTGGGCTTATGACCTCAAGTACGAGGGCTATAAGGCTATCACTGCTGCAATCCGCCCGCTTCTCAATATCAAGCCGGCATTTGATGCTGACCTGATTGAGAGCCTGGTCAACATGGCTACCAGCTATCCTGAGGCAGCCAAACTCGCTGATTTCTTCAAGGTGGTCTACATGCACCTGAATTCCGCACAGGAGCAGGCTATGCGTAAGGCTATCGAAGGAATCAGGGATGAGCATGAAGTGGCTTTGGCCAAAGGTGAAGTTAAGACTGATCATGCTGGTTTCTTCAACGGCATTGGCAGCACTCTTCGTCGTGGTCTGAAGAACTTCGCTCACAGCCTCCGTCTCCGTGGTCTGAGCGCTGATGAAGTTGCCGCACTTGAGGCTGCATTGCTTATCTCTCTTGCTTACAAGCAGAAGACTGGCAATGTGGACTCCAAGCTCTCCAGCTTTGCTTATCGTGTCCTGCCCGAAGAGTATATGCGTTTCATTCTGGACTATGTATGTGCAGAAGATGACCGCGTTGCTCGTTACACTGAGGATGCCCTGAAATGGGCAAAGCCCGAGGTTGTTGGCAGCACTGTCTCTTTTGTGGATGGCGAAGGTTATCTCTATGGGGACAAGGTGGCAGAAGCTAAGGACGCTTTGAACGGTGAGTACACTATCTTCGAGGAAGATGGCAAATACATCGCTTCTACGGATGTTCTGAATCTGATGCCGCTGCAGAAAGGCTCCAACACGGTTGTCGTGGAGACGAAGCTGAATGAATGGATGTCCAGCCACATGGATGCCGTCCTTCGCGAGCTTGCTCCGGACAACAAGGGCAAGGCTCGTTATGTCCAGCTCTGGGCCAAGAAGACTCAGGGGCAGGATGGTGACGAGCTCCACGATGTCATTGCAGTAGAGGATGACGGTGAAGCCTATGGTGTTGGCTATTTCCATGTCAACAACCAGGACGAGACTTTCAATCTCTACAACGGTCTTCGTGGCCAGGTGACCAATGTCACCGTTTATGAGAAGCCGACTGGTGAGAAGGTAGCACTTCTTCTGCTCGAAAACTGTGAGCATGCTGATGAGAGTCAGTATGTCGATCCGGTGTTCGAGGAGCTTCCTGTAGACGAGGGATGGGTTGCCGCCGCTGCTCCGGTTGTTAAAGCTAAGAAGTTCGCTTCTCTTAAAGCCGAGGCTCCTGCAGCAGTTGCCGAAGAGGTTGTTGAGCCTGTAGCACCTGCCAAGTTCGAGGCAACAAAAGTAGATGACAAATCTAAGTTTGCCACGGTAGAACTGGAAGACCCGGACATGGATATGTTCGATGACTGGGACTACGGAGAGGAGTGAAGCATAGTTTCGCGCCCTGACAGACGGCGCATAATAGTCTGTCTATTTTTCTTTTTCTGTGGTATAATGAAAGCAGGTGAAGAATATGATTTTTGAGTGGGATGAGGAAAAGAACAAAACGAACATCCAGAAGCACGGCATCTCTTTTGAGCATGCCAAGAAGGTATTTGACGATGAATACCGGATTGAGACAGACATATATTACAGGAACGGCGAGTATCGTTACAATGTGATAGGAATGGTCAGCAAAATCCTGTTCGTCGTATGTACAGACAGGTCTGAAGACGCAATAAGAATCATCAGCGCAAGAAAGGCAACGAAGAAGGAGGAGGCGGCTTATTATGGCGATGATTAGAATGACATCTGAAGAAATAGATGCCATTATGACACCAGAGAGGGTCAGGGAAGAAACAGAACGTGCGAGGAAGATGCCGTTCGTGTATGATCCTGACTGTCCTCCAAGCACTGAGGAAGACCTAAAGAGGTTCCATCGGGTAAAACCTCGCAGAAGAAAAGCATAACAGTTCTATGGCCGTCCGCTTTATGCGGGCGGCTTATTTTATGGGTTGAAATCCCCGGTGGCCATAGAGCCACCGAAATGGCCGCATGGAGATGCCTGCACGAGGCGCGGCTGCTTCTACTGAATCTCCACCCCCCTGCGGGGGACAGGGACGCTGACGGGCGCCCCTTTTTTTATTGGGCCGGCGCCCCCTTTTTCCCCTGCGGGGAAAAGCTTATTTATTTATGCATTTATTCAAACCGCGCCCCCTAACATAAACAGGCGGGGAAATAAATCAACTATCAACTATCAACCGTGGACTTCAACCGCGCCCTCTACCATAAATGGGCGGGAGAGACTCAAAAAGTCAAAACCAAAACAAACACCAAAACAACAACCGCCAAAAACAACAACCGCACCCCATACCATAAAGAGGGTGGTGCTATGTCAAGATTTAAAGCAAATTAAAATGAGAAATTTTCAGCGCAAAGCGAACGCTTGTTTCCTAAGCGGCATTGGTGTCATTGTGTAGTACTTTTTGATATAGCTTTTCAAACTGAGCTGGCGACATATAGGCATCCCTGCGACATGGCCACAGCCTGCAAGCGGAACCTGTCCACCGAAGCAGGAAGGATTTCTGTGCTGGAAGCTCCAGCTATGGCAGCCCTTAGTCATGTCGGACAGCCGGAGGATGTCAGGCAGTCTCTCGTTCATACAATCAGATCATCATCAGATGCTACGAGCAACCCGCACGGCTTGGAAACCGTGCTAAGGATAGCCGGAGCAGTCAAGACAATGGTGGGTGCACGATTTCATTGTGTACCGCCGAAGTCTTGATTGCTCCGGCTTTTTTATTTGGAAAAATTCGGTTCAATCACAATTCTTATGGGATGTGAATATCCACATATATAAATTCATATTTTGTCACAAATTCTCTGGTATGCTTCAGGACTGACATAGAGCCTCTGGCGAAGCGGTTAGCCAGCCTTGCTGCCCCCCCTGAGATTTCGGGACTGGCAGCTCGGCAAGGCTACCACTTCACCCTCTCCATGTCAAACTGCTACGTAATCCCATAGAATTTGCGACTGAGCCAGTAAATCCACCGATCGCAGACAGCCGGAAAAATGGCCGTTGTAGTGGTGGAGTAATTGTTCACTAGCATGCACCACAGATGGCTTCCCTGGCTCTGCCTGAGAATGCCAGCCGTAGAGCCACGATTACGTTCGTGCCGTGTTTTTTTGCAGTGCTTATGAATGACCGGATGATCACAT
>Ga0256405_10010675_pt1 | contig 12017 bp, 7 predicted proteins | sample RumenRJG_02DNA_FD_189096 | JGI IMG/M metagenome (GOLD analysis project Ga0256405, IMG submission 189096) | Bovine rumen microbial communities from Lethbridge, Alberta, Canada - RJG_02 | ecosystem: Host-associated > Mammals > Digestive system > Stomach > Rumen | place: Canada: Alberta | collected...
TCACAATGTACTTTTCTAAAGAACTCACTGACTGTAAAAGTCAGTGCAAAAAAGCTTTAACGCTACTCAGAATCTCTTAGGGGTGTCTGAGTAGTTACTATATTTTTTTTATTATATTAAGAGAATAACTTTATTAACGTTGTAACTTTACTGTTATTGCCTTGTTTTATATGAATTTTGTACCAATAAAACAATGCTATATGAAAATGGTACAATTTACGCACAGCAAAGATTAAAACAAAAGTCTATTCTCTATTGCGCCGCGTAATTTACTATAAACTTTGACTATTGATCACATTAATTTTGTTTTATCTTGTTAATAATGTGATCTTTATCTCAATGAATACGGTTACACACTATTAATCTATCTTGCTTTACTCTACATTTACTAACGTGAAGTTTAGTTATTCTGACTAAATCGCCTTGAACCTTTATCTATCAACTAGTTCACTATAAAGTATAGAGCTTTAGTGAAGATTGTTATTGATTATTTTATAGGATTTTTCAGATATGTGATTGCAAGTGGAATTCCATTTGCTAACATGAGAACTATAATCAGTTTGTCTTCCGTTTGCTTTTGACATATGAATTTTAAATTACATTCTCAATATAAGCCTACAGGCGATCAGCCTGAAGCTATAGAATCCCTGGTTAATGGTTTTAACCAAGGAGATAAATTTCAAACTCTGTTAGGTGTAACCGGATCTGGTAAGACTTTTACCATGGCAAATGTCATTGCAAAGCTTAACAAGCCTACCATGATCCTATCTCACAATAAAACCTTAGCAGCTCAGCTTTACGGTGAGATGAAAGAGTTCTTCCCAGAAAATGCTGTTGAGTACTTTGTCTCATACTATGATTATTATCAGCCAGAAGCTTATGTTCCTTCATCTGATACCTTTATCGAAAAGGATGCTAAGGTAAACGATCACATCGATCAGATGCGTCTTTCTGCAACTAAGGCTTTGATGGAGCGTAAAGATGTTATTGTAGTTTGTTCTGTATCAGCTATTTACGGCTTAGGTGAACCTGAAACTTATTTAAAGATGATGCTGCATGTATCTGTTGGCGAACAGATAACTCAAGAGCAGATCACAAAACGTCTGTCAGATCTTCAATATACAAGAAATGATTTAGGTTTTGCCCGTTCTACCTTTAGAGTAAGGGGAGATGTGATTGATATCTATCCATCTGACTCTGATGGATATGCCGTGAGACTAGAATTATTTGATGATGAGATCGAGTCTATTAAAACCTTTGATCCTCTAACAGGTGAGACTTTCCAAAAGTTAGCCAGAACCACAATCTTTCCAAAAACTCACTATGTAACTCCAAAGAATATTCTTGATCATGCTGTAGAGCAGATAAAAGATGAGTTAAATGACAGATGTCAGTATTTTTTAGAGAACAATAAATTATTAGAAGAGCAGCGTATCCGCGAGAGAACTTCCTATGATATTGAGATGATCAATGAATTAGGTTACTGCTCTGGTATTGAGAACTATTCAAGATATCTAACCGGTAGAAAAGAAGGTGATCCGCCACCTTGTCTGTTTGATTATTTACCAAAAGACGGTCTTTTAATTATCGATGAGTCTCATGTGACAGTACCACAAATTGGCGCTATGTATAAAGGTGACCATTCAAGAAAAGAAAGCTTAGTTAACTTTGGTTTTAGATTACCATCAGCTTATGACAACCGTCCTTTAAAATTTGAAGAGTTTAAAGCTCTGCAACCTAGAACATTATATGTTTCTGCAACTCCAGCAGAGCTAGAGATAAAAGAATCAAGTCAGGTTGTAGAACAGATCATCAGACCTACAGGTCTTTTAGATCCTATTATTGAAGTGCGTCCTGTAGCAACTCAGGTCGATGATGTCATGAGTGAGATTAGAGCGTGTGCCAAACGCAATGAAAGAGTTTTAATCACCACTTTAACTAAGAAGATGGCTGAAGAGCTTACAGCATACTTAAGCGAGCATGATATTAGAGTAAGGTATCTTCACTCTGATATTGATGCTGTAGAGAGAATGGATATTATCCGTGATCTTAGATTAGGTGAGTTTGATGCTTTAGTAGGTATTAACTTATTAAGAGAAGGTCTTGATATGCCTGAAGTCTCCTTAGTTGCAATTTTAGATGCTGATAAAGAAGGTTTTTTGCGTTCATCCCGTTCTTTAATTCAGACCGTAGGTCGAGCTGCCCGTAACGTCAATGGAAAAGCTATCTTCTATGCAGATAAGATAACCGATTCTATGAAAGAAACCATTGAGGTTACCGCCAAAAGACGTGAAATCCAGGAAAAATACAATAAAGACCACGGCATCACTCCACAACAAATCAAGAAAAAGATTGTTGATATTATGGAAGTGGCTCTGCGTGATACTGATTCCTTTAAAGTTCCTGATGAACCTCGCAAGAAGCCTATTTCTCGTAAGGAGTGGGAGAAGAAGAATAATGTCTCTCACATGAGTGCTAAAGAAATCACCAAGAGAATTGATGAGCTTACAGCCTCTATGACTAAATATGCCCGTGATTTGAAGTTCGAAGAGGCAGCCTCTGTTCGTGATGAAATCAATGACTTAAAACAGGCTTTGCTTTTAATGCCTGGAATTGAGGATTAGTAATAGTATTAACAGATATAAAAAGAGCCTCTATTGAGGCTCTTTTTATAGATTCGGTGTAGTTTATTCCTTTGAGTGAATTTGATAATTCTTAGTGGCAACATCAATCATAAATTCAAGTACATTATCAAGATCATCTTCATCAAGCTCAGCTTCAACGTCAACTTTAGCAACTTCAGAAATTGTATTGAGATCTCCTAAAACTTCACGATCGGAGATCTTTTCTAATGAACCGTCTTTGGCATTTACTGTAAGACCTAAGCTCAATCCATAAGATAAGTCAGCTAATGTCTTTAATCGGTCTTGCTTTTCATAAGAGTCGTCAGGCATTGCAAATAAATCCTGATCAGCATTTTCTAATTTCTCTTTAGTATCCATAGCAAGATTAGTCAGAGTAGCAACTAGTGCACCAGGCAAAGGCTGACCATCATTTAAAAGGTTTGAGAAGACACTGATAAAGATCCTACTACCTGGTTCAACGCCTTTAGCAAGCACACCGACCATTAAAGAGAACCATGAGAATTGATTCTCAGTAACACCTGCTTTGGTTAAATCATCTAATACTTTCTTGTAATTTCCGTTCTTTACAGTCATCTTTTATCCTGTGATTTTTTAATTTTACTTTTGCAACTTTGATAGAATTCAGAGTAAAAACTTTGCAGATTATAAATGAAATCTAAATCTCATCTCTTCTGTTTTCTTAAGTTCGTACATTATACATTAAAGTTAAGACCTCGCTTTTTCAAAAGATTTGAAAATAGTCTCACAAGAATGCATAAATTTCGCTTTTTTATATTATAATGCACTCAAGTTTTTTCAGACATCCGAGTGTATGAGACACTTCGCGATGCAATGCTTTTTGACAAATGGAATTTAAAGATGCATCCAATGCTTAATATCGCAGCCCGCGCTGCACGTTCTGCCGGTAATTTAATTGCTCGTAACTTAGGTCAGCAAGGTTCTTTTGAAGTTGAAGAGAAGAACAAGGACGACTTAGTTACAACTATTGATAAACAGTGTGAGAAAGTAATCATCGACACATTGTTAAAGTCATATCGCGATCACAGTGTATTAGCTGAGGAATCTGGTGTAGTTGGTAATCCTGATTCAGAGTATCAGTGGGTAATCGATCCTATCGATGGTACTACTAACTTTGTTAAGGGTATTGCTCATTGCGCAGTATCAATTGCATTACGTCACAATGGTAAAACCGAAGTTGGCGTTGTATTTGATCCAATGTTAAATGAGATGTTTACCGCAGCAAGAGGTGAAGGTGCATTTTTAAATGGCCACAGGATCCGTGTTTCTCCTCGTGATTCATTAGACGGTGCTATTATCGGTACCGCTTTCCCTACAAGATATCGTGACAGAATGCCTGCATATCTTGATCTATTCTCAAGACTAATCGCAAATTGTGCTGACGTACGTCGTATGGGCAGTGCAAGCCTTGATTTATGCTATGTAGCATGTGGTCGTTTTGATGGTTACCTAGAGCAGGGTTTAAAGCCATGGGATTTTGCTGCAGGTGACTTAATCCTACGTGAAGCAGGCGGTATCGTATCAGACTTCATGGGTGAGACTGGTTACGTTAAGAGCGGTAACTTAGTATCAGGTAACCCTAAGATGTTACGTGCATTATTAAAGATCTGCGACGTTCAGAACTTACCTGCAATCTTAAAATAATACTTTTTAGAACACAAAAGAGGGCGCCACAGGCGCCCTTTGCTTATCTAGACTCTCATTTACATCTAGACTTTTTCATCAATACACTTATTTACAACGATCTTTTATACAAAGGCAGTAAATAAGGTCTTTTATTTTTAAAGACATCCTTTTCTTGAGCTAAGAACACTTCAGCTGTAGCAAGACTGTCTACTAGTGCATTATGAGCTTCATAGGCAGGAAAGCCTCTTCTTTCTCTGATAGCAGATAATCTTACATCCTCAACTGAGGAGAGATCATGATGGAGCTTTCTTTCAATTGCCATAGTATCTAAAGAGATAAATGGTAGGGGATCTTTTTTTCTAAGACCTAAAGTGCTTTTAATAAAGTTAGTTTCAATGTACATACAGTGCATTAAAACTAAACCACCTGAGATCTTATCTAAAAGCTCAATCATAGCTGTAACTGGTTCTTTACCTTGCTCTAGCTGTTCTGGAGTGATTTGGTTAATTACAGCAGAATCTTTTTTGATGAATTTTGAGTTATTTACATAGTAATGAAATGAGGTCGTAAAATCGATTATACCTTTTCTCAAACAGATGCCTCCAATAGAAAGAACATAGTCCTTACTAGGATCGATACCTGTTGTTTCAAAGTCAATTGAAGTAAAACGACACTCATCAATAAAGCTGTTGGCGTTTGGTAATTCTCTTTGATAAAAAGCCTTTAAATACTCAGGGCAGTTTTTAGAATTGGAGAACTTTAAACAGCGTCTTCTATGAATCTCAATTGGTGTAAATCTTGAGAAGAGGCTCATTTATAGTACACCTCTGCCTGAAGCAAATCTAAAGGAAGCTGCCTTTTGATGTTTTGCAATAATTCTAAAGGCATCTCTTAAATGATTTCTTTCAAACTGAGATAACTCATCAGGATTTAAGTTATTTGATAGTTTTTCATGATGCTCAATAGCTCTTAACTGATGCTTAAATCTTACATGGTTTAAGAAGGTATAAGCTTCTTTTAACTCCTGATAATCGTCTTCTTTTATAAGCTCTTCTTTTACAGCAGCTTTCATTCTCTCGTAGGTATCGGTACTGTCTGATTTAGCTGCAATTCCGTACACACGGGCAATCTCAATGATGAGATTAATAGCCTGTTTCTTGATATTAAGATAAGGTTTGTTGTCACCATCTTTAGTTAACACAAACTGTCTGAAGGTACCTAATGGAGGAGCTACAGCAGTTGAGATACTGATTAGCGTTGCTAAGAATCTACTGTTGTCGTTGGCTTTTTCAATTAAGTGCTGTCTTAATTGCTTTACTAATGAAGTGTTACCGTACAGGCATCTCATATCTAAGAATACGGAGCTGCATAAGATAGCATCTTCAGTAGTATTTAAAACCCAGTCACTGTAGTACTCTTTCCATTTATCCAAACTTGCAAGCCAGCGTGGGTTATTAGCCATGAAATGACCTTCACAAAGTGAATAGCCACATTTTGCCAGATTCTGATTTACGTAGTCAGCTAATTTTGCAAAGTACTCATGTTCTTCATCTGTAAGTTCACGCTTGGTGATAATGCAGTTATCCTGATCTGATAGGAACTGAACCTCAGAACGCGCTTGAGAGCCTGCTGCAACAAAGGCAAAATCAACAGGTGCAATACCAAACTTCTCTTCACCCATCTTTACAAAAGCTCTGCAGAAAGTATCAGCAATATGGCTCATCACTTTCTGAATGGTATGAGGCTTTACGTTAGTCTGTACCAGTGTCTGAAAGATTTCCTGTTTCTGACTAGATAGCTCAATGATCTTCTCTTCAGTATGAGCTCTTGCAATTTCCTGACACAGGTAAACTGCCTGTAACTGAGAATTCTGTAACAAGCTTGTAGTAGATACCGTACCAAAGACTTTACCGTCTTTTAATACAGGTAAGTTTTTGATGTTGTACATCACCATGATCTCAAGAGCATCAAAGATGGTCTTATCAGCATCAATGGTCATGACATTAGAGGTCATAATGTTGGATATAGGCGCATTGATATCCATGCATTTAGCTACAGCTTTTAAGGTAATGTCTGATTTGGTTACGATACCTAAAAGGTTATCTCCATCCATTACCATCGCAAGATCAGTATTATTCTCGCCTAATTTAATTGCTGTATGACAGATCGTGGTATCAGCAGTGACAATAGCTAAATCATGAGAACAGACTTTTTCGATGCTCTTATTGGATGAGCCCTTTTCATCAGCTGTAACTTCATCAGCATAGTTGTGTGAAGATGACAGTCTTACCCATTCTTTAGCATTGAAGTATTCACCAACTTCTTTGTTCTTTTCAATTAAAAAGTGCAGAACGTTCTTAGGTAATAAGTAGAGCAGGGTATTCTCCAAGAATACTACCTTATAGTCACTTTCACCTTCTTTATCAATCTGAGTAAAACCAAAGGTGTCACCTGCGCCAAATTTAGCGCGCAATGAACCATCTGGCTTATTGCGTTCTTCTACTACACCAGTACGGATCATGAAAAGGCCAGCACCTGCTAGAGTTTCATTATCAAGCTCTTCACCTGGAGTGTGGTAGGTGATCTGAATTTTGGTGGCAGTTGCGTCTTTTTCTAGATCGTTTAATTGAGAGAAAGGGTAGGTATGTGAAATGAATTCGTATATGTTCGGAAGTAATGATTTATCCATGACTGACCTCATTATCCTGCGGTGTAAAATAAAACATCGCTTTTCATAAAGATGTATTTTGTTATATTTTTATAATCTTTAAGTATATGAAAATTGGGCTAATGTTAATGAGACAGACTTTTAAATTTTTGATGATAGTCATAAAAAAATACACCATCAATTTAGTTGATGGTGTATTGAAAAACATTCAAAGATTTTGAACTATTTAATTGACGATTTTATTAGTCAATAAATGGATCTGAATCTCTCTGAGTGTCGATTGATTTAGTTGCAGCAGTTGCTGTTCTCTGAGCAAAACCGCCAGCTCTCTCACTCTTCTCAAAAGGCTTAGCTTCATCATCGTTGCGGCCTGATGGAACATTTGAGTAATCAACTGGTTCTACATTTGGCTCTGAGATGCCTTCGATACCTGCTAAGGTAACATCACGAAGACCGCCTGCCTTTGAAGAATGCTCTACAGAGATTGAATCCTCATTCTTTGATGATGGAACATTTGAGAAGTCTACGTTGTAGTCTTCACCCTGACCCATCTCTTGCTCTGTATAAACTCTTTCAACAGGAGTGTAAGGTTTTACCTCAACAATCTTGCTCTTTGGAGCTACAGGCTTTGGAGGAGTGCTGATCCTTCTTGGCTTTACAGGTGCAGTTGTCTGCTCTGGAGCAGCCTGAGTCTGTGCCTGAGCATTTTCCTTGTTCTGACGACGTGTACGAGGCTCTTTTACCTGCTGTGACTCTTCAGCATTTCTCTTCTGGCGAGACTGCTTAGGAGCACGCTGTGGCTTTGAGTTCTCACGCTCTGCTTCGTTACGAGTGTTACGCTCTTGCTTTTCAGACTTTTCAGCTCTTTCCTGTCTCTCAGGACGCTCAGTCTTAGCTGGACGTGGTTTACGAGCAGGACGATTCTTCTGACCCTCAGTAGTACGAGGACCTCTTGAAGAGTTCTTTCTCTGTCCCTGTCTGCTGTTCTTCTTAGGAGGCTCTTTCTTCTCATTTGAACCGAAGATAGTGCCAAAGAATGACTTGATAGAATCAATTAAAGAAGGCTCGTTGTTCTTAGCCTGCTTACGCTGTGGCTTAGACTCTTTCTTAGGAGCAACCTTAGGAGTTGACATGGTTGATGAGAGAATATCTGCATTGATAGCAGGGGTATCATTAGTATTCTGAGTGATACCTGAGTTCTCTACAACTTTCTTTAAGAAAGGATTCTCTAAGAAGTTTTCTGCCTTTTTACGGTTCTCTTTATCAAGATCGCGTAATACTTCTAAGCTGTTGATGTTGCTTTCTTTGCTAGTTGGAGTCTGAATGCAACGGTTTACAGTGTATTCCTGAGGCATGTAAGTCTTTTCAGGAACAATAGTAATACGAGTCTTAGTTCTCTCTTCAATTGCAGCTAATGCAGCTCTCTTCTCATTTAGAATAAAGGTTGCAACTTCAACTGAAGCAATAGCAAATACGTCACCTGCGTTCTCTTTGTGAGCCTCTTCTTCAATCAGTCTTAAGATTGATAGAGCTAATGATGAGGTATCACGGCAAGTGCCCTGTCCGTTACACATTGGACATACGTGAGAGCTACTCTCCTCTAATGAAGGACGCAGTCTCTGTCTTGACATCTCTAAAAGACCGAAACGAGACAATCTGCTAAACTGAATACGAGCTCTATCCTGACGAACAGCCTCACGCATTCTGTTTTCGATTTCACGCTGGTTCTTTAATGGGCTCATATCGATAAAGTCGATAACAACCAAGCCACCAACGTCACGTAATCTTAACTGACGGGCAATTTCTTCAGCAGCTTCGATGTTGGTCTGAAGAGCAGTCTCTTCAATATCACCACCACGAGTAGCTTTAGCTGAGTTAACGTCGATTGAGGTTAATGCCTCAGTAGGATCGATCACAATAGCGCCACCTGAAGGAAGTCTTACTTCTCTCTTGTAAGCTGTGTCGATCTGGCTTTCAATCTGGAACTTGCTGAATAAAGGAATATCACCATTGTAGAGGTGAACCTTTGAAGCAAACTCTGGACGAACTAACTCAATATAGTGAAGGATCTGCTTGTAAGCATCAGTGCTATCAACCAGAATTTCACCGATATCAGGACGTAAGTAATCACGAATTGCTCTTAAAGCAATGTTTGATTCCTGATGAATTAAGAATGGAGCAGGACGAGTTGCAGCAGCCTGCTTAATCATACCCCATAGCTTAGTTAAAATTGATAAATCCCACTCAAGCTCTTCAGCACTCTTACCAACACCAGCAGTACGTACGATAACGCCCATGCCATCAGGTACAGTAAGACCTTTTAAAGCAGCCTTTAATTCAGTCCTATCCTCACCTTCAATACGGCGTGAAATACCACCAGCACGAGGGTTATTTGGCATTAAAACTAAATAGCTACCAGCTAAAGAAACGAAAGTAGTAAGAGCTGCACCCTTAAGACCACGCTCTTCTTTTTCGATCTGAACAATAACTTCCTGACCTTCTTTTAAGGCAGAACGAACTTGTGCATGATCGCTAAAGTTAGTGCCTGCTGGGTAATACTCTTTAGCAATTTCTTTTAGAGGAAGAAAGCCGTGTCTTTCAACACCGTAGTCAACGAAAGCAGCTTCAAGACTAGGCTCGATGCGGGTAATGGTACCTTTGTAGATATTAGCTTTCTTGTTTGCATGCTGTGGGGATTCAATGTCGAGATCATACAGCTTCTGACCATCGACTAGGGCAACGCGAACCTCTTCAAGTTGGGTCGCATTTATAAGCATTCTCTTCACGAGAAAAATTCCTTTTTTAAGTTCTGTCAGGCAATACAAGACTTGCGAGGGCTCTTAGCTTTTTTAGACAGAAACCGTCCAAGCCCCAGCACTGAGAGAACAAGTTTTTCCTTACATTCAAAAGACAACGCGCCAATACTTTCTTTAAAGAGGGGTTAATCTTAAGAACAACCGTAATCTTCAATCTTTATCCACTGCTTTTTACAGAATGCTACGCATTCACAACAGTGACCGCAGGGCATCCCCTACAGACGTCAGATTAACTAAAATCGAGTAGAAACCATGAACAAAGGGGTTACCGTACCCGACGGACCATATTATGCCATAAATCGGATTAATATTTAATGAGCAAGGCTTTATGGATGCTAAATATTTTTGATAATTTGAACTGCATCAAGAGTGAATTTATTGTACGTTTGGCTAAATTAAAACTTTCACAAAATAGCGGACTATAAAAATCACCTCAAAGTCCGCTTTCTTACCTGATTATTGCACAATTATCCAAACAATTCACATAAATTGCATCTATTAACGAAAAGCAATGGGGAAATTTTGTCTTTAAACAGGCTTAGTTGCTTATAAAATTGCCATAAATTCAGCTTGAATATATAGTCCTATATTACTATAATAGGACTATATAAAAGGTGATTTTTATGGCTGTCCCAGAATATATTCGTAAGGTTGAAAGACCTGTTAATACTATTGTTGATGACAATGGTCGTGATGGACCTAACCGCTATGCCGTTAGAGTTAGATCTTCTGTTAGATATGTAAAAGGTAAAAAGAACCCTCAACCAAAGAATGGAAAGGTTATAGGTCATATTGTTGATGGCAGATATGTACCAGTTCAACGCAAGAGTGAAAATGATAGAGGAGGTGTTAAAGAGAGTACACTTTGCTGTTCAGGTTCTAATGGGCACAACAAAACTCCTTTTGCTCTGTCATATGGTTCATCTGCCTTTGTAAAGTCTGTAAGCTCAGATTTGTTTTCGGATTTGATTGACGTATTCGGGGCCGAGATTGCCTATAACATTATGGCGGTAGCTTCAGTTCAAATTATTAAGCCTGGTATTTGCTCATCTAGAATATCGATGTTTTACCATCGCTCCTTTATCAGCCTTTATTACCCTGGAGCACATATCAGTATAAACTCTCTTACTAAAATGTATGAAGAGCTTGGTATGGACTTTAAAGGTAAAGCTCTATTCTTTAAAAAGAGAATGGAAGCAGTAGCAAAAGAACACCATATTGCCATTGATGGAACGTTGATACAGGATAACAGCTCTGTAAACTCTTTGTCTCAATACTCATATAAGTCTAGAGTTAAAGGCTGTAAAGATATCTCTTTGCTTTATGCTTATGATATTGAGCTTCACGAACCAATCTGTGCTGAGGCTTTTCCTGGAAACAGCATTGATGCTAGCTCTTACAAAGCCTTTATTCATGATAACAATATCAATAAAGGTATCATTGTTGCTGACAAAGGATTTCCTCCTAGCAAAATTGAATCTGAGAGAGCTATACATCCTGAATTGCACTTTATGACACCTATTAAACGCAATGATTCTCGTATCAAAAACAACAACCTACTCTCTGATATGAAAATTTTGAAAGGAGTTGATGGTGGCATTCTGTATAACTGTAAACAGATTAAGGGTGGCAGCTTCCTTTATGCATTCAAGGACACTAGGAAAGGTGCTGCTGAATGTAGAGACTACCTTTACAGAGCTTCTAAAAACAACAATTTCGAATATGACAAGTATGAACGTAAAAATGACTTGTTCGGTCTAATTGTCTTTGAGTCTGATATTCAACTTGATCCTTTGGTGGTATATCAGAGCTATGCTGACAGATGGCTATTAGAAATGATGTTTCGTCAGTTTAAACATTTTGAATGCTTTGATACAACTAAAGTCCAAAGTGATTTCGCTGTTATGGGTAAAGAGTTTGTCAATCTGATATCTACCATCATCACTTCTCGTCTCCTCAAAGCTGTTTCTAAGACAAATCTGTTAGATAAGATGTCTTTTGGTGATTTGATTGATGATTTAGGCACTGCCTGGAGATTGACTGACTCTTTTAATAGTGAAAAGCCTCAAAGTTCAGATGATAAATGGGTTCACACTCTTGACTGTGTTATGGATGAATTAGAAAAACTCGATTTGTCCATTCCAGATCCTAAACCTGAACCTAAAAAAAGAGGCAGAAAACCTAAACCAAAAGTGGACAAACCGAAAAGACCTAGAGGTCGCCCTAAGAAGATCTTATCTACAC